>WBZQ01001777.1_pt1 | contig 14484 bp, 8 predicted proteins | sample 5204251 | NCBI WGS metagenome assembly WBZQ01 (sample SAMN12412402, study PRJNA552823) | activated sludge metagenome | isolation source: activated sludge from nitrification reactor of wastewater treatment plant... | place: USA: Virginia | collected 2017-09 | reverse complement strand
GGATGGTGCCCGTACCGGTCACGACATCGTCGTCGCCGTTGATCTCGTAGCCCTTGGCGGCGATGACCTTGGTGAACGACCGAGCGGAGGCGTAGCCACCGCAGTTGGGGAACTCGATCTCGAAGTTGGAGATCTGGATCGCACCGGCCTTGCCCGCGGCGATGTCCTTGTCGGTGACCTTGTAGAGGTTCACCTGACCCGGCTTGAGCGGAACGCTGAGGCCACCGGTCAGACTGAGCGACGGCTGTGCCGAGATCGCCAGCGAGGCGACGGACGATGCGCTAAGCGAACTCACGTCGATCTGGCAGCCGGCCAGGACGTACTGCTGCAGGTTGCCGGAGACACCCTTGCTGAGCTTCGCGGTGTACACACCCGACAGCAGAGCGGTGCGGCCGAGGCCGTTGTAGGCGACGCGCTTGACCGAGAACTGCGACTCGTGCTGACGCCACAGGCTGACCTTCTCACCGTCAATACCGGTCAGAACCTTGTACCCGTTGCGCAGCGGCTTGGCATCGGCAGCGCTGGTGCCGATCGTGGTTCCCAGGCCCAGTGCCGCAACGGCGGCGAGAGCTGTCGCACCCGCGGCGCGACGCAGCCCAAGCTTGCTGAACTTGCTCATTCGTTCCCTCTCAGAGGATGTTCGGCTTCAAAAGACGTGGACTACGCCCACACCCCCGGCCACCGGCTGGGTCACTGTCCGCGACAATTGTGCGCCGACCCCCGCCTTTACGGGTCGTCATCACGAACATTGCATCTCCATGCCTTGGCCACCACGGTCTCCGGCGAGAAGGGGTCCTACTCAGCGGTAGACCGCAGGATCTCCCCGGCCCCCGTGGAATGGGAGCCGGTTACATCACCGCGAACGGTATCGGAGTTGTCTCAGGTGCGGCAACAGATGCGCTCAGGCCAGGCACAAATTGAGCTCAGAAAGTGACATATGCGCTGTATGGAACGTATGCGCGCGGATGTGTTAACAGAAGGAAAACACGCTGCATTACCCGTGTTGCCCAGCACCGCCACTACGAGTGGTGTGGCGGCCGGTTGGCGTCGTACCACTCACGGGTCATCGGATTGTGATCTTCGCCACAGTCGGCCGCTGCGGAGCGTCCGGTGCCCGAACCGAACACGGCGTCGAGCCTGCGGCGGCGTTTCCACTCCGGTTCGCGACCCGGCGAATCGGACATGTATACATCGCTGTCCGGTTCGGGCAGGTCAGACCCTGTCCGAACCGGCAGGTCGGTCGGTTCCGCGCCAGATGCGGAGGTCGCGGATTCAGAACTCACTGATCGACTCGATGACGTACTTGGCGAGCGGGGCGACCGTCGCCATGCCGTCGCGGACCGCCGCACGGGAACTTGCGATATTGACAACCAGCGTCTGACCTGACAATCCGGCCAGGCCCCGCGATAGTCCGCCGTCGGTGGCACCCGCGGCCAGGCCGGAACTGCGGACGGCCTCCTCGATGCCGCGCAGCCGGCGATCGAGGAGCGGTTCGGTGGCCTCGGGCGCCACATCGCGGGCACCCACACCCACCCCGCCCACCGACACCACCAGGTCGATGCCGCCGATCACGGCGGTGTTGACAGCGTTGCGGATCTCGATCTCGTCACCCGGCACCGTGACCGTGGCATCGACGTGGAAACCGGCCTCGGCCAGGAGTTCACGCACCAGCGGGCCCAGCGGGCTCGGGCGTTCGCCGTGGGCGGCGCGATCATCGATGACCACCACCAGTGCGCGCCCGATCTCATCGACCGGCGCCGCCACCGGATCGTCGTCACGATGGCGCTGCACAAACTCGCGGGCCGCCGCATCCGCGGCCACCACGTCCTCGGGATCGATCGTGGAACCCAGGTTGTTCATTGCTGTCTCCCTCACCGTGCGGCCGCCCCCGTCGCCGGTGACGCGCACGACGGGCGGATCGTTGCCTTTACTCATCAGACCAGTCCCGCCCGCCGCAGACCAGTCGTCCGGGCGGACTCTTGCGAACTCCTCAGGCTCGCGACACCTCGGTCAGCCGACCTTCAGTTCCTCGAGGGTGACCGTCGTGGTCTTGGCCTGGCCGTTCACCTCGTAGGTCACCTCCACCTGCTCGCCCGGCTCGTGCGAGCGCACCGCCGCCACCAGGGCGTCGCCCGAGGCGATGAGCCGGTCACCGAACTTGGTCACCACCGCGCCGCGCGGGATGCCGGCCTTGCCGGCCGGGCCACTCGCCTGCACGTCGGACAGCAACGCACCGGTCTGCCCGGTGCCGCCCGCCGACTGCCGCACCGACACCCCGAGCCCGGCGTGGGTGGCCGTCCCGTTCTCCTGCAACTGCTTGGCCACCCGGTACGCCTGGTCGATCGGGATCGCGAAACCGAGGCCGATGCTGCCGCTGCCCGCTTCCGAACTCGAACTGCCACCGAGCGTGGCGATGGCGGTGTTGATACCGATCAGCGCGCCCTTCGCGTTCACCAGCGCACCGCCCGAGTTGCCGGGGTTGATCGCGGCGTCGGTCTGGATGGCGTCGATCACCGAGGTGGTGCCCGACTCACGCGAGGTGGACACCGGACGGTTGAGCGCCGAGATGATGCCGGTGGTCACGGTGCCCGCCAGCCCCAGCGGCGCACCGATCGCGATCACATCCTGGCCCACGGCCAGATTCTTGGAGGTGCCCACCGAGATCGGCCGCAGGCCCGTCTTGTCGACCTTGAGGACGGCGATGTCGGAGATCGTGTCCGTGCCCAGCACCTTGGCCCTGGCCGACGTGCCGTCGGAAAAGTTGACCTGCACGGCGTCGGCGGGCGAACCGGTCAGGCTCACAACGTGATTGTTGGTCATGATGATGCCGTCCGCGCTCAGGACCACGCCCGAACCCTCGCCCTGCTGATTGCCCACCACCACGTCGATGGACACCACCGACGGCAGCACCCGCGTGGCGACATCCTGCACCGAGCCCTTGGGGGCGTCGACCTGCTGGGTGGCCTGGCTGTTCGGGTCGCCGCCGAGCGGGCCGTTGGTGGCAGTCGTCGACGCCGCCGGAGTGTCGTCGTCGGCGAGGTTGGCGCCCAGGACACCGCCGCCGACACCGGCCACCAGCGCCAGGGTCACCACACCGGCCGCGGCCAGCGCCTTGCGTCCGCCCTTCTTTTTGGGGGCCGGCTGCCCATTCGTGCGGGGATCCGGGGAGAGTGGCTGCTGCTGGGTGGTGGCCGGCCCGAACGGCGACGTCGCGGGCTGGGCACCGGGATAGCTCTGCTGCGACGGCGTGGCCGCGCCGTACGCCGGGTATCCGGCGGGTGCGTACGCACCGCCGTACGGCGACGGATTCGGTTGTCCCGAAACCTGTTGTCCCTGTACGTGTTGCGTTGAAACCGGCTGTCCCGCGGCGGGATTGGCCCAGGCCGACTGGGCCGGATTGGGTTGGGCTGCCGCGGGCTGCGCCGGGATCGAACCCGTGCCGAACTGTCCGGCAAAGGGATTGGGCACCGCGGTCGTCGGCTGCTCGCCGAACCCGCCCGCGCCGGGTGCGGGATTTCCCGGCGCGGAAGCACCGGGAGTGGAGACGCTGTCGCGGTCGATGCGGGTGGTGGCCGACGCCGGGTCCGGGGAACCGGCCTGGTTCTGCGAGTCGCCGACGCCGCCGGACGCGCCGGGGTCGCCGTATCCGGGAAAGCCGCTCTGCGAGCCACCACCGGTCATTGTTGTTCTCCTCATCCGTTCGCCCGTCGTCGGTCCCGGGTATCGGGCGATGATCACCCGAACCGCCGTCCCGACTCGTCGTGTGCCGACCGCCCTGTACTGGGGCGTCCGGCGCGCCGTCGTTGCTTGTTCTTGTCGACTCTATGTGTAGTACCGCAGGCTATCGGTGCACTGACGTAAACCTTGGGCGCGCCTATGAACTTCCCCGCACTACGCCGTCATGAAGACCAGCGCTTTTCAGTTCGTCCCCAGCACCGTGCCGCCCGGCCCGGTGTCCTTTCGGCGAACGACGGACCACCTGCCGGTGTGCCGCGCACACCTTACTGACGAATAACCTGCGGCGAAGGTTCCATCGGCACCGGATGGCCGGGCAGTGTCATCCTGATCAGCGCGCCGCCCGCGTCGGACTGCTCGGCCCGGATGGTGCCGCCCATCCGCAGCACCACCTGCCGCACGATCGCCAGGCCCAGCCCCGACCCCGGCATCGACCGGGCCTCCGCCGACCGGTAGAACCGCTCGAACACCAGCTCCCGGTCCTCGGCCGGGATACCCGGACCCGAATCGGCCACCGTCAGCTCCATCATCGTCGGCGCGATCTGGTCGAGCTTGACCTGCACCGCGTGACCGCGCGGACTCCACTTGGCCGCGTTGTCGAGCACGTTGAGGATGGCCCGGCTCAGTCCGTGCTCCTCGCCGAACACATACCAGGGCACCAGCGTGGTGACGAACTCGACGTCCGACCGTCGCCGGCGGGCCCGGTCCAGGGAACGTTCGATGATGTCCACCAGGTCGAGTTCCTCGACGATCACGTGTTTGGCGTCCTCGCGCGCCAGATCCACCAGGTCGCCGACCAGCGTCGAGAGTTCCTCGATCTGGGCGAGCACATCCGAACGCAGCTCGATCATGTCGGAGGCGTCCATCGCCGGGGCGCCCGGCGCGCTCGCCGCCATCAGCAGTTCCAGATTGGTGCGCAGCGACGTCAGCGGTGTTTTGAGTTCGTGACCGGCGTCGGCCACCAGCCGCGACTGCCGGTCCCGCGACTCGGCCAGCGCCGCCAGCATCGTGTTGAAACTCTCGGTGAGCCGGGCCAGCTCGTCCTTGCCGGTCACCGGGATCGGCGTCAGGTCCTGTGTCTTCGCGACGCGCTCGGTGGCGCTGGTGAGCCGGGCCACCGGCCGCAGCCCGGCCCGCGCCACCGCGGTGCCGGCGAGCGCGGCGAACGCCACCCCGCCGCCGCCCACCACCAGCAGCACCCACGCCAGCCGTTTGAGCACCCGATCGGTGTGCAGCAGGCTTTCGGCGAGGATCACCGTGTAGCCGTTGGACAGTTTGCGCGCCAGCACCCGCTTGCCCTCGATCGTGCGCACGCTCTGCATCGCCCGCACCGACCCCGGCGAGGCCATGATGGCGTTCTCCCGATTGCCCATCGGCACGTCGCCGATCCGCAATGCCAGCCCGCTCGGCGACACCACCATCACCGAGATGCTCGTGGAGAACACCGTGCCCTGCAGCAGCACCTCCGGCTGCTGATCGAGCAGCCCCACGCTCGCCATCGCCGTCAGACCGTCGGCCCGGGACTCCAACTGCTTGTCGATGTCGTTGTACATCGCCCGGTGCACCGTGAAATAGGCGGCCGCCGCCATCAGGCTGACCGACACCAGCACCACCGTCGCCGACAGGATAGTGACGCGGCTGCGCAGCGACACCGACCTGGTCAGCGGTATCGGTGCCCGCATCTCGTGCGGCCGGGCGCTCTCCGCCCTCAACGCCATCGGGCACCACCCGCCGCAGCCTCTCCGCCGGTTGAGGTGCGAGGAGCGCGAGCGACGAGCCTCGAAACCTCGCACGCCGACAATGCGATCGCACCGGGTTTCGACGCTCGTCGCACCTCGACCGGCGAAGAAGCCGACAACATGCTCCCGATCACGGCGGGGTCTCGCGCAGTACGTAACCCACGCCACGCACGGTGTGGATCAGCCGCGGCTCGTTCTCTGCCTCCGTCTTGCGGCGCAGGTAACCGACGTACACCTCCAGGGCGTTGCCCGACGTCGGGAAGTCATAACCCCACACCTCCTCGAGGATGCGGCTGCGTGAAAGCACCCGGCGCGGGTTGGCCATCAGCATCTCCAGCAGCGCGAATTCGGTGCGGGTCAGGCTGATCGACCGGTCGCCGCGCGTCACATCGCGCGTCACCGGGTCGAGGGTGAGATCGGAGAACGTCATCGCCTCCGACTCCTCCTCGCCGACCGCCGCCGACCGGCGCAGCAGTGCCCGCAGCCGGGCCAGCAGCTCTTCGAGCGCGAACGGTTTGGGCAGGTAGTCATCGGCGCCGGCGTCGAGGCCCGACACCCGCTCAGACACGGTGTCGCGGGCGGTGAGTACCAGGATCGGCAGGTCATCGCCCGCCGACCGCAGCCGCCGGCACACCTCCAGACCGTCGAGGCGAGGCATCATCACGTCGAGAATCGCCAGGTCGGGCCTGTCGGCGACAATCTTCTCGAGCGCTTCGAGCCCGTCCCCGGCGGTGTCGACGGTATAGCCGTTGAAGGTCAGCGACCTCCGCAACGACTCCCGAACGGCCCGATCATCGTCGACCACCAGAATTCGCATACCTACAGTCTTAATCAACCGGACTGTGAACCCGCTGAGACTCGCGGATGCCCATCACCTCAGGCGTCCGGTGACCTTTCGACACCTGACGCCACCACCTCGGCCATCACAACCCGGATCCGGCCTGTGAGGTCTGGTTGATAGTCGCGTAACCGGGGCAGCGCGGTTGGGAAACATGGCCACCCGACCCTGGACGACGTGACCACCACGACCGTGTCTTCGCTGTGCGCCTATTGCGGCGTGGGCTGTGGCGTGGATTACGTTGTCGCCAACGATGCGACGACCATCGGCAAGTCAGTGATCAACAAGACGGTGGGCACCAAGAATCACCCGGCGAACTTCGGCCGCCTGTGCACCAAGGGCACCACCACCGCCGACATGCTCAACGTCGGCGGCCGGCTGACCACCGCCCTGGTACGCCCGGCACGCGGCGCCGCCCCGCAACCCACCGCCGTCGATGAGGCCATCACCTCGTCGGCGCGGCAACTGCGCGCCATCATCGACGAGCACGGCCCCGACGCCGTCGCCCTGTACGTGTCGGGGCAGATGTCGCTGGAGGCGCAGTACCTCACCAACAAACTCGCCAAAGGGTTCATCGGCACCAACCAGATCGAATCCAACTCGCGGCTGTGCATGGCGAGCGCCGGCACCGGATACAAACAGTCCCTCGGTTCCGACGCCCCGCCCGGCTCGTATCAGGATTTCGATCACGCCGACGTGTTCCTGGTGATCGGCGCCAATATGGCCGACTGCCATCCGATCCTGTTCCTGCGCATGATGGACCGGGTGAAGGCGGGCGCCAAGCTGATCGTCGTCGATCCGCGGCGCACCGCCACCGCCGACAAGGCGGACCTGTTTCTGCAGGTCAACGGCGGCACCGACCTGGCTCTGCTCAACGGGATCCTGCATCTGCTGATCGAGAACGGCCACACCGATCCCGGGTTCATCGCCGACTTCACCGACGGTTTCGAGCAGCTGCCCGAGTTCGCCGCCCAATACCCACCCGATGCCGTCGCCGAGATCTGCGGTATCGACGCCGACGACCTGCGCCGCGCCGCCGAACTCATCGGCACCGCGGGCAACTGGATGTCGTGCTGGACAATGGGTTTGAACCAGTCCACGCACGGCACCTGGAACACCAACGCGCTCATCAACCTGCATCTGGCCACCGGGGCCATCTGCCGCACCGGCAGCGGCCCGTTCTCGCTGACCGGTCAGCCCAACGCGATGGGCGGGCGCGAAATGGGTTATATGGGGCCGGGATTGCCGGGCCAGCGGGCCGTGCTCTCCGACGACGACCGCGCGTTCTGCGAGAACGCCTGGGGTGTCCCCGAGGGCACCCTGCATACCCGTCTCGGTGGCGGCACCATCGACATGTTCAGCAAGATGGCCGCCGGCGACATCAAGGCGTGCTGGATCATCTGCACCAATCCCGTTGCGTCCGTGGCCAACCGAAAAACGGTAATCGAGGGCCTGGAACGCGCCGAGCTGGTGATCATGCAGGACGCGTTCGAAGGTGTGGAGACCGGCGGATACGCCGACGTGGTGCTCCCGGCGTCGCTGTGGAGCGAGTCGACCGGCGTGTTCATCAACTCCGAACGCAACCTCACCCTGTTCGAGCCGGTGCTCGGCGCCCCCGGCGAAGCCCTCCCCGACTGGCAGCTGATCGCAGCCATCGCCTGCGAGATGGGGTACGCCGACGCGTTCACCTATTCCTGCGCCGAGGAGATCTTCGACGAGATCAGGCAATTCCACAATCCGCGAACGGGTTACGACCTGCGCGGGGTCACCTACGAGCGGCTGCGCGCCACCCCTATGCAGTGGCCGTGCCCGCCGCCGTCGGACGAGCGCCCCGACCCCACCGCCGGCGGCGCCCGCAACCCGATCCGCTACCTCAACGACGGTGTGAGCCAGAGTCTGCACGTCGCCGGCGACGGCAGCATTCCGCGCCTGGCGTTCGCCACCGCCAACCGCCGGGCGCAGTTCTTCGCCCGCCCGCACGTCGATCCCGTCGAGATGCCCGACGACGATTATCCGGTGCTGCTCAACACCGGACGGCTGGCGCACCAGTGGCACACGATGACCAAGACGGGACGGGTCGCGAAGCTCAACAAGCTCAACCCGGGGCCCTTCGTCGAGATCCATCCCGATGATGCGGCGGGTCTCGGTGTGGCCGACGGTGATTCGGTGGAGGTGGCCTCCCGCCGGGGCCGCGCGGTGCTGCCCGCCTCGGTGAGCGACCGGGTGCGGCCCGGCAACTGCTTTGTTCCGTTCCACTGGAACGACGCCTTCGGTGAGCATCTGGCCATCAACGCCGTCACCTCCGACGCCATCGACGCCGCCTCGCAGCAGCCCGAGTTCAAGGTGTGCGCGGTGACCCTCACCAAGGTGGCCGTTCCCGCAGCCCCGGAGGCGCCGGCCTGTGCACCGTCCACGCTCGGAGAACCGTCTGGGACACAAGAGAAATGGAGTCCGGAGTTGCTCACCCTGCTCGCCGAATCGCTGGGGGTCACCGATGTCGCCGCCCCGCGGCCCGACGACGCCGAACGTCTCTACCTCGCAGGGCTCATCGCCGGACTCCGGGCCAATCCCACCGGTGTACCGACGGTTCCGCCGGACGCGCCGCTGCGTCCGGAGATCCGCAACTGGGTGGCCGGACTGCTGTCGGGGATGTTCGCGCGCAGCCACATCGCCGGCGCCTCCGCCGTGTCGCCGGACTCGTCGGCGCTCGCACCGTCGACGCCCGGCGAGGTGATCATCGACGCCGAGACCGACGCCGCGGCAACAGAAACCGTGACCGTCGCGTGGGCCTCCCAGACCGGCAACACCGAGGAGTTCGCGGACCTGGCCATCGCCAAACTCAAAGAGGCCGGGCGCGAGGTGATCTCGCGGCCGATGGACGAGTTCGACGTCCACGACCTGGGCGGCACCGTGCTGTTCCTGACCGCCACCACCGGGGACGGCGACCCGCCGGACAACGGCAGCTCGTTCTGGGATGCGCTGTCGGCCGACAGCGCCCCCGATCTGTCCGGCATCAAGTACTCGGTGCTCGGGTTCGGCGACTCCAACTACGACGACTTCTGCGGCCACGCCCGCAAACTCGACGAACGGATCGACGCGCTCGGTGGCTCGCGGATCACCGAACGCGCGAGCTGCGAACCGGATTACGAGGACACCGCCGGCGGCTGGCTCGACAACGTCATCAAGGCGATGAGCCACCACCACCCGCCCGCACCGGAGGCGCCCGCCGACCGGGTGGTCGTGGTCAGCGAACCCGCCGACTCGTCGGCGGCGCCGTCGATCCGTACCGGGTCGTTCTCCCGGAAGAACCCGTACGTCACCACGCTGACCCGCAATGTACGCCTCAATGCCGAGGGTTCGGCGAAGGACGTGCGCAACTTCGCCTTCCACCTGCCGTCGGACATCCTGCCGTACACCACCGGCGACGCGCTCGGGGTGTGGCCGCTCAACAATCACGGCCTCATCGACGAATGGCTCGACGTCACCGGCCTGTCCGGCGGCGAACCCGTGAATGTGTGGGGCGACGACATGACCTTCCGCCGCGCCCTGCGCGAACGTCTCGAGTTCGCCAAGATCTCGGCAGATTTCGTGCGCTTCGCCGCCGACCGCAACGGCTCGGACGAACTGCACGCCCTCGCCGCGCCAGGCAACAAGCAGAAGCTGAACGACTGGGCGTGGGGCCGCCAGCCCGTCGACGTGCTCGCCGAGTATCCCGTCGAGGCATCGCCCGAGGAGTGGGTGGACGTGCTCAAATCTCTCACTCCGCGCCAGTATTCGATCTCGTCGAGCCCGAAGGAGCGGCCCGATGAGGTGCAGCTGACGGTGTCGACGGTCCGCTACGACCATCGGGGCAAGCCACGCGGCGGCGTGTGTTCGACGTTCCTGGCCGACCACGCCGACGACACCCAGGACATCGGGGTGTTCGTCACCCATGCCGCCAATTTCGGGCCACCGACCGATCCCGACACCCCGATGATCATGATCGGCCCCGGCACCGGCATCGCCCCGTTCCGCGGATTCCTGCACGAACGCCAGGCCCTCGGACACGGCGGCCGCAACTGGCTGTTCTTCGGGGAACAGGTCTCGGCCACCGACTTCTACTACCGCGACGAGCTCACCTCGATGCTGTCCGACGGCCTGCTCACCCGCCTCGACGTCGCGTTCTCCCGCGACCAGGACCGCAAGATCTACGTCCAGCACCGCATGGAGGAACACGGCGCCGAACTGTACCGCTGGCTCCACGACGGCGCCCACGTCTACGTCTGCGGCGACGCCTCCCGCATGGCCAAGGACGTCGACCGCACCCTCAAGGGCATCGTCGCCCAGCACGGCAAACTCTCCCCCAAGAGCGCCGAAGCCTACGTCAAGGCCCTCGCCGCCGAGAAACGCTACGTCCGCGACGTCTACTGACCTCCCGCGTCACAAACCTCGTCCCGCTTATCGGTTATCGCGGTATCCGATAAGCGGGACGACGTTGTCGACGCGGGAAGGTCATGGGAGCAGGGTCGGCTGGTAGGCGGCGAGGAGCATGAGGGTGCAGGTGGCGGCGATCACCACGAGGCGACGCGCGATCTGCACCGCCGGACAGGACAGGAGTGCGAGGTTCATGCCCACACCGTGCGCCCACCCCCTTGGAGCCCACTTGGCACCCACTTGGGACCCCACAACCTGCCCCCGAGACCAACCACCAACCTTTCGCCACCTGACGCCTCCACCTCGAACTCACACCGGATCAAACGCGGAGATAAGCCACCGCCCACCCGCACGCTGCAACCCGACCCGGACACTGCTCGACGTCAGTTCGGCCTCCGGCTTGTCCTTGGAGGTGGTCGACTGGTTCACGAACACCAGCACCGTGGCCGCATCGGGCGACATCTTCTCCACCGCGGCCCGGCTCACGACGGCGCGGGTGGTGATCTGGTTCTCCTGCGCGGCGGGCTTGACCACCTTGTCGGTGAATTCCCGGTAGTAGGTGAGGAATTGGCCGGTCAGGTGGGTGCGTCCCTTCGCCAGATCGGCATCGAGCGTCTTGGGTGCGTACGACAGCAGTGCCGTGGTCCCCGCGTTCGCGGCGGCGACCACGTCCTTGCGGGCCGCGGCGTCCGTGGCCTGATCGTCCTGATGGACGGTGAAGTACATGGTCACCGCCGTCGCCACTGCCGCGACCATCACCACCGCCGCCACGAGCAATGTCAGGTTCCGCCGCAGCCTGGAACGCCATCCTGGGCCGGTCTTGCCGTCGCTCTCAGCGTCCGGAACGGCGCTCTCCACAGTTCCGGCGTTCTCCACGTCGTCGGCCGCATCGTCCACGGTGTCGGGGCGAGTCTCGTCTGTGAGGGTCATGGCACAAAATCCACCTTCGAAACCTTGACTGTTCCATTGACATCGGTCACCGACACCCGCAGCCGCCAGGTGCGCGGTTCCTGTTTGGCTCCGGCCGCGTTGGTGACCTCGGACGTCGCCGCCACCAGGACCGTCGCGGTGTCACCCTGGATCGATTCGAGGGCGGCCCCGGTGACCTTGCCCTTGGTGGTGACCTGTGATTTCTGGATCACCGACGTGAAGTCCTTGGACCTGTCGGTGAAGTCTTTGGCGAACTCGCCGGTCGAGCGTTCCACGATCCGCTTCACGTCGCGTTCGGCGTTGCGATAGTCGAGGGAGGTGATGGCCACGACCCCGAGTTCGGCCGCGTCGACGAACGTCCGCGTCCGCGCGGTGTCCTCGCCCGCCTGGTGATGCTGCCACCCGATGCCGGCCGCTCCCGCGAGGGCGGCGGCGCTGATCAGCAGGATGACGGTGAGCGCAATGCCCCGCCTGGTCGGGCGCCGGAGCACACCACCGAGAATCGGTCGTAGCCGCCCTGATTCCCTGACTTCCGGTGCGGCATCCGGGCCAGACCCGACTGACTCGGCGACAGGTTCCGGTTCCGGCTCAGCCACCCCGGCGCTGTCGATCGATGTATCACTCTCGGCCCCAGACTCTTTCGCCTCAACGTCCGGAACCACCTCAGCGGCGGCCGGTTCGGGGCCCCGGCCACGGGCGGCTCTGGCGCGCGCCCGGGCTACCTCGGCCCGCGCCCGGGCGGCCGCCGCCTCCGCCTCGGCGACAGCGGCCTGGGCCTGCGCCAGTTCGAGTTCGGCGACATCGGTGTCCACCGATTCGCCGGCTGTCAGTGTTCCCGTCAGCGTTCGGGTCATGAGCACTCCCTCGGTCGATCGCTTCGTGTGCTGGTCATCGCGGCATCATCGCCTGCCACGTCGTGGGACTCTTACCGGTGAGTTCGGTTTGGCGATAGACGTTTCCGTCGGATCCCACATAACTGCCGTCACTCGGGTTGTAGGTTGCAGTCGCCACCGTCGGTGAAGCACTCGAGGTTGCCGGGGTCTTGCCGTACGACGACGGCCTGATCCCCTGCTTGAGCAGGTTCGGGTCCTTCGGGTACTTCCCGAACAGTGGCTGGCTGTTGGCCAGCGGCTTGTACTCCTCGTCGCTGTTGCACATCGCGGCGGTGGGGGCGCGTTTGCCGGGCTTGTTCTGGCACGGGAAGTTGCGCACCCCACGCAGGCCGATCGGACTGTTCTGCGGCAGTTTGCAGTACAGGCCGTCGGGGGTGTCGATGGTGGTGGTGTCCTCCATCGGCCGCCACTGCGACGGATCGAGGAACCCGACGGTGCACGCAGGCGGCTCCGACACCCCGCTGATGCGGAAAGTGCCCAGCCCCCATTGTGTTCCGTTGCGGTTGGGCTGCACGGTCTGGATCATCGCGATCGACGCCGGCAGCAGCACCAGGATCTGTTCGAGACCCGCGTTGTAGGTGACGGCGAGCTGCCCGAGGCTGGTGACATTCGACAGCAGCACCGGCAGCGTCAGTTTCACCGAGTCGAGTGTCTTGTTCACCTCGTCGGCGAATCCCGGTCCGGCGGACATCAGGTCCCGGATTTGCGGCACATTGGTCGAGAGCTGTTCGCTGACTCCGTCGAGGCCCGATGCCCATTCTCTGATCGCATCGAGACTGTCGGTCTGTGACCGCACCAGCGGCACCGAATCGCGCAGCAGCGTCGCCGTGTCGTCACCGTTGCCTTTGAGCCCCGACGCCAGCGTCGACGTCGAGTTGATCAGGGACTGCAGGTCGTAGCCACGGCCGCCCATCCCCTTGTTCAGTTCGTCGACCAGGGTGAACAGGTCGTCCTTCGGAATGCTGGAGACCAGGCCGTTCAGTTTCTCCAGCATCGGCGCGACGGGTTCGGGCACATCCACCCGGTCCGCCGCGATCCGCTCCCCGTCCCGCAGGTATGGCCCGCTGTCGGTGTCGGGTACCAGGTCGACATACAGCTCACCCATCGCCGACATGCTGCGGATGTTGGCGCGCAGGTTCTTCGGGATCTTGCGGTCACCTTCGATCGACAGGGTGGCGGCCACCCCGTCATCTGTCAGCTTCACCTCGGACACGCGTCCCACGTCCACGCCGCGGTAGCTGACGTTGGCGAACCTGTAGAGACCACCGGTGCGCGGCGCCTCCATCGTGACGGTGATCCGGCCGATACCGGCCTGGGTCTGAATCTGCATGTAGGAGAACACCATCAGCCAGCTCGCGACCAGTGCCAGCACCACGAACACGGCGAGCTGGATCTTGACGAATCTCGACAGGATCATCGCCCACCTCGCTTGGACCGCTGGATCGGGAAAAACAGCGGATTGTGCGTCGGCTTGCTCTTGTAGCCCGGATCGCCGGGGGCGAAGGCGATGGTTTCGTTCGGGTCGCCGAACGGCGTGCCGAGCAGCAGTTCCTTCTTGAGCCGCGGCACGGTCAGGTCGACGGTGGCGTGCAGGTTGATGTAGTCGCCGCGAACGGCGCGGTCGATGGTGCGCTGCCCGTAGGGGTACACCAGCCCGTACGCGACGGCGTCCCCGATCTTCGGTCCGACGTCGGCGATCGATTTGAGTGTCGGTTCCAGATGCCGCAGGTTGGTCAGCAGGTCGGCCTGTACCTCGTCGATGACGCCGGTAGCGGTGTCGCTGAACCCTTTCAGCTTGGTCATCGCGGTGGTGAGTTTGGGGGCCTGTTCGTCGAGCACGGCCAGCGCCGGCGGGATCTTACGCAGCGCCGTGGTGATCACCTCATCCTGATCGGCGAAAGTGTTGCTCAGTCTTTGTGTTTCCCGCATCAGCGTC
>WBZQ01001772.1_pt1 | contig 14506 bp, 9 predicted proteins | sample 5204251 | NCBI WGS metagenome assembly WBZQ01 (sample SAMN12412402, study PRJNA552823) | activated sludge metagenome | isolation source: activated sludge from nitrification reactor of wastewater treatment plant... | place: USA: Virginia | collected 2017-09 | reverse complement strand
ATGAGCCGGCAAGCCGGCACCGTGCCGGTGAGGGGTGAACTGATCCCGGTGCTCGTGAGCTTTGCCGATCCGTCTCAGCCCGGCACGGCGCGGCAGGTCGGCCCTGATGACGCTGAAGCGGTGCTCGGCAAGGGCTACCATATTTCGGGGATATCGACCGAAGTGGTGCCGAACGGCTATTGGCCGCTCGATTTCGGCGGCCCGCTGGGCGAGCCGGTGACGCGTGGAATCGAGGCCAAATTGTCCTGGTTGAAGGGGGATGACGGTGCCGCCACGGCCCTCAGGGCCGCCGGTCTGCCGGGGGCCGAGGGGATCGATGCCAGGGAGGCATTCACGCGAAAATAGCAAGGCAGCTCCGCTGCCTGCCGCCGTATATTGATCCGCCGCCCGGCCGCGGGCATTATCTTCTGCAGACATGGCCCAACCCGAAAGATTCTTGCACAGGACGATGACAGCGGAAGTTTTGCGATGAAGCGGCCCGTCGTCGGGGTGATCGGGAACGCCTTTCGCGTCGAAAATCGTTTCCAGACCCAGATGGTCGGCGAGCGCAATTTGCGCGCGGTCGTCGACGTTTGCGGCGGACTGCCGCTGATGTTTGCCGGCTCGCCCGACATTACCGATATCGGCGCGCTGCTCGACGTCGTCGATGGCATCGTGCTGACCGGCGCACGCGCCAATGTCCATCCGACGCGCTTCAAGACCGAGCCGCATGAAAAGCACGAGCCCTATGACATCCACCGCGACGACGTCGCGTTGGCGCTGGCGGAGGCCTGCGTCGAACGTGGCGTGCCGATCTTCGGGATCTGCCGCGGCCTGCAGGAAATGAACGTCGCCTTCGGCGGCTCGCTGCATCCGGAAATCCGCGAGATCCCGGGCCGCATGAACCATCGCATGCCGCGGCTGGAGAGCGGCGAGATCCATCCCGATCCGACGGTCGTGTTTGCCGACCGGCATGACGTCCACCTCACGCCCGGCGGCACGTTCGCCAACCTGCTCGGCTGCGAGACCATCCGGGTGAACTCGCTGCACGGCCAGGGCATCCTCGAACCCGGCAAGCGCATCGTCATCGAGGGCATCGCCGAGGACGGCACTATCGAGGCGATCCGTATCGCCGACGCCCCGAGTTTCGCGCTCGGCGTCCAGTGGCACGCCGAATACGACCCGCAGCGCAACCCGATCAACCGCAAGCTGTTCGAGGCCTTCGGGTCGGCGCTGAAGGAGCACAAGCGGGCGAACTGACCCGGTGCACGCCCCGCGGCGCTGGTCGGGACCGAGCCGACCCGTAATTTTACGGGGTCGAAAACATGGGATCGGTTCCCTGAAGTCGGCTAAGTCATTCCCATCTCCAGACTGGTACTGCCATGACGCACCCAAGACGTCTCGTGCTGGCGATGATTCTGCTCGTCGTCGTGACGTCCGGCGTCGTGAGCGCGGCGACCTATTATCTGGCGACAGGCGTTGTGCCGGGCGGGCCGTTCGCGGCCGCCGGCGGGGTGTTCGCGGTTGCGGCTGTGGCCGGACTTGCGTGGCTCTCGCGTCAACGCCTGTCCGGTGTCGCCGGTCCTCCGGGAGCCGGCCAAGCCTCCGTGCAGCGGCCGCTGATCGACAGCGAGATGGCGCAGGCCATGATCGAGGGGGCGCTCGATGCCTTCGTCCAGACCGACCAACGCTGCGGCATCCTCAACTGGAGCCCGCAGGCCGAGGCCTTGATGGGATGGACGCGCGGAGAGGCGATCGGCCGCAGCGTGGATGAGCTGGTGTTTCCGGAATCGCAGCGCGCCCTGCACCGCCAATGGGTCGATCGCTTTCTTGCGGAGGCTGCGGCGAGCGCTACCGGCGGGCGCTACGAGACGCCGCTGCGGCACAAGGACGGCCACGAATTCTTCGCCGAGGTGTCGCTGACCGCGGTGCGCCGCGGCGAGGGCTATATCGTCAACGCTTTCGTCAGGGACATCACCGCCAAGCGCGCGGCGGAGGAGCAGCTGTTTCAGGCGCAGAAGATGGAATCGGTCGGGCAATTGACCGGCGGCATCGCCCATGACTTCAACAACGTGCTGACCGTGATCACGGGCACGATCGAAATCCTGGCCGACGGCGTCCAGAACGATCCGGCACTGGCCCCGATCGCGCGGATGATCGGCGATGCCGCCGATCGCGCCTCCCAGCTCACGGCGAACCTGCTCTCCTTCGCCCGCAAGCAGCCGCTGCGTCCGCGCGAGACCGACGTCAACGCGTTGATCGACGAAGTTGTCGAACTGCTGTCGCCGACGCTTGGACGGCAGATCCAGATCGCGACCGCATTGAGCGACCAGGTCTGGCCGGCGCTGGTCGATCGCAGCCAGCTTTCCTCCGCGCTGGTCAATCTGGCGATCAATGCCCGCGACGCGATGCCCGATGGCGGCAGCCTGCTGTTTCGTACCGGCAACCTCACGCGCGGCGAGCATGAGCCTGATCTGGGCGGGCCTGGCGCGGGCGACTATGTCGTGATCGAAGTGGTCGATACCGGGGCCGGCGTCCCGCCCGAACTCCGCGAGCGGATCTTCGAGCCGTTCTTTTCGACCAAGCAGTTCGGCGTCGGCACCGGGCTTGGGCTCAGCATGGTGTTCGGCTTTGCAAAACAATCCGGCGGCAGCGTCGCGGTCGAGAGCGAGGAGGGCAAGGGCGCCTGCTTCCGCATCCTGCTGCCCAAGGCTGATGTCGAGGTCTCGGATGAGCCGGCCGCCGGCGAGGTGGCGGCGGAGGCGGATAGCGAGCTGCGGGGCGGAACGGAAACCATTCTCTGCGTCGAGGACGACGATGTCGTGCGCGCGCATGTCATCGGCCGGCTCGAAAGCCTCGGTTACAAGGTGATTGCGGCTGCCAACGCCGCGCAAGCGCTGGAGGTGGTCCATGCCGGCACGGCGTTCGACATGCTGTTCACCGACATCGTGATGCCCGGCGTCATGAACGGCAGGCAATTGGCGGAGGAGGTGGCGAAGCTGCGCCCTCCGCTCCGCGTGCTCTACACTTCCGGCAACACCTTCGATGCGTTCAGCTCGAGCGGGCAGCTCGGCTACGGCGTGCTGCTGCTCGCCAAGCCCTACCGCAAGACCGAACTCGCCCGCATGGTGCGTCTCTGCCTCGACCGCCCGATCGATCACATGGGCGACCCGATCCCGCTGCCATATTCGGTGCAGGAGGATCTCGAGCGGTTTCTGAAGGACAATCCGCCGAAGCAGGGGTAGGGCGTTACGATTGGTTCTGCCGTCATTGCGAGCGCAGCGACGCCGCGGCTTATCGGGTCGATCATTGGCGTCTCTGGAATTCTGGGTCGTCCGGTCCCGGTGCGCAATTGCGCACAAGGCCGGACGATGACACCGAATATGAGGCGGCGATCTCGCGACATGAACTGTCCGAGCTTTGCATCTTCATTCGCCTTCTGAATTTCAGAGGGCGCAGGGAAGACCGGGTGCTGGCTGCACCCGAGGTCTCGTGTGCGGTTGCGCATGGCAAGAGATGCACACGAGCATACAGGTACAGCGGAAACACTCCGGCCTTCCCTGCGCAATGGCTTTACGGCTTATACGTGCTCTCTCTGGTGAACGGCTCTTTTGCCACCATCGCCCGAGAAGATCCTGGCTCCCGGACTTAACGCCAGCACCGCGGCGTCCAGACCACACGACTTCACCGTACGCTTCCGGCGCGCAACGTCTCTCGCGCCATCTTCGTCCATCGCATCTCACTGCACGCTGGTGACGATGGCCGACGCCCCTCATCTGCGGTGAGACGGGCCAATTATGCCGGTGATTTGGGCGCGAACGGAAGCGGAATGTTTTTGATTCTCTGGATTGACATGACTTCCGAAAATCGGAAGTGATTTGCCCGTCGGGCCACCTCGTCGCTGCCTGTGCGCGAGATTGCGCTTGCAAGGGAAACCAAACCCCGCAAGAGGGAGTGGACCTTGCTCGTGGCCGACCTGATTTCATCACGCTTGGTCTGTTGAGTTGACGTTCCTGCCGCGTCCGAGCGCGAATTGACCGACCGGGCTTTCGACGTGGAAGTCGAGCCCGGTCATTTGGGCGAACAGATCGATATTGCCGGTGCCGACGGCGCAGCCGCCGAGGCCCATATCGGTCGCGGTCAGGTAAAGCGTCTGCAGCAGGCTGCCGACATCCTTCAGGATCAGCGCGTAGGCGATTGAACTGTATTTCCAGGAGATGCGGCCAAAACGGGCGGCGATCGTGATCAGGACCTGCGGCGGACCTGACGCGTCCATGGCAAACACGGCTGCCGCCGAAACTGCCTGGAGTTGCTGTGCTGAGACCGCGATCTCCGCCAGCGCGTGGCCGCCGGCGTCGTAGTGGTAAAGTCCGCGCGCGAGCCCCTCGCAGTCCGAAACCGCCAGATATAATTCCAGTTCATAGGCGCTGCCCGCCGACGGATAGGGTCTCGTGCTGTAGGTGACCTCGGGACCGTTTTCGGAATTCGCGCTGCTTTTCCATTCCGACAGAACCCGTGCTGCGTTGGCCAGGAATTGTGCCAGCTCGGCGAGCGTGATCGGGTGCTGGTCGTCGAAGTCTCGTATCGAATGCCGTTCGCGCAACAGCGTTGCGAAGGGCGAGAGCGGATCCGCGGTGGCGAATTTGCGCAGGTCGATCTTTCTGCCGGGCCAGGGCGGGCGCACCGCGGGTAGCGGTGAGACGACGCCTGCATAGGCGAAGGTGCTGCCGACCGGATTGGCCTGACGGCCCTCGGTGCTCCTTGTGTGGAACACCAGATCATGGAAATCCCAGAGCACGAGGCTGCCGTCGCCTTCATTGACGCGAAGGCCGTCGCCGCTTTTCGCACCGAGCTTGAGCAGGATCTGGCTGTCCAGCAACAGCTCGAGCAGATCGAGGTTGAAGGCGGCGGCGTCGCGGCGAAGTCTGGAGATCTTCAAAGGCCGCGCCAGCGCGGCGAGGGTGGCGGCGATGGCGGGATCGCCAATGCGAAACAGCGCGCCGGCGCGCGGCGATTCCAGCACCATCTCGTTGCCGCGCCGGCGCAGATAGGCGAAGCGCGACAGCGCGACGGTGTCACTCTCGCGGAGCCTCGCGCGGCGCGGCCAGTACTCGGCGACCTGGGGCTCGATGACCACGAGGTCGTGCTGGTCGTGCGGATGGAATAGGCGATATTCGAGCAGCCGGTGCCGCGCCAGCCGGCGCGCCAGGGCATCGACTTCCCGCGCGATGGCGCTGTTGCCGGCGAAGGACGCCAGCGGCAGGCCATCGGTGAGGCCGCGTGCACGCTCCATCGCGGCAGGGCTGAGGTGTCCGAGATTGACAAAATTGCCGTCCACGACGGCGGCGATGCTGCCGTCCGCCTGCATCTGCGGGGAGAGCTGGCGGTTCAATCTGACGGCGATGACTGGCGCAATCTTCCTGGTCGGCTTTTTCCGGGGAGAGCGCACGAAGCAGCGGCCTTTCAGGTGTGCGGCAGGAACGGCGTGAGCTCGCTTTCCAATCGCGGGCGATCCAGCAGTCCAAGTTTCACTGGGACATCGTAAAGCCGGCCCGGTCCGAAGCGGCGATAGAAATGACGCAGGCCCGGGACAAGCACGCGCACGACGGGGACCTCGACGTCGGGCCGGGTCTGGTCGAGCACCAGGAAATCGTAGCCTGCGCGGGTGGCGATCTCGACACAGGCATTGACCTGATCGCGCGTGTTGTCGTGAACCTTCAGGCCGGGAGCCGGCGGAACGACCGGATTGTCGCTCGGGATCAGGAACGGATAGTCGTCCAGGCGCAGCGGCGTCACGCCGTCGAGCGACGGCTTCTCCCCGCTGCCGCCACTCATCATGCCGATCGACATGAACTGGGTCAGCTCGGTCAGCGAACGCAGCAAGGCGAGGCGGCGATCGAAATGGGCGCCGGAACCGAACTCGATGTTCTCGTGGCCATTCTGCATCCAGTGCATGATCGCCACGTAAGTGGGAATGCCGAGGTCGCTGGTGACGTCGAGCACCCACAGCCGCCGCCCGGCCTCGGCAAACTGCGCCTGCAGATCCCGGACATAGGGATCGTCGAATTGCCCGAGGTCGACCTCGGCACGCTGCACCCGGTTGTACCACCAGATGGCGTAGGCATCGCGCTCGATCAGTTCGAGGAAGCCCTGCACGATGGCTTCCTCACGGGTGTTGCCGGCGGCGCAGCCGTTGGAGTCGGTATGGAAGCCGCCGTAAAAGAAATAGAGCAGGCCGGTCGGAAGGTATCTGAAACGTTTGTCGCGCAACGACCAGACCGGCGACCACTCCGTCTTCATCGAGGGATCGAACGGCTCAGGCGTTGGATGTGAATCATCCGGCGACTGGGCATGCCGGTTCTCAAACTGTGCTTCGCTGAAGAACTGGACGTCATTGGGATGAATGGCGTCGCCGGGCGCGAAGTCGGTGAAGCGGCGCGCTGTCCTGATCTCGTCGCCCTGGAAAATGCCCGAATAGCGCTCGATCGACTCCATCAGCGCGCTGGCCTCGCCCTGTTCGGCCGTCGAGCCCTTGCCGAAGCTGCCGCCGCTCAGTCCGGAGCGGAGCTGATCGACGCTTTGCGCCGGGCCTGAGAAATTGTGATAGGCGAAGAAATTGGTGTTCATCGGCAGATCAACCTCGATCCGCTCGAGCCGCGAAACCACGCCGGTCAGCGGGCTTACGTGCTTGCGGAATCGCGCCACGGTGGCCCGCGAGGTCACGGTGCGGTAGCCGCCGCTGGTCATGATCAGCTTGCTGCCTTCGGCGATCTCGATCGGTGTCGCCGCCCGGCGCGGATTCCGCAGTTTCTTGCTGCCGCAGGTGTGGCATTGCGGACGCCGCGCGACAAAGTGCTTGGCGATCACAGCACCGGTCAGGTCGAGGCTCGCGATGTGATCGCGCAGATCGGTGCGGAAGCCCGAGGCGATGGCTTTGGCGATTTCGACGGCAGCGAAATGAAACGCGGAATGTCCGACGCTGTCATTGACCAGCGGCGATAGGGCGAGCGCCTGCGCCTGTCCGCGGTCGAGGAACCCCTTGATCTCGCGGTTGCGGATCATGCGATCGAACAGGCAGTTCCAGCAGGCGCTCTCGCCGGGCTTGATCACGGGCCCTACCAGCGGAAACACGCCGGATGGCTGCACCAATAGCCACGGCGTCTTGTCGGCCACGCGCTTCTGGTTTGTCTCGGCCAGCCGCCGGTCGAGATAGTCGTTCACCAGCGTGATTGTCAGCCTGGGCGAGCGTTTGGCGATCTGGACGCCGAGACTGCTCAACGCGGCGGCAAGTTCCCTGGCGCCGTTGACGTCGATCGCCTCGACCCGCACAGGGCAATCGCGCAAGTTTTGCTCGGCGATCTCGAGCGGCAGGCCGAGGCTCGCCCAATAGCCGGCGACGGCGCCGTCGAATGTGCGCGATGCCGCCGCAACGACGTATCGGCGGTCGAGCAGGCGCTTGATGGCTTCCTCTATCTTGTCGGCCGGAAAAGTCTTCGAAAGCTGGCGAATGATGTCAGGCGCGGACTTTCCATTTTTTCCGATCGCGGTGGCGACCGCGCAATAGAGCTCGCCGTGCAGGAAAAACTTGCGATCCTCCGAATAGAGGCAGACCATTTCGGGCGGAAGTGCATAGGCGGTGAAGTTCGGCGCGAATTGCAGGATGTCTTGGCGGGTCTTGCTCGCCACGCGGCTCTTGCGATTGGCTGTCATGGGGTCAGCACGCGGATATTGTTGCCGGTCATTTCAAATCGCCAGTGCACCACGGAGCAATGAAAACAAGAAATTGGCCGGGTCGCTCGCGAGCCCGGCCAATGAAATCGTCGATTGTCGAACCACAGTCAGAAAACGTCGTTGCCTAGCACCAGCGGCACCGGCCCCAGGATGCGCAGCAGCCTGCGCATGAGATCAAGGGTACGCCAACGCCCACCCAACCGACACCGCAGCCGCCGCATCCGCCACAGCCGACGCCGCATCGGCAGGACCTGCATGCTCTGCATCCCGCGCAGCCTCGACAACCGCATCCGCGAGCGCCGCCACATCCGCGGCAGCCGCCGCATCCGCGGGCCAACTGCACGCCGGCCAGGATATTTTCTTCGTCGGCGAAGAGACGGAAGGTAGCGAGGCTGACGTCGGCAATTTCCTCTTCGCCGAGCGTGATCATCATGCCGGGCGCGAAACTCCGCTGCTGTTGAGCGTCAGCGGCCGGTACGGCCGATGCCGAGGCGCCTCCTGCCAGCGAGAAAGTTAATCCGGCCGCTCCTAGCGCCGGTACTGCGGTTCTGACTACTCGCTTGCTCTTGGAAGCTTGCTTCGCCCGCGCCATGGTCGCATCCTCCGATCGTTGCGGGAAGGATATCCATCAAAACAATCTTACGCCGACCAAATAAGGCACGCAAGATTCATGCGCACACGAAAACGTAATGACACTCGTTCAGATTGCATTCATATTCATGAACGACGTCGCCGCATTTTCGTCGAACTCTGCGATGGTCCGCGTCCGCAGCACGGATGGAGGCGAGCGCGACCTGGTGCGGTGCGTGATCGTCTTCGGCCCTGAACGGAGACATTGGCGTGGCCAATCAACCTGCACGCTTTGGCTGGTATGAGATCCTGACCACGGATGTCGCGGCAGCAAGCGCCTTCTACGGCAGCGTCGTCGGCTGGCGTGCGAAGGATGCGTCGACGCCGGGGCTGGCCTACACGATGCTCGCTGCCGGCGAGGATCCGGTGGGCGGGCTGATGGAACTGCCGGAAGAAGGCAGGCGATTGGGGGCAACCCCGAGATGGATGGGCTATGTCGCGGTCGACGACATCGATGCGACGGCCGCGCAGATCAGTCGTCGCGGCGGTGCTGTGCTGCTGCCGCCGACGGACAGCAATATCGGCCGGGTGTCCGTGGTCGCCGATCCGCAAAAGGCGACGTTCGCGCTGGTCGGCGGGCTGACATTTGGCCAACCTCAATCCGGTGCGCTGGACGAACCGGGGCGCGTCGGCTGGCACGAGTTGCTGGCTGAGAACCGCAACACGGTTTTTGACTTCTACGGCGAACTCTTTGGCTGGCAGAAGGACCAGGGCGAAGCCGACCGGGCGGACGTCTATCAATCGTTTTCGGCGGGCGGCGAGACGATCGGCGGCATGCTCACCAAGCTTCCGAGCGTGCAGCAGGCGTGCTGGCTGTATTATTTCAATGTCGACGACATCGACGAAGCGGCCAAGCGCGTCCATGCCGGCGGTGGCCGCATTCTCCAGGGGCCGCTCGAATTGCATGACAGTTGGTGGATCGCGCGATGTGTCGATCCGCAAGGCGCCTTGTTCGCACTGCAGGGCGTCCGAGGTCAGGGAGCTGCCGAGCGACCTTCCGCTTCCGAAGTCAGCTGGTCCGCCAGGTGGGACGGCATTGCTTCACAGGGCAGGATGGTGGTTTCGAAGCCGAAGCGTTAGGGCGGCGGGCGGTTCGCAAGTTTGGCTGATGGGTATCGGTTTCGCTCCGCCCAGCCTGCGAACTGAAAAACAAAAGGCGCCCCGGGTGAGGGCGCCTTTCGCGTTTTGCGGCAGTGACGTCGGCGGCGGGCCGCCGATGCCTTACAGCGAGTAGTACATGTCGAACTCGACCGGGTGCGGGGTCATCTCGAAGCGCTCGACTTCGGTCATCTTCAGTTCGATGAAGCTGTCGATGAAGTCGTCGTCGAACACGCCCCCGACCTTCAGGAAGGCGCGGTCCCTGTCGAGGTTTTCCAGCGCTTCGCGGAGCGAACCGCACACGGTCGGGATCTGCTTCAGCTCTTCCTTCGGCAGATCGTAGAGGTCCTTGTCCATCGCAGGACCGGGATCGATCTTGTTCTTGATGCCGTCGAGGCCGGCCATCAGCATCGCGGCGAAGCCGAGATAGGGGTTGGCCATCGGATCGGGGAAGCGGACCTCGACGCGCTTGGCCTTCGGGTTTGCCGTGTAGGGGATGCGGCAGGAGGCCGAGCGGTTGCGCGCGGAGTAGGCGAGCAGCACCGGGGCTTCATAGCCCGGGACCAGGCGCTTGTAGGAGTTGGTCGACGGGTTGGTGAAGGCGTTGATCGCCTTGGCGTGCTTGATGATGCCGCCGATGTAGTGCAGGCAGATCTCCGAGAGGTCGGCATATTTGTTGCCGGCGAACACCGGCTTGCCGTCCTTCCAGATCGACTGGTGGCAGTGCATGCCCGAGCCGTTGTCGCCATAGACCGGCTTCGGCATGAAGGTGGCGGTCTTGCCGTAGATGTGCGCGACCTGGTGGATGCAGTATTTGTAGATCTGCATCTGGTCGGCCATCAGCGTCATGGTGTCGAACTTCATGCCGAGCTCGTGCTGGGCGGATGCGACTTCGTGGTGATGCTTCTCGACCTTGACGCCCATCTTGGCCATCGCGCCGAGCATTTCCGAGCGCATGTCCTGCACCGAGTCCTGCGGCGGGACCGGGAAGTAGCCGCCCTTGGTGCGGATGCGGTGGCCGAGGTTGCCGCCTTCATATTCGGTGTCGGAGTTGGTCGGCAGTTCCGAGGAGTCGAGCTTGAAGCCGGTGTTGTAGGGGGTGGTCTGGAAGCGCACGTCGTCGAACACGAAGAACTCGGCCTCGGGGCCGAAGAACACGGTGTCGCCGACGCCCGACGACTTCACCATCGCCTCGGCCTTCTTGGCGATGCCGCGCGGATCGCGGTTGTAGGGCTCGCCGGTGGTCGGCTCGAGCACGTCGCAGACGATGACCATGGTGGTCTCGGCGAAGAACGGATCGATCGTCGCGGTGACGGGGTCGGGCATCAGGCACATGTCGGACTCGTTGATCGCCTTCCAGCCGGCGATCGAGGAGCCGTCGAACATCTGGCCTTCGGCAAAGGTGTCCTCTTCGATCATGCTGACGTCGAAGGTCACGTGCTGCCACTTGCCCCGCGGATCGGTGAAGCGCAGGTCGACGTATTTCACGTCGTTGTCCTTGATCGATTTCAGGACGTCTTTGGCGGTCTTCATGAATACCCCTTTTGGCTACTACGGACTGTTTCCAGGACACGACATTTCGCAGACGATCGAGCGGGAGGATCGCAAACGAAATCGGCTGCGGAAGCAGCCGTTTTTGTTATCTTTCAATCGCAAAATCCGGATAGCACCGCCCTTAGATAGCGTCCAGCCCGGATTCGCCGGTTCTGATCCGGATCGCTTCCTCGATGTTGGAGACGAAGATCTTGCCGTCGCCGATGCGTCCGGTCTGGGCGGCGCGGCGGATCGCGTCGATCGCCTTTTCCACCAGCTCGTCCGAGATCACGATCTCGATCTTCACCTTGGGCAGGAAGTCCACGATGTATTCCGCACCGCGATAGAGTTCGGCATGTCCCTTCTGCCGGCCAAACCCCTTGGCCTCGGTCACGGTGATGCCCTGCAGTCCGACTTCCTGAAGCGCCTCCTTCACCTCGTCGAGCTTGAATGGCTTGATGATGGCTTCAATCTTCTTCACTGAGCGCCTCCCGGGCAATTCCAAATTCAGAGTGCAGTTGGTTTCGAGTGTTGCAGCGTGGAAATTCCTGGCGCCGTCTGGTTTGATCCTTGCATCCCGACAACGCCGGCATTTACCCGGCAAAACCGGAATTGCTCATTCTCGCCGCTGACTGCGACGATACTGAGCTAACCGGCTTCCTCAAAAGCAGGGTCTATGCCAAGTTGTTAACGCGCCTGATTTTGGAACGTTATCAGACTTTTAACAGGCAGGTGAAAGAGGTTTGGCCGACTGGCGCATGATAGCTAAGCTTATAAAATAGGCAAATCGATCAATTCGTATGCAGCCAGGGGTGCCGCAGGCCGCCAACCCGGCGGGAATGTGCCTCCGGAAAAGGCTGACGGATCGAGGATTCGGCATGGAAGTTTTGACCACGACGGAGATGGAGCGCGCCGACCGGCTGACGATCGCGGCCGGTACGCCCGGCTTTGCGCTGATGATGAGCGCGGGCCAGGCCGTGGCGGAAGCCGCGATGGATCTTGTCGAGGAGGGACCGATCGTGGTGGTCGCCGGACGCGGCAACAATGGCGGCGACGGCTTCGTGGCGGCGGCCGAGCTGGCCGCGCGCGGCCGCGATGTCTCGATCATCCTGCTGTGCGAGCGCGACAGCCTGCATGGCGACGCCGCGCTCGCTGCACGCGGCTGGAAGTATCCGGTGCTGCCGTTCAACCCACAGGCGATCGGCAAGCCGGCGCTGATCATCGACGCACTGTTCGGCGCCGGGCTCAATCGTCCCATCAAGGGCGATCCGCTCGATATGATCGAGGCGATCAACGCCAACGGCGCGCCGGTGCTCGCCGTCGACCTGCCGAGCGGCATCAACGGTACCACGGGCGCGGTGATGGGCGCCGCGATCAACGCGGTGGAGACCGTGACCTTCTTCCGCCGCAAGCCGGCGCATGTGCTGATGCCGGGGCGGAAACATTGCGGTCGTGTCCGTGTCGCCGATATCGGCATCGATCCGCGCGTGCTGGAGGAAATCCGGCCGCAGACTTTCGAGAACGTGCCGCAGACCTGGCAAAGATCCTTTCCGGTGCCGGCAATCGATGGACACAAATATGCCCGCGGCCATGCGGTCGTGCTTTCGGGTGAGGTGGCCTCGACCGGCGCGGCGCGGCTGGCGGCGCGCGGCGCGCTGCGGGCGGGGGCGGGGCTGGTGACGGTCGCCTCGCCGCGCGAGGCGCTGGCGGTGAACGCCGCGGCGCTGACCGCGGTGATGGTGCGCGCCTTCGACACCGTGGTGGAGTTTGCCGAACTGTTGAATGACCGGCGGCTCAATTCCATCGTGATCGGGCCGGGCGCCGGCGTCGGCGAGCGCACGCGCGATCTCGTCCACACCGCGCTGTCGACCAAGCGCGGCCTTGTGCTCGACGCCGATGCGTTGACGAGTTTCGCCGAGGCGCCGGAAAGGCTGTTCGAAGCGATCAAGGCAAGCGAGGGGACGCAGGTCGTCCTCACCCCGCATGAGGGCGAGTTTCCGCGCCTGTTCAGCGACATCAGCAACAAGAATCCCGGCCGTTCCAAGCTGGAGCGGGTGCGCGACGCCGCCCAGCGCGCCGGTGCGGTGGTGCTGCTGAAGGGACCGGATACGGTGGTGGCCTCGCCCGACGGCCGCGCCTGCATCGCGTCGAATGCGCCGCCGTGGCTGGCTACGGCAGGCGCCGGCGACGTGCTGGCCGGCATGATCGCCGCGATGCTGGCGCAAGGTGTGGCGGCGCTGGAGGCTGCAAGCATCGGCGTCTGGTTGCATGGCGAAGCCGCCGGCGAAGCAGGGCCGGGGTTGATCGCGGAAGATTTGCCGGAAGTGCTGCCCGCGGTGTTTCGCCGGCTCTATGACGGGTTCGGGATTGAATACTGAGAGGCGTAGCCGCGTCGTTCGTAGGCTGGGTGGAGCGAAAGCGAAACCCATCATGTCTCCGCGCGAGGATTTCATGGGTATCGCTTTCGCTCCACCCATCCTACGCTGCGTCAGTACAAGATCAGATATTTCGCGACCGCCGCTTCATTCCATTCCAGTCCAAGCCCGGGCCCGCGTGCGGTGACCGTGCCGTCGACGATCTCGGCGGGCCTGGCGAGGATGGCGCTGGCAAAATCCAGGAATTCGAGCCAGTGCGCGGTCGGCGTCACCGCCAGCATGTGGGCGCTGGCTTCGGCAAACAGGTGGCTCGACATCGGGATGTTGGCGGCCTCCGCTTGCGCGGCCACCTGCAGCCAGCCGGTGATGCCGCCGCACTTCATCAGGTCGGGCATGATGAAGTCGCTGGCGCCGGTTGCGATCGCTTCCGCGAAGCCGCGCGGAAACCACCAGTTCTCGCCGGCCTGGATCGGCGTCGGCGAGGTCGCGCGCACCCTGGCATGGCCCAGGAGATTTTCCTGCGGCACCGGCTCTTCGATCCAGTGCAGATCGTAGGGGGCGAGGCGGGCGATGCGGCGGGTGGCTTCCGCAGGATCGAGCGACTGGTTGAAGTCGATCATCAGCGCGACATCAGGACCAAGGAGCGTGCGCACGCCCTTGACGACGCGCTCGTCATTGGCGGCATCGCCGTCGCCGCCCTTGATCTTGATGCCGCGAAATCCCTGTTCGAGCGAATGGCGCAGCGCGCGTTCATCGGCAACCGGATCGACCACGCCGTAGCTGTCATAGGCCTGGACAGGTTTTGGCGAGCCGCCGAGCAGTTCGACCACCGGCTTGCCGGCCAGTTGTCCCAGTGCGTCCCAATAGGCCATGTCGAGGCCTGATACCGCCATGCCGACCAGGCCCTGCCAGCCGAGCAGGCGAAACTTCGCGTCCATCGCCGCCATCAGGTCGTAGGGCGCCATCGGCCGGCCCGCGAGTTCGCGCCCGATCTCCTCGACCAGATGAACCAGCGGCTTCAGCGTCACCTTCGCGTAGGCGAAGATATAGGCGCGGCCGGTAACGCCCTGGTCGGTCTCGACATCGATCAGCACCAGCGGGCCGGCGTCGATGACGCCGAAGGCGTTCTTCACGGGACGCTTGAGCGGCACGACGACGCC
>WBZQ01001771.1_pt1 | contig 14510 bp, 14 predicted proteins | sample 5204251 | NCBI WGS metagenome assembly WBZQ01 (sample SAMN12412402, study PRJNA552823) | activated sludge metagenome | isolation source: activated sludge from nitrification reactor of wastewater treatment plant... | place: USA: Virginia | collected 2017-09 | reverse complement strand
TGGGGCTCGGGGACGGCGGCTCCGGGGGCGACCCGCAGGGCAACGGCCAGAACCTCGACGCGAAGCTCGGGAAGCTGCTGCGCGTGGACCTCAACGCCCCATCCAGCTGGGAGGTCGCCGCCTACGGCCTGCGCAACCCGTGGCGATTCTCGTTCGATCCCCAGACCGGGAGCGCCTGGATCGGCGACGTCGGCCAGAATCGTTGGGAGGAGGTCGACGTCTTCCCGAAGGACTCGCCGCAGCTGAACTACGGATGGAGCGTGCGCGAGGGTCGCCACGCCTACGACGGCGGCGGCAACCGCAGCCTCGACGAGACCGGCCCGCTCACCGAGCCGGTCGCCGAGTACAACCACGACGTGGGGTGCTCGATCACCGGCGGCGTGGTGGTGCGCGACCCGAAGCTGCCGGGTCTCGTCGGGCGCTACCTCTATGCCGACTACTGCTCGGGCACCTTCTGGAGTATCCCGGCCGACACCGACGGCACCGCCAAGCCCCGCAAGGAGTCGTTCACGGCGAAGTCGCCGGTGTCGATCGACGCGACCGCCGATGGCACCGTGTACGTCACGTCGCAGGCCGGTGTGATCCTCCGACTCACCATGGCGTAACAGGACACTGCGAGGCTCCTGCCCCTGGCGGCGATTCATGTGCGGCCGCTCGTCGTGGTAGGAAACCGTGTCGCACCAGCAGGCTCCCCGCCATGTCAGGAGGACCCATGGTTCCCGAAGCACCCATCGTTCCCAGCGGCGACGGCGGAAGCTGGCCGCAGGCGCCTGGCTGGTTCGTCCTCAATGCCCTCGACGCCCAGTGGCTCGACGGGCCCTTCGGCGCCTACACCAGGTTCGAGTCGCCGCAGGCGCGCTTCGACGAGATCGGCATCAACATCGGTGTGCTGCAGCCTGGGCAGCCGGCGTGCATGTACCACGGCGAGGACCGGCAGGAGAACTTCCTCGTCCTTGCCGGGGAGGCACTGCTGATCGTCGAGGGCGAGACGCGCACGGTGCGCCGGTGGGACTTCATCCACTGCCCACCGTGGACCGAGCACGTGTTCGTCGGCGGCCCCGATGGACCGTGCACGATCCTTGCGCTCGGCGGCCGGGGCGACGAGGTCGTCTATCCGGTCAACGCCGTGGCGGCCGAGCGTGGAGCGTCGGTCGAGCACGAGACGCGGGAACCGAAAGTGGCCTACGCGAAGTACCCGGAGAGCTTCCCGGTGCCCGTCCGACCCGAATGGCTGCCCTGAACCGCCGGTCGGGCTAGCGCGAGACCTCGATGCCGGCCGCGACCCGGTCGAACGTGTCGGGCGTGATGCCCTGCTCGCGCAGCACGCCCTTCTGCACGCGCTCGGTCGGCGTTGTGGGCAGCGACGCGACGAACCGGATGTAGCGCGGCACCATGAAGTACGGCATGCGCTCCGCCATCCAGGCCGTGAACTCGGCCGGCTGGGGCGCGTCGCCGTCGGCCACGCACACGACCATGATCTCGTCCTCGCTGGCCGCGCCCTCGTCGGCGGGCACCCCGATGGCGGCCACGGCGGCGATCTGCGGATGGCCGGCGATCTGCCGTTCCAGCTCCATCGACGAGACGTTCTCGCCGCGCCGGCGGATGTAATCCTTCACGCGATCCATGAAGTACACGTAGCCGTCGGTGTCCATGCGCCCCAGGTCGCCGGTGTGGAGCTTCAGGTTGCGGAAATCCTCGGCCGTCTTCTGCGGCATGCCGTAGTAGGCGCGCATGATGATGTTCGGGATCTTCTGGTCCACCACGATCTCGCCGGGGGTGTCGGGCGGCAGCGGGAAGTCCGTGTCGGGGTCGACGATCGTGACCTCGTAGCCCGGGTTGGCCGTGCCGCAGGAGCCGAGCCGCACCGGACGGGTGGGATCCATCAGGGTGGCGACCCCGGTCTCGGTGAGGCCGTACCCCTCGCTCAGCGTCACGCCGAAGCGCTCCTCGAAGGCGTGGTAGATGTCCTTCGGCGCCGGCGCGGCGGTGATCGTGTGCACGCGATGGGCGCGGTCGCGCTCCGACGGCGGCTGGTTCCACAGGAAGTAGAGCATCGCCCCGATGCCGTTGAACGTGGTGGCACCGGCGGCGATGACCTGATCCCAGAAGCGCGATCCGCTGAACCGCTCGACGATCGCCACCCGCGCTCCGGCCACCAGCGCCGGGTAGGCGCACAGCACCTGCGCGTTGGAGTGGAACATCGGCAGGCAGGTGAAGAACACCTCGTCCGCCAGGTCCGCCAGCGACGCGCCGCGACGCACCATGGTCGCCTCCAGGGCGCTGCGCGCGGAGAAGTAGTCGGCCGCGTTCTGCTTGATCACGCCCTTGGAGCGCCCGGTGGTGCCCGAGGTGAACATGATGCGGGCGTCGTCGGTCCAGGAATACGTGATCCCCTGCGGCGGGTCGCCGCTCGCGTCCGTCAGCTCGTCGAGCGTCTCCCACGATCCGCGCGGCGGCTCGGCCGGGGCCCCGGCGCCGACCACGACGACGTGCTCCAGCAGCGGCAGCTCGGCGCGTACGAGCGCCAGCCGGTCGAGAAACTGCTCGGCGATGATCAGCACCCGTGCCTCGACCAGCGCGATCGTCCATGAGAGGAAGTCGCCCTTGTAGGCGGTGTTGATGGGGCTCATGACCGCCCCGGCGGTGAGGATGCCGTACCACACCGGCACGTACTCCTCGCAATTGGGCAGCATGACGCTGACCGAATCGCCGGGGCCGACACCCCGGCGAATCAGGCCGTTCGCGACCCGGTTCGCGTGCGTCGCCACCTCGCCGAACGTGCGCCAGTCGCCGTCGCCGTAGCGCAGGTACGGGCGGTCCGGTGACTCCGACGCACGCCGCTGCAGGATCTGCGCGAGCACCCACTCCTGCGGGCGCTCGCGCACGTACCAGTCACTCCATTCCGCCACCGGTCAGTCCTGAATCGTGAACTTCACGGGCCCGGACGTGCAGCTGCGGATCACCTGGCCATGGAGCGGACCACCCGAGGCGTCCACCTCGACCACTGTGCCCCGGACCGTCCCCTTGATGATGCGTCCAACGCGCCGGGCACTTACCTGGTTGGAGTAGTTGGCGGCGATGCCCGACGCGGCATCGACCTGTGGATCGAACGTGAATGCCCCGCCGAACTTCCCTGCAGCCGACACCGGCAGGTCGGTGAGGAAGTCACGGAGGAGAAGTTCGGTGTCGGTGTCAGGGCGCGCGGCGGGTCCTGGCGTGCATGCGCCCGACCACTCCCAATCCATCCGCGTGACCTTGCGCCGTGTCGCGTTCATCGCGATGACGATCGGCCGCGTCTGCGCGGTCGGCCCGGCGAAGACATCCTTCTCCTTGACCTTGAAGGTGACCGCACCCGAGTCACAGGTGCGCACGACCTCCCCGGTCAGCGCGCTCTCGGTGAACGTGGCTCGAATCGAGCCCACCAGATACCCACCCAGGCGCTTTCCGCCCACCGTGTACCTGAACTTCTGGAGCACGCTGCCTTCGGTGAACGGGCCGGCGCTGATGGTTGCCTTGAACTTGCCCTTCTTGATGGGGATCGTCAGCAGCTCGTCCGTCCAGGCGGTGGCGCCGGGGGTCGTCGCCGTCCCCGCCGGACCCGGCGTACATGGCGCCGACCATGGGAAGCGGATGGACTTGACGACCGTCCCGGCGGGGTTCAGGACGACCGCGAGCACCGACTTCTGCGACGTCAGCCCGCCGTAGGCGACACCCTTCGTTGCGGTGGCGGCCCCGGCCGGCATGGCTGTGATCGCACATACGGTCACGCTCATGACAAGTGCAAGGCAGCGGGCAATGCGGCCCATACGGCGCTCCTTCGAGTTGATGACGCTGAGAATACGGCTTCGATCACCCACGTCGCGGCGGCACCGCCGGCCCCTGCCCGCCGCGAAACTCGCGCCAGTCCGGCTGACGGCGTTGCTGGAACGCGGCGATGCCGGCCTTCGGTTCGGGACCGTGTACGTGGTTTTGGATCATCAGCTCGGTGCCGAACTGCATCGAGGAGTACAGGAGGTCCGACGCGCTGTTCAGCGCGATCTTGGCCATGCGCAACCCGATGGGCGAGCGCTGGAGGATCTCGGTGCACCACCGGTCCACCTCGGCGTCGAGCTCCGCGTCGGGCACCACCGTGTTGACGAGGCCCATCGCCAGCGCCTCGCGAGCGGTGTATTGGCCGGTCATGAACAGCACCTCGCGGGCCCTCTTCTCGCCCACCACGTGCGGGATGTACTGGCAGCCCCACCACAGCGGCGCCATCCCGATCTTCGGCCCGGCCTGGCCGAACCGTCCGGACTCGCCGGCGATAGAGAGGTCGCAGATCATGTTCAGCTCGTTGCCCCCACCGATGCAATAGCCCTGCACGCGGGCGATGATCGGCTTGCCGTTGTTGCGCATGGCCGAGCCGAGCCGATCGACGATGTGGTGGCCGCGGCGCTTCTCGGTGGCAGTGCGTGAGGGGTCCTGCACATCGCCCCCCACGCAAAAGGCCTTGTCACCGGCTCCGGTCAGCACGATCACCCCGACCGCCGGGTCGTCCGCCACCGCCTCGAAGGCTTCGGTGAGCTCGAGGATCGTGCGCCCGCGAAACGCGTTCAGGCGGTCCTCCCGGTCGATCGTGATCGTGGCGCGCCCATCGGCGACGGTGCAGCGGATGTCGGTGTAGTCGGTCAATCAGCCTTCCTTGGGCAGGAACTTGGCCGTGTCGATGCCGTGCTCGGCCAGCAGCTTCTTGAACGTCTCACGCATCTCCTCCGGGTACTCCGGCAGGGTCTCGTGCTGCAGCAGGTGCTCGGCCCGCTCGTGGATCGCGGGGCCGAAGTCCCAATCCTCGTCGGCCATGAGCCGCTCGATCTCGCGCGCCGGAAACGACAGGATCCCCTCGTCGCGACCGAACTGCTTGGCGATGGCGTCCAACTCCTCGAACCGCCCCGGCTGGGGCGACTGCGCCTGGATGAGGCCCTTCTCCTTGAGCATCGCCTCGGTGGCCGGGTCGGACTCGAACGGCACGCCGAACGCGTTGTCGTGGAAGAGCTTGCGCACCTTGAGGCGCGGACGCTGGCCGCCCGCGGCCGGGTCCTCCAGGGCGTAGCCCACCGCATGACCCCAGGTGAAGCGGTAGTGCGGCGGCAGCCCCAGCGCCTTCTCCACACCACCGGGCTTGCGCCCGAACGCAACCAGGATGTTGCCGACGCCAAGGCCGACGCCGGCGGTGATGGCGTTCGCCACGGCCTGACCGGTCTCGAAGCGCAGCAGGATCTCGGTGCGCTCCACCGGGAAGCTCATGAGGCGCGGCAGGGTCTGGGTCATCGAGAACTCATAGTTCCAGCCGTGGTACTTGCCGACCGCGCCCGACAGCGACAGCGCCGAGATGCCGTCGATCGCCCGTCCGTACCACGCGTTCAGGTTCGTGAGCCACAGGATCAGGTGGGACGCCTGGTTGATGATCTGGACGTTGAATCCCGAGACGCACTCCTCGATCTCGTCCCAGATCTCGCACTTGTCCTTCTGGACGATGACCGCCTCGGTGCAGTTGATGTTGCCCTGGCACGACGAGAAGCGGGCAGCCTGCAACATTGTCTCGATCTTCCAGCGCTCCACGGGGCGCTCGGGGTCGAAGTAGCGAATGCTGCGACGGTTGCCGAGGGTCTGCAGCACGGGAACGTCGGGGATCGCTGCGGTCGCGGGGGGCGTGTCGGTGGCCATGGGTGCTCTCCCATTCGTCGACGGACTGGTCAGACGCAACTCAACCAGTCTGCCCAGGTCGCGGCAAGCCTGGACCTCCGGGGAGTGTCAAATCTGCAGGAACTTGGCTATCGTCCCCCGGAATGTCGCGCGCCGACCACCCAAGGATCGGGTCTCGAATCCGCTGGCGCTGCATCGTGCTCGGCATCGTCGCCGTCTGCGTTGCCGCACCGCCTGCGCTCGCCACGGCTCGTCCCATCGCGCTGGGAACTCCACCGACCGCGGCAGCCACGCCGGACGACCTCGCCGTGGCCCTGGCGAGCCTCGACGGGGTGCGCCACCGCCTGTACGTGGATGGCGCCATCACCTTGCGCTACCGCCGGCCGATGTCCCCGCTGTGGGTGCAGACGCGGGACGGCATCGGGGCGATCCTGCAGGCGCAGAGTCCGACCGTGGCCTCCATCAGCGTGTCGGATGCGGTGGCCGGACAGCTGTTCGCGAGCGTACTGACAGACGGTGCCGGCGTGTTCGCCTCCGGAGAGGGCGCCTATGAGGCACTCGCCCCCGAGGACGCAGAGAGCATCGCGCTCATGTTCGAGCCGCGTCGGCAGGTGGTGCGCCCTCACGACCTGACCAACGTGCGGGACGTTGTCGACCTGGGGAGCGAGGCCATCGACGGCCGGATCGCGCGTCATGTGCAGGCGACGCTCACACCGGACTACGGACGCGCGCTGGCGACCGCGCTCGCTCCGACCAGCGGTGGCACGTCGCAGGATCTCGACATCGCCCAGGCGCTCGACTACGCCCCTGGCCGGCTCGACGTCTGGATCACGCAGGACGGCAGCCTCGTGCGTGAGGCGGTCAGTGCACAGGCGACCGTGGTCCAGTCGAAGCTCGGCGCGATGAGCAATGTGTTCGGCCGCACGCTCGGTGGGGCATCGATCGCGTTCGAGGCCACGTTCCGCCCGTTCGACGTGGGCGGGCCCATCGCGATCTCGGCACCCGACGTGGCGCCCTCGCCGCAGGTCGCCCCGGGCGACGTGCTTGCGCTCACCCTGCTCCTGACGGCCGACGACGCCGCCAACACCTACGCCAAGGTCCGCGGCAGCTATGCGGGCATGACGATCACCGCCCTCAAGCGCATCGAGCCGAGCATCGCCTGGACGCGACGGCAGGCGCTGGCCACGAAGCATCAGGTGCGCGTGCGGGTGATGTCGCCGCGACGCGTGGTGCTGACGACCCGGGCTCCCACCGGCCGCAGCTACATGCTGTCGCAGCCGCTGAACGGCACCCCGAGGCTCACCTGCGCATTCCGCGGCAAGTCATGCGCCGTCGGGCAGCTGGCGCGCTTCACGGCGGAGGTGCGTGCCCGGCTCGCGCACGCCCGGCGCCGTCAGGTACCGCGCTCGTAGGCCTCCTGGGCCGCCTCCACCCCGGCGACCCGCTCGCGGTGAATGGTCTCGGTGCTGGCGCGGGCGACGCGGTTGGACGCCTCCAGGCCGGCCAGCGCGCCGGTGAACCGTGGCATCACGTACCTGGCAAGGAGCTCGTAGCTTCGCGCCATCGCGGCTGGGCTTCCCCACTCGTGGCCCCACACCAGCACCGCGCCAAAGCCGCCGCTTCGCTCGATGAGCGTGTCGATTGCTGCGATGGCGTCGTCCGGCGTGCCCACGATCCAGGCACCGAGCTCCATCATCTGGTCCACGACCTTGTGGTGTGGCCCGGGAACCGGAGCGGGTCGACCGGTGGTTCCCTGCACGTAGTCGAGCAGGAAGCGCCCGGCGCCGGCGCGTACCGACTCGACGGCCTCCGCCTTCGAGTCGGCCAGGTGGATCGGCACCACGAGCCGCCAGTCGCTGCGATCGACGCGCCGGCCGTGGGCCTCCGCGCTCGCTTCGGCGATGCCCCAGTGGGCCTTCAGGTCGATGGGGCCGCGCGGACCGCGGCCCACCGCGAGCGACAGCACCCCGCCGCCGACTCGGCCCGCCAGTTGCATCCCGGCAGGCGACTCCATGCTGGTGGTTGCGATGGGCGGGTACGGCCGCTGGTAGGGGCGCAACTGCAGTACCGCTTCGCGCAACTCGAACCAGTCGGTGGTGACGCTGAACGGCTCGAGCTCGGTGAAGAGGCGGATGATCACGTCCAGCGACTGCGCCTGCATCTCGCGCAGCCGTGCCGGATCGAGGCCCAGCATGCGGGCATCGGTGAGGTGCCCGCCGGGGCCGACCCCGAAGTTCACGCGACCGCGCGAGAGGTGATCCAGCAACACCACGCGGTCGGCGACCATCAGGGGATGGTGGTAGGGCAGGCTGATCGCCCCGGTGCCGAGCCTGATGTGGCGGGTGCGCTCGGCGGCCACCGCCAGGAACATCTCCGGCGAGGCGATCGTCTCCCAGCCGGTGGAATGGTGCTCGCCGATCCACACCTCGTGGAACCCGAGTCGGTCCAACAGCTGGATCGTCTCGAGATCGCGCTCGAGCGCGAGCGTCGGGTTCTCGCGGGGTTCGTGGTACGGGGCGAAGAAGCCGCCGAAGCGCAGGTTGCTCACGGGTCAAGCGTACCGGTCGTGGCAACGAAACCCTTGGTACGATTCGCTGGAGCTTCGACCGCTACCGAGGAGTCCGCGAGCAATGACCTACGTGATCGCCGAGCCGTGCATCGGCACCAAGGACACGTCCTGCGCCGACGTGTGCCCCGTCGACTGCATCCACCCCGCGCCCGGCGAGGAAGGCCACGAGACCGCCTCGATCCTCTACATCGACCCGAACGAGTGCATCGACTGCGACGCCTGCGTCGAGGCCTGCCCGGTCGACGCAACCCTGTCGGAGGACGACGTCCCCGCCCAGTGGGAGGCCTTCAAGGAGATCAACCGGATCTACTACGACGAGGGTCAGGACGCGGCCGAGGCTGCGGTGAAGGACTTCCTCGCCAAGAAGGGCTGACCAGGCGCGCGGGCCGGCGGTGACGTCGGCCGGCATCACGTCCGGCCCGTCGCCGTCCCGGCCGCCGGGCTTTCGGAGGCGTCTGTGGATCACGATCGGCGTGGCGGTCGCGCTGATCCTGTTCTTCCTCGGCATGTGGCTGAACCTGCACTACACGCTGCCGGACGCGCACGAGCCCACCGTGAAGGCCGACGCGGCACGTGCTGCCCGCGTCCTGGAGGCGCACTACAGCCCGATCCTCGGCCCGACGGTCTGCACCACGCGTGTGCTCGGCCACGCCGGCAGCGCGCTGCTGGTACACGGCGACTGCGTCTCGGTCAGGACCGACCGCAGCGTCGCGAGCGGACCCGCGCGCATCGCGACCGACGGTGACGTCCGGATCGCGCGTCCTGGACCGTCGTGGGACACCGACGTGAAGGAGCTGCTCGGCTTCCGGCTCGGCAACTGGTACCTCAACCACGAGGGCAGCTTCAGTCCCCCGGTCGGCTGAGCTCGCACGGCACTAGGCGATGACGGTTCCCTCGCCGCCGTCGACCAGCAGCGTCGCGCCGGTCACGTAGCTCGCCCGCTCGCTCACGAGAAACGCCACGACGGCCGCGAATTCGGCCGGCTCCCCGACACGCCCCATCGGAGCATGAACGCCGCGCTGCTCATCGATCTCGGCGTCGTCGCCGTAGAGCTCACGCAGCCGGTCGGTGCGGATGGCACCCGGGGCGACGTTGTTGATGAGCACGTTCTCGGACGCCACCTCCCGTGCGAGCGTGCGCACCATGCCCGCCACGCCTGCGCGGGCGATGTTCGACAGGGCGAGACCGTCGATCGCCTCCCGCACCGTCCGGCTGGTGATCGTGACGATCCTGCCCCAGCGCTGTGCTCGCATCGCAGGCAGTGCAGCCCGCACGAGGGCAAGCGAGCCGATCAGGTTTTGCCGGAGCGCCCGGTCGAGGTCCGCGTCGGTGACGTCCACGAAACGGCCCTGCCGGGGTCCCCCGGCGTTTGCGACGAGAATGTCGAGACCGCCGAGCCGAGCCTGGGCGGTGGCCACGGCGTGGGCCGGCCCGGCTGGATCGCCCATATCGGCCACGATCGCCACGGCCCCGATCCGAGCGGCGGCCGTCGCGATCCGCTCCGGATCGCGACTCGCCACGGCGACGGTGCACCCTTCCGCCACCAGCGCCTCGGCGACGGCGAATCCCAACCCACGGCTCGCGCCGGTCACAAGCGCCCGCCGGCCTCCAATTCCCAGATCCATGGGCCGAAGCGTGCCAGATCGCTGGGCGCATCGGTGCGGCAGGCGCGATCGTTCAGGGTGTGGAGCACACCCAGTGCTCGACAGCTGGGGTCTCGAGCGGCGTGAGCGCACGTCCGGCAACGCGCTCAACCCGACAAGTTTAACCTTCAAGTTGAGATTGAGTCATGTGGAGTTGCCCGAAGCCGGCTGGCGGTGGCTGGTATTCTTGGCGTCGTGGCGAGCAAGAACAAGAGGAAGTCCGGCGGCCGGCGGCGCAACTACGAGCCCACCGTCGAGCTGACCGGTATTCGGAAGTTCCTGCCGACCGGCTGGGCCAACTGGCTGGGCTTCGCGCTGTTCGGGCTGCTCTCCGTGGCGATGGCGATCGAGACGATCCTGGCCCTGGGGCGCACCGACCACACGGACTGGATCGCAGCGATCCTGCTCGCCGCCGGCTTCGGCTGGATCGCGTATCTCTTCGCGATCACCCGCTGGAAGGACTACACCTAGGTCGTCACCGCGTTGGTCGCGGCCGGCTTCACCCGAGGTGCTTCAGGGCCTCCCGCCGTGAGAGCGGCGACAGCTCGTGCGTTGCGACGAACGCGGCGACCCAGCCCGGATCGGTGCGCGCATACTGACGCAGCGCCCAGCCGATGGCCTTGCGGATGAAGAACTCGCCGTCGGCAATGTTCGGCGTGATCACGGCGGCGAGCAGGGCGGTATCGGTGTCCGGGCCGCGACCGAGCTGGCTGATGATCGCCACACGTCTGACCCACACGTTGGGATCGCGGCCCCACGCCCGTATCACCGGGGTGAGCGCTTCGGGCGACGACGCCAAGAGGTGCCCGACGCAGTGGGAGATCTCATCGACCAGATCCCACCACGCCCCCGTCACCACGAAGTGCCGGTACAACGGCAGCAGCTCGGGTGTCTGGAAGGTGCGGTGCAGGCGATGCCGGCACACCGCCAGGGCGGCGTAGCGCTCCTCGCGGAAGGTGGCCGCGTCCCACAGCTCGCGGGCGAGCGCCTCGAACGCCGCACGGTCCAGGCGCTGCGGCCAGGCGCTCATGATGGCGCCGACCAGCCGCCGCACCTCCGGTACGCGAACGCCGCGAAACGGCATCGCCGACTTCATGTAGCGCTGCTGATCGACCGCTCGGCTCGGATCGCCCGCACTCGCGAGCGCGCTGCGGATGGCGTCGGCCAGACCCGGGGCCGGCATGCCTACCCCATCGCGTCGCGGATCGTGGCGGCCAGGGCGTCGATGCCCAGGTCGATCTGGTCAGGCGTCGCGCAGCTGTAGCTCAGGCGCATGGTGTTGTCGCCACCACCCAGCGCGAAGAACGGCGAGCCGGGCACGAACGCCACGCCGCGCTCGACCGCGCGCGGCAGTATCTGGGCCGTATCGAGTTCCTCGGGCAGCGTGAGCCACAGGAACATGCCGCCCTCGGGAGTGGTGTGGTGTACCCCTGAGGGGAACCTCGCGCCGATGCGATCGATCATGTGCAGCGCCCGTTCCCCGTAGACGCGGCGCACACGCTTGACCTGGCGCGGCAGCACCGCGTGCACCAGCTCGGCGATGATCATCTGGTTGAAGGTGGGCGTGTGCAGGTCGGAGCCCTGCTTGGCCTGCACGAGCCGCTCGACGATGGGATGGGCGGCCTGCACCCAGCCATCGCGCAGTCCCGGAACCAGCGTCTTGGAGAACGAACCGCTGTAGACCACGTGGTTGGCGTCGACGTCACCGTCGGCCAGCTCGAGTCCCAACGAGTACAGGCTCGGCAGCGGCTCACCCGTGAACCGCAGCTCGCCGTAGGGGTCGTCCTCGATCACCAGCACACCGTGACGCCGGGTGATCTCCACCAGCCGGCGCCGTCGCTCGAGGCTCAGCGTTCGGCCGGTCGGGTTCTGGAAGTTCGGCACCGCGTACAGCAGCTTGGCCTGGACGTGCTGCAGCTGCTCGGCCAGCGCGTCGACGTCGATGCCGTGATCGTCGGTGGCGATCTGCACGTACCGCGCGCCGTAGGGGTTGAACGACTGCAGGGCACCCAGGTAGGTCGGCGACTCCACCAGCACCACGTCGCCGCGCGAGATCAGCACCTTGCCGAGCAGGTCGAGCCCCTGCTGGCTGCCGGTCACGATCTGCACGTTGTCGATCGGGACCAGCTCGGCCCGGTTGGCGATCCACTCCCGCAGCGGCACGTAGCCCTCGGTGGTGGAGTACTGCAGCGCGGCGGCGCCCTCCCGCGTGAGCACGGCGTCGGCCGCGCGGCGCACTTCCTCCACCGGGAAGAGCTCCGGCGCCGGCAGCCCGCCGGCGAAGCTGATCACGTCGGGACGCTGGGCGACCTTCAGGATCTCGCGGATGACGCTGGCTTCCATCCGGCTGGTGCGCTCGGCGAACACGTGGGAGAAGTCGCGGAATCCGGCGTCGGCTGCGTGCACCGGTGGATCCTACGGTTCCGAGCGTGCTTGGTGGCCCCCGGAACGACCCGGCCACGCACCGCGCACACGCCGGCATCGACCAGCGCGGTGCCGCTCCAGCGGCCATGCCGTGGGGGAGCCGGCAACGCGAGCCGACGGCCAGCCCCACAGCGGGACCCGAAGGCCAACCTCGCCATTTCGCCGCGATGGCGATTGGCGACCGTCAGGTTGATCGGGAGGATCCAGTGCCGGCCGAAGGTGCTCGATGCCGCCCGGGAAGCTGAGATGAGTTGCCGGTCGCTGTCCGGGGGGCGGGCGCCACGACGATCACGGCGAGGGCCTCATGCAGGCTCCGATCCCGGTGACCGCCAGTACTGCCGGCTGCGCTCTTCGGGCCGGCCATGTGCCCGCTCGCCCATCGGCCAAGCGAGTGATCCGACCCCGGGCCAGATTGCATCTCTCAGGCCCCGGGTGCCTGCTCGTTCGGCGAGGATTTGACGTGCCGCTCCGTTGGGAGCGCCGTTCGCACCGTGAAAATCGTCACCGGGTCGTCCTTGCCCTTCACGGTGACGTCGGCCGAGGCATCGAGCCAGCTGTCGGGGAGCCGCCTCGCTGTCGCAGCCCCAACCGCGACACCGCCGACGGGCGCCATCGCTTCGATGCGCGCCGCCGTGTTCACCGCGTCACCGATCGCCGTCGATGTTCGCCCCCCGGCCGCACCGACGACCGACACGGCAACCTGACCGGTGTTGATTCCCACACGAAACCGCGGCCAGTCGGGATGCTCATCTGCGATGCGTTGCGTCGTGGCCTGGAGCGCGAGCGCGGCCTGCACCGCACGTCGAGGGTGATCGCCCTGGTCGCCGTGGCGGTTGAACGTGACCATCAACGCATCGCCGATGATGCGGTCGACTTCGCCCCCGTAACCGCGCACGATCAATGGGATGGCAGCGTCGAAGTAGTGGTTGAGCATGGCGGTGACCTCGCCCGGCGTGTGCGCTTCCGAGTAACGAGTGAAACCGGCAAGGTCGGCGAAGACGACGGTCACCTCGCTGGGAGCCACGTCGCGGCCACCGGCAGACAGCTCCGAGAAGCGCTCCTCGTGCCATTCGCGATGCGCGCCGAGCGCGAATGCCGCGAAACCACCGAGCATGAGCACATGCCACTCCCACCAGGTGGTGTGCCAATTGCGCGCGACGGCCACCGCCACCATCGCCTCGGCCAACAAGATGAACGACGCGACGGCGCTCCGCACGATCGTCGATCCCCAGAACCGCGGATGGGCGATGTACCGTGCGACCGCGATCGCATACAGACCGACCGCCGGCACGGCCAGGCCGACGAGCTGACTCTCGGCACGAGCGGCGGGTGGACCGTCGAGCGGCCAGGTGCGCGTCAATGCCAGCGCCGCCCATCCCGCCATGACCGCCAGAACCAGTCCGCGCCACAGCCGCGCACGGGCGATCACCCAGAGTTGGCGCTGGCCGGACAACTCCATGCTCGACAGCGCCACGGGCACCGCCGCGATGAGCAAGCCGACTGGCGTCGCGATGGCGAACCCCTCGTTCGGCGTTTCAACCAGCATCCCCGGCGTCGAGAGGGCGTGAAGGCTGAGGAAGCCGGCGGCGACCAGGAACGCAAGGGAGACGAGGAGGACCCGCGCATCCTTGCGTCGACAGGCCGCCGCACCCATCGCATAGGCCAACGCCGCGCTGAGTCCACCGGCGCCGAGAACGATCCAGAAATGCGCGGGATGGTTCATCCACATCACATCGAAACGGGGCGCCCCCAGCAGCACGGCAAGCCCGGCCATCGGCAGGAGAAACACCAGCAACCACAGCGGTCGGGACGCCACCCGCTGCGACGCCATCACGGCCTCAGGCGTGAGCCGGGCGAAGGGCTCGACGGGTGAGCTTCGCATGGATTTGTTGGGTCACCATGGCGCCCTCGCCGGCCGCTGACGCGACCCGCTTCACTGACCCGGCACGCACGTCTCCGACAGCGAACACGCCAGACATGCTGGTCTCGAACGCCTCGCGACGCTCGGGGCTGGCCACCGTCACCTCGGACCCGGTCAGCACGAACCCGCGCCGGTCACGTTCGATGGAAGCTGGAAGCCAATCGGTGCGCGGTTCCGCGCCGATGAGCAGGAACAACGCGTCCGCGTCCATGCGCTGCACAACGTTGGTCTCGACGTCGCGCACGACGATGGCAGTGAGGTGGCCGTCGCT
>WBZQ01001011.1_pt1 | contig 14510 bp, 13 predicted proteins | sample 5204251 | NCBI WGS metagenome assembly WBZQ01 (sample SAMN12412402, study PRJNA552823) | activated sludge metagenome | isolation source: activated sludge from nitrification reactor of wastewater treatment plant... | place: USA: Virginia | collected 2017-09 | reverse complement strand
CCATTTGAGCGCCCTGATCCAGGTTGAAACTTTCCTAGCTGTCGAACAGAAGCTCCAGGATCGCCTTACTGGGTCCCTGCTGGCCCAGGCCACCCTGATCCGCCGCGACGTGGACATGGAGCTGGCCAAAGAAGTGATCCGTAACTTCGTTACCACCATCAACAAGGAGATCACCGTCGAATTCATCCAGCAACTCGTCGCCGACCACTTCAACGTGCCGGTCGACAAACTCCACCACGAAACCCGCAAACGCAACATCGTCATCGCCCGGCAACTCTCCATGTACCTGGCTAAAAAACTGACCAACAAGTCCCTGAAGTCTATCGGCGAGCAGTTCGGCGGGCGCGACCACAGCACGGTCATCTATTCCTGCAAAGCCGTGCAGGACATGATGGACACCGACATGCTCTTCAAGGACACCGTGGAAGAAGTGGAGAAAAAACTCAAAATGAGTTTGAATACCTGACCCGGCGACGGCATTTTTCGCGACCACAAACTGATGACGGCCGCTCAATGATCTCCGCAGAATACTGATTTGCCGACATATTTGACAAATTCACCGCTTTTTCGAACACTTTGCGCGGATATGCGCAAGGTGTTCGCTTTTTTTGCATTTATATTTTCCTGTTATTGCCGCCCGGCGCAACCTTCCCCTCTTTTAACCCGTACCGATATATTGGAAACGCACGATGTAAACCTGGAACAGATCCTGGACGGATGCCGGCAAAACCAGCGGGCCAGCCAGCACCGGCTTTATACCCAGTTTTACAACTATGCCATGACCATAGCGCGCCGGTACACGGGCAACCCGGAAGCCGCGGAAGAGGTGGTGAACGACGCTTTTTTTAAAACCTTCACCAAAATGAACCTGTACGACGGGCAATTGCCTTTCCGGTTCTGGCTCCGGCGAATCGTGATCAATACCGCCATCGATCGCCTGCGTTCCGCCATCAATCAATATAACCCGACCGAACTGCAACCCTGGCACGACTCCCAGACCGACGACGGCATCGTGGAAAATCTGACGCGGGAACAGATTTTTTCCATGCTCGACCAACTGCCGCCCTCGTACCGGACCGTGTTCAACCTTTTCGTGGTCGACGGACTTTCGCACGAGGAAATCGCCGAAATGCTGAACATTAATGTCGGCACCTCCAAATCGAACCTGGCCCGGGCACGACAACACCTTAAAACCATTTTTTCCAAAGATTTTGAGTTTTCAAAAAAGATATGAGCGACTTCGATAAATTTTTTGCGGAAAAATTTGACGGGGAAAGTCAGTTTCCCAGGCGGGAAAAAAATTGGAACCAACTCTCCAAACGGCTCGACGCTTTCGACGCCGGCATCGACCGGCAGCAATTCGTTTCGAGGACCCGGCTACGCTACTGGCAGGCAGCCGCAGCCGTAACGCTGTTGCTGACCGCGGCTCTGGCCTGGTGGGCGGTTTCCGTACGGCAGCACAATGCCGCCTTGCAGCGCGAGGTGGCCGGTCTGACCGAAAAAATCCGGGAGCACGCGGAAAAAGCCCCCGCCCCCTCTTTGCAGACCGCATCCGGATCACCAGAGGCCCCTGAAACCGCCCAGCCCAATACTCCGCAGAAAATTACCCGCGAAACCGCCGGGATCGCCGAAAAAGAAGCCGGCCGCCAGGAAATTGACGCCCCCGGGCCACCGAAACGGAACACCGCCTATGCCGCGGGCGACCGCCCGGCACCGCACAGGCAATCCGCGGCCGGCACCGCACAGGCATCCGGATCGGCCACCGCAGACAACGCCCCCACACTTCCGGGTTCCGCGGCCGCCGCAACGGCCGGTACCGAACGAGGTCCGGCCGATGGGCTACCTGCTGCCCCCGGCCAATCCAGACCGGATTCCGCCCGGAACCTCTCCCCTGCCCCGGCGATGGAAATTCCAACCCTGACCCTCCTTCCGCCCGGTCCCGATACGGTAAACATCCGCTTCGACGCACCGCTTCTCATCAAACCGGTCCGGCAGCCATCGCGTTTCAGGTTGGGAGTTGAAGCCGTCGCCGGCACCGCGCAACCCCACCAGACCGGAGTTTCCGCCATCTACGGAACCGGGGTTACCGGTGAATTCAACCTCCTGCGCAATTTTTGGATTGGCGCCTCGGCCGACTGGCTGCAATTCGAGGTCGCCACCGACGAGTACATCCCCAAAGTGCATCCGCACCACGACCATCACAACGATCCGCCCGACCCGCCGCACGGCGGCGGCGGTGGCGGCCCCAATCCCGATCCCAGCAAACTCGTCAAGGTGGAGAGCACGCAGCGTCAGCAGCACTACGCACTGGGCCTGCGCTATGCCCTGCCTTTCCGTTTTTGGGTCCGTCCTGCAGTCCGCGTTGCCCACACCTGGATAAACACTTCCCCGGAACTGGTGAGTTTCAAATTTGAAAAGCCCTGGTCGCCCAACCCTGGCGGCAACAACGATCCGGAATACGTGGTCAGAAAATACGAATCCCAGCACCTTTCCAATATCTGGCGCTTTGGCGTCGGACTGGAGAAGGAGACACCGCGCTGGGTATTCGGACTTTGGGCGGATTATTCCGACAACTTCGGACCCGGCGAGGCGACAATCGACATGTTATTGTTCCGGGCCGGGGTTCAGTATCGTTTTAATTGAGGAAAATGTCGTTTGCTGGCAAAAATGAGGACTTCCTGAAAAAGCGACGCAACCCGGTTATTCCCCGCTTCGTGATGTAAGGTACAAGGCAATACCGCCTTGCGGAAATCACTTTTTACTTTAATAATGAAAAAAGTATTGTTATTTGCCGGCGTGCTGGCGTTGATCTCGTACTCCTGCCAGAAAGATGCCCTGAGCGTCAGCGACTACCAACTGACCGGTTCCGAACTCACTGCCGAAGACCGCGGAGGCGGCCATGGCCACGGTGGCGGCCATCACGGTGATTCTCTGAATCACGACTCTACCAACCACCACCTCGACAGCATCCATCATCAGCACGATTCGACGTGGGTGCATCACCAGGACAGCATCCATAATGATACCACCGGAACCCACGGAGGAGGTCATCACGGACATCACAACGGGAACCCGGGCAGCGACTCTACCGCCTGCCATGTACCGCCCGCTACGATCACGGTAGCCGAACTGCCCCAGGCCGCCCAGGACTGGCTGGCCGCCAACCAGTCCGGCGCCACCATCTCGTCGGTTACAAAATTTACAAACCACAACTGCAAAGTGAGCTACCGGGTGAAGATCGACGGAGTCGGAGTGATCCGCTTCGATGCAGACGGGAACAAGATCTGATTAAATTCGCCGGACTGGTTAACTTCGCAATTTGGTCGTCACCAGAAACAGGCAGCGTCAAATAGCGCCGGCCATTCAGTCCAGCATCAAGTTTTTTCACATACGGTTCGTTTCCCTACGTCTCCCGGATCTTCCCGATCCGGGAGCGTTTTTTAAGTTCTTCAGCAAGTATGAAAAATTCCTTCCTCTACCTCTCCGCCCTGACGGCATTTCTCTACATCCACCCTGTCCAGGCCCAAAAAGTGCCGGAATCGATGTTTTTCTCGGATACGGACCACATTCTCTACACCAACGGGCGGGAGAGTTCGGGCCTGTACGACGAAAGCAAGATCCGCACTTTCGAACTGTGGTTTTCCCAGGCCGACTACTGGCAGCAGTTGAAGAACAACTACCAGAACAAGATCGATCTGCCGGCCACGCTGGTAGTGGACGGCGATACTTTTCCCAACGTGGGAGTCCGGTTTAAAGGACAGACCTCGTACTCGATGGCCCAGAATTCCGATAAAAAATCCTTTAACATTACCCTGAATTACTCCGATCCCGACCAGGATCTGAAAGGTTACGAAACCATCAACCTGAACAATGCTTTCGAGGACGCTTCCTTTATGCGGGAAGTCTCCTACCTGCACCAGATCCGCCGGCACGTACCCGCCGCCAAGGCATCCTACGCCCGCCTGTACATCAACGGCCAGAGCTGGGGGATCTATCCCAATGTGCAGCAACTCAACGGGGAATACCTGGAAGAGTGGTTTTTCAGCAATGACGGCACCCGCTGGCGGGCCGACCGCCCCGACGGCACCGTAGGCGGCGGACCCGGCGGACCCGGCGGCGGCTGGGGCGACGGCACCGCCGCACTGAACTACCTGGGCTCCGACACCACCGAATACCAGGACTACTACACCCTGAAGTCCGCCCACAAGGCCAATCCCTGGGACGACCTCGTACACGTGTGCGACGTCCTGAACAATACGCCGCTCGACCAGCTCGAAACCGCCGTCAAACCGGTGCTCGACCTCGACCGCACCCTCTGGTTCCTGGCCAGCGAAATCGCTTTTTCCGACGACGACAGTTACGTCTACAAAGGCAAAATGGACTACTACCTGTACTGGGATCCCGAAACCAACCGCATGACCCCGCTGGAATTCGACGGCAACAGCGTTATGAAGACCAACGCCGTCAACTGGGGAGCGTTTTACAACGCCAACAAGGTGAACTATCCCCTGTTGAACCGCCTGCTGGCCGTGCCCTCCATCCGGCAGCGCTATCTGGCGCACTTGCGCACCCTGATCGGGGATGAAATGAACACCGCCGCATTCAATGCCCTCATCGATCAATACGACGCGCTGATTGGTGCCGAAGTACAGGCCGATCCGAAAAAACTGTACACCTACACCCAATACACCAGCGAAAAGCAAACCCTGAAAAACTTCGTGCAGAACCACCGGAACACCTTGGCAAATAACACGGAAGTGAACGTTACCGGACCGGCTATCTCCGAGGTGGTCATGCGCAGCAGCGCCGGCGCGTGGGTCCGGCCGGTAGCCGGTGAAAGCACCGCCGTGACCGTAACGGCCGCCGCACCGGCCAACCTGGCCGCGGTATATCTCTACTATTCCGATGCCCTGTACGGCAACTTCGCCAAAATCGAAATGTTCGACGACGGGCAGCACAGCGACGGTGCCTCCGGCGACGGTGTCTACGGCGCGGCCATTCCGGGTTACAATACTGGCACTTATGTACGTTTCTATGTCGAGGCCAGGGCAAACAATACCGCCGGCACGGTGTCCTATCTGCCGGTCGGCGCCGAACACGACGTGTTCCTGTACCAGGTGGGAGCCGCCTGGGCCCTCAACGTGCCGGTCGTTATCAACGAAGTACTCGCCTCCAACCAGGATGCCGAAACCGATGAGAACGACGAGAACGAGGACTGGATCGAACTGTACAACAACAGCAACCTCGCCGTCGACCTGAGCGGCTTTTTCCTGACCGACAACGAGTCTAACCTGACCAAATGGGACTTCCCCGCCGGCACGGTCATTCCGCCTTACGGCTACCTGATCGTCTGGGCCGACGAAGACAGCAGTCAGGGGCCCCTCCACGCCAATTTTAAACTCTCCGCTTCCGGCGAATACCTGGCCCTGCTCGATGCCGCCGGATATTTCGTGGATACCATGTCTTTCGGCCAGCAGGTAACGGATATGGGCTATGCGCGGGTACCCAACGGCACCGGGCCGTTCGTGATCCAGAACCGCACCTTTGCCGCCAGCAACTCCGTCACGCCGACCAGCGAGCCGTCGGCTGCCCTGCAGGTAAAATTGTACCCGACCCTAACCCGGGAATTGCTGAACGTGGAGTTGCCGCCAATTGCTTCCGGGTCGCTGACGGTCTACGACGTGCTGGGCAAAAACATGCTTGAAACGGCGTTGGCCTCATCGCTGACCACGGTAGACGTCGGCCGCCTTACCCCGGGCCTGTACCTGGCCAGCATCACCGCCAACGGGAAGAATGTGACCAGAAAGTTTATAGTTAAATAGTGTGATTAATCCCCTAAACTCTACTTAAACCGCACGATAGAGGCGCCTCCTGTTTCAAGGTGAAATGGGAGGCTTTTTTATTGCCCGGCCTCCTCTAAAATATAGCGGCGGCAGGCATCGTTTCAGCCGTAAAACACCTGTGTTTTATGCGAAAACTCCTGTTACTATCCAGCCTGTTGTGCCTTTCCGGTCTCGTTTTCAGCCAGAAAAAAAACAGCCCCAAAAACGCCGCCCCGGCAAACTCCACCTACGAACTTTCCGAGGCCCTGGCCCAGAAGCTCGTGTCGGTAAAACTACAGGGTACCGGCGGGCACCAGGGTCCCAGCCTGAAACTGATCTGTACCAACCTGAAGGGCAAAATTCTCCGCCTGCGCATCCCGCAGGGGATGTTCATGGATCCGGCCGATTCTTCTTTTCAAACCCTGGTGACGGCTCAGGACCAGTTGATGACGGTAAAGACCGGGACGCCGGCCGAAGTCCTGCTGCATACCTTTTGCGCGCAGTCCGGCGACCTTTCTCCGGTAGCGGGAGCGGCCTTTGCCGTAGGGGCGCTCGCCCCGGAACGCCTGCGGAACCTGCTGAAATTCATCGTGGAAAAAGGGAAAACCGACCAGCCGGAAGCCCAGAATGCCGTGTGGTGCATCACCAGCGGCGGCTCGCTCGGCAGCATCGGCGACCCGGAATTGACGCGGTTTACCGCAGACCTGCTGGGGAAAAGCGCACCGGGTTACCGGATCAAACACCGGACAGTGCAGCAAGTGCCCGGCGAACGCGCCGCCCTGGGTAAAGCGCTGATCGTGGAGGGCAATTACACCTACACCCTGGAAAAGGACGAAAAACTGGTCATGAACCTGCTGGACGCCGACAAGAAACTGGTGAAACAAGTCTCGAAGGAAGAACTGATGAAGGCCGGCGAACACCGCAGCAGTTTCCATATGGAAGTGTGGAACCTGAGCCCGGGAACCTATACCGTGCGGATACAAACCAAAGACGGCCGGGTCATCAAAGATATTGAGGTGGAATTTTAGGGTATTTCTTTTTCTTTGGCCCTCAAATCTCAGGCAATGTCTCAACGCTTCCTTACCGCCGCCCTGTTCGCCCTGCTGGCCGCAGGCAGTCTGCCGGCCCAGCAACTCGTTTCCGTCACTCCGCTCGGCACTAAAAGCCAGTCCGAACTGCTGGCCCAGTTCAACATTATCTTTATCCAGTTCGGCGCCCGGTACTACCGGATCACTTACACCACGACCGGCCTCCAGGGCCAACCCGACACGGCGTCGGGGTTGCTGGCCGTACCGGACAATCCCAACAAGGTTTATCCGCGCATCGTGTACCAGCATGGCACTTCGGGTTCGAAACTGGATGTGCCGTCCTTTAACTACGGTCAGGGCCTGGAAGGCAGCGTGGGATTGTTGCTGGCCGGCATGGGCTACGTGGCGCTGCTGCCCGATTACCTCGGGCTGGGCGTATCCGACGGATTCCACCCCTACGTACACGCTGCGAGCGAGGCACAGGTCGCCATCGACATGCTGCATGCGGCGGCGGCATTCACCGCACAGAACGACGTACACACCAACAGCCAGTTGTTCATTACCGGCTATTCGCAGGGAGGCCATGCCGCCATGGCCCTGCACCGGGAGATCGACCGGAATTGGAGCGATGAGTTTACCGTAACGGCCTCGGCGCCTTTGTCGGGCCCTTACAGCATCAGCGGGGTCATGCGCAATCTCATCCTGACCGACAATATCTATTACTACCCGGCCTACCTGCCCAACACCATCCTCTCCTATCAAACGGTTTATGGCAATATTTTCGACCAGATAAGCGACGTCTTCAAGCCAAAGTATGCCTCTACGATCCAGCTGTATTATGAAAACAAGATCAGTCTGACTGATTTGAATATCAACCTGTTTTCCCTGCTTACCCTCAACGAAGGAGAGTGCCGTCCGTTCAGGATGTTGCAGGACAGTGTGGTGCAGGCGGTCCTGAATGATCCGGCTCACCCGATGAACCTGGCCCTGAAAGACAACGACGTTTACAATGACTGGACGCCGCAAGCGCCCATGCGCCTGTTCTACTGCACTGCCGACGACCAGGTGCCCTTCGGGAACAGCGTACTGGCCAGCGATACCCTGCTGGCCGCCGGTGCCGTCAATTTTCTGGCCCAGGACGTCAACCCGACGGCCGATCACGGCGCCTGTTATTCTCCGGCCATGACCAACGCCGTGTTGTTCTTTTTCGGTTTCCAGCAGATCGGTACGCTCAGCGCTGCGACCGCCCCGGAAAAAGACCGGCTCGAACTGTACCCCAACCCGGCGGCCAGTACCGTGACGCTGAAAAACCTGCCGGCCCGGGGCCACCTGACGGTAGTGGATTATTCGGGGCACCGGCTCAAATCGGTAGCCCTGGAAAGCGGCAGCCAGACTTTGCCGGTGAACGATCTGCCCGACGGCGTGTACATGGTCCTGTTCGAGTATCAGGGTAAAGTACAACGGGAAAAACTGATCGTTCGGCATTGATTTGCGCCCATTCGGCGATTAACCGGATGAACCGCCCGATTTAACGGAAATTTGAAGTCAAAATGGAAAGACCGCTTATGAAAAAGATCTCCCTGCTCGGCTGGCTGGTATTCTGCCTCGCCCTTTTGGCCCAGGCCCAAAACACGGAAACGGATACCGACAAAAAGGCCATCCGGCAAGTCATGGCCGATCAGGAAGCAGCCTGGAACCGCGCCGATCTGGAAGGCTTCATGCAGGGGTACTGGAAATCGGACAGTCTGCGATTCATCGGCTCGCGCGGACTTACCTACGGCTGGCAGGCCACCCTCGACAATTACAAAAAAAGTTACCCCGGCGCCGAAGCGATGGGGAAACTGACCCTCGGTATCGTCTCGCTGGAGATGCTTTCGCCTGAGAACGCATTTATGATCGGAAAATGGCGGCTCGTCCGTACCAAAGACGAATTAAGCGGGCATTTCACCCTGCTGTGGCGAAAAGTAAACGGAAAGTGGGTGGTAGTGGCCGATCACTCCAGTTAATCCCGGATAATTCGCTCTCGGTCATACTTTTTTATTATGGATATTCAAACTGCCCGCTCCGGCGCCGATATCCGGAAATGCTGGCCGGTCATGAAATTACTGCGACCACACCTGGACGAAGCGACCTTCGTCCCCCTGGTGCAGCAGATGATGGAAGAAGGCTACGAACTCGCTTTTATTGAAGAGAATGGGATCGCCGCAGCGGCCATCGGTTTCCGGTACCAGCAAAAACTCTTCGACGGCAAACAGATCTACGTGGACGACCTCACCACCCTGGAAGAACACCGGGGAAAAGGATATGCCGGGCACCTGCTCGACCATGTTTTCGATCTGGCTCGGCAACGCGGGTACGCCTGCGTGACGCTCGATTCCGGCCCGCAACGCCATGATGCCCACCGCCTCTACCTGAACAAGGGGTTCAGGATCAGTAGTATGCACTTTTCTAAAGAGTTGATGAGGGTTGATGAGGGTTGATGAGGGTTGATAAGGGTTGATAGGGGTTAATTACATACGACAACAACAATCTATCAACCCTCATCAACCTCTATCAACCCCTATCAACTTTTATCAACCCCTATCAACCTTTATCAACCCTTATCGATTTATTCCTTCACCAGTTTGCCCACGTACAGCGCGCCGCCCAGGCGGGCCTTCACAAAATAAACGCCGGCCGGCAGGTTCTTCACGTCGAGCCGGTACTGCCAGTCGGCAGTCGTTTTCTCCGTTTCCACCGTACGCACCAGTTTACCGCCGACTGCGGTCACTTCGATGCGGACGGCGCCGTTCCAGGTGCCGGAAGCCCCCAGTTGGGTAAAGTCAATGGCCGGGTTGGGCGTCAGCTGCAGCGGAAGGGCGCGCGCCAGATCGTTCAGGCCGAGCACTTCCTGGTTCTCATAAGCGCCGGCATCGGGTTCGTTGATGCGCGGGTTTCCTTCGATGTCGGTCGGAGGCGCGCCGGCGGCAACGCCCCGGTCGATGGCCGGGCTGTTCAGCAGAAGATGGAAATCGTAGCTGGGTCCGTCGACAAAGAACGGGTCGGTTTCGGGAACGTCCTGGCCGGCCAGGAGAAAATCGTTCAGCGTCGCATCGCTCACCACGTTTCCACCGGCGGATACCACCTCGGGTTCGCCGGCTTCCACCGCATAGTTGTCGCCTTCGTTGAAGAGAATGCAGTTCTGCAGGGTCAGGATCGCGTCGGATGTATCTACTTCAAACTGGGCAATGCCTGCACCGATCTGCGAAACGTTGGAAGCGAAGGTGCAGTTGACGGCGTTGACCCGGGCGGTCTTTTTGCCGGAAGCATTGCTGGAAATGGCGCCGCCTGCGCCGTCGCCGATGTTCAGGTTGAAGGAGAACAGGCAGTTCTTCAGGTTCACGTCGGCGTTGTTCTGGTTGATGGCCGCCGCCTGGGTGGTGCAGATGTTATCCCGGAAGATGGTATTTTCCACGTTGAGCACCGCCAGGTCGAGGCTGTCTTCGGAAATGTCGATGGCGCCGCCGGTGGAAGCGCCGTTGGCGAAGAATACCGAATTTTTTATATTGGTCACGATGCCCGACGAAATATTGAGCGCGCCGCCGGTATTCTCCGCACCGTTTTCGCTGAAGGTGCAGCCTTCCACGCTGAGGCTGGTTGTATCGTTCTGGCAGAACACGGCGCCGCCGTACTGGGCGGTATTGGCGTTGAAGGTACAGTTTTTCAGGGCCACTTTTGCCGTAAAGCCCACGGTCACGGCGCCGCCGCTGCGGGCGGCCTTGTTGCCCTCGAAGGTGCAATCGGTGATCGTGACGTCCGAACCGGCGCTGTAATTGGCGATGGCGCCGCCGAAACCCGCGCCACCGGCCATGCCGGACTGGCCGTTCTCGAACCGGCTGTCGTGGATATTGGCCTTGCAACGGGCGTTGTACATGGCCGACCCGGTGTTCGGGGCGTAGTTGTTGCTGAACGTGCTGTTTTTCACCTCAAAATTGCCGATCCAGTTGTACATGCAGGTGCCGCCGTAGCCGGAGGTGGTGTTGCTGTCGAATACACAGTTGTCGATGAGGAACGAACTGATGTTTTCCCGGCCGTCGTTGTACATGCCGGCGGCATTGGTCGCCGTATTCTTCCGGATGACGCTGTTGGACAGGGTAAAATTGGTCTGCCAGGTGAACAGGGCTGCCCCGAACTGGTCGGTTCCGGCCTTGTTGGATTCGAACAGGCAACTGTCGATCACGATGCTGGTGCAGCTTTGCGGATAGACGCAGCCGCGGTTGGTGGTGTTGTTCCGGAAAATGCTGCGGTTTATTTCACCGCTGGTCAACTGGCGCAGGTACACGCCGGCCGACTGTTCGGTGGCCAGGTTGCCGTCAAAAATGCAGTTGTCGACGATCAGGCCCGAACCGGCGGCGGCAATGGCGGCGATGCCGGCGCCCGAGGGGGCGAAGTTGTCGGCAAAGGTGCAGTTGCGGGCGGTCAGTTTGGCCGCGGCCAGGATGCCGCCGCCGCGCTTGGTCAGGTCGGGGTCGGCGGTGGCGCTCAGCGAATTGCCGCCTTTGATGGTGAAGCCGTCCACCACGGTACGGTTGAGCGGGTCGCCGTTGAGCACGTACAACACGTGACGGGCATTATCGGTACGTTTCTGGGCGAAGTCGCCGGCAATGTCGTCGCCGGCAATGTCACCGCTCAGGATGGTCGCGTTGGTCAGGTAATTACGCTGTTCGAGCGCCGTTTCCGTGCCGGCAAAACCGCCGTAGAGCGATACGCCCGATTCTACCAGGAAGTAGTTGTTCGGAGCGGCCTGGGAAGGCTTGTAGGTGCCGGCAGCAACCCAGAGTTGAGCTCCCGGGTTGGCATTGGTCAGTGCCAGGTCCAGATTGGTGTAGGCATCCGCCCAGGAGGCGCCCGTGTTGGCTCCGGTGGCGTCCGATTTGACGTACGTGATTTGCGCTGAAGTGCTCAGTGCGGCGAGCAGGCCCAGCAGCAGCAGGGCAAGTGTGTAGGATTGTTTCATGAAACTGAGTGATAAAATGTGGAAGTAAACAGTGTGTGCATCAAAAGTCGGCAGAAGAGGAAACAAGTTGCCCGTCCATCGACAGAAACACGGCACAAAGTATTGATTTGCTAAAAATTGGCTTTGTAAGCGGCAATTTTTGGCAGATGGAATGTCGCCTGGCGGCAAATGATTTGTTGTTCCGGCTTAATAAATGATCCGGATGATTTCCAGTATACGCCGCATTTCTTCCTTCCAGGGTTTGTTCGTGCCAATGTAGTTGTTGTGCATAAAACTGAAAATCAGCACTTTGCCGCTTTTGCAGACCAGGTAGCCGCTCAGGCAGTTCACCCCGCTCATGGAGCCGGTCTTGGCGAACAGGTAAGGCGAGGGGGCCGCTGCCGTCTTGTACCACTCCAGTGTGGTGTCCGGCGCGCCGGCGGAATTGAACAGGGAAAAAAGCCGCTGTCGGGGCTGGGTCTTCCATAAATAATCGAGCACGGCGGCCAGGTCGCGCGGCGAAACCAGGTTGTAGCGCGAGAGGCCGGAGCCGTCCACCCAGCGGGGGCGCTGCGGCAGGTGGGTCAGCACGCTGTCGAGCATCCAGCCGATCACCGGATCCTGCTCCAGGGTATCGAATTTTTCCCCGGCGCAGACCAGCAGCATCTGTTCGGCGATGAAATTGTCGCTCTGGTACATCATGCGGCGAAGGACGGTGTCGAGGGGAGTGGAGTACAGGGTGTGCCAGTCTGAGATAAATGTGTCTGGTTCAGGCAGCCCTCTTACAAGTTTGAGGGTATCTCCCAATAATCCATCCGGGTCATCATTAGTGAAAAACGGTACACTTATTTTAAAGCCCCGATAAGTTCGGTGAGGGGCATAAATCCACTCACTTGTGTGTTCCTTTCTTAGAACCAAAATATCTTTTAAAGAACTATCTGCTTTGATAAACCTTTGGAACGAAAAAGGAAATACTGTCATCTTGCCTATCGAATCGTTTTCAAACCGGGCCAGGTTGCCATAAACCGGTAAGGCACTGCGTTCTGCCTGATACGCTTCATTATAATCATCCCAGGCCCATCCCGTACCAAATCTGGGTGTCGGAAAAAAACGATCCACAGGGACAAGCATTCGCGCAGTGCTTCTTTTTAAAAAGAAAAAGGCGTACTGCCAACTATTAAAGTAAGGATTGAGAAAAGTCGGGTCTCCTGTGCCGCGGTACCACATTACCAAACTGTCTTCGCTAAAAAAATACTGAATCCCCGGCACCGAATCCCCCAATACTTCCAGACACGTCGCCAGCGTCAGTATTTTCGTATTGGAAGCCGCCGTGAAATACTTGTCGCCGTTCACGTCGGCCAGGGTCTTTCCTGTTTCCGGATCGAGCAGGGTAAAGCCGGTGAAAGCGCGGCTGAAGACCGGGGAAGCGGTCACCTGCTTCTCTGCCTGGCGGGCGAAGCGCCGGGTGGAGGAGCAGGCGGAGAAAAGGAGGGAGAGGGTGAGCAGGCAGTAGCAGTAGGCAGTGGCAGTGGCAGTAGCAGTGGGCAGGGAGCGGCGCATCCGTCGTTTTTTAGGCGAAAGATAATGCAGGTCGGCTTACCGCTCGAACAGCGACTGCACGAACGCCCGTTTGTTGAATATCTGCAACTTGTCGATGCTCTCCCCCACCCCGATGTATTTGATCGGGATGCGGAACTGGTCGCTGATGCTGATGGCTACGCCACCTTTGGCCGTGCCGTCGAGTTTGGTGAGGGCCAGGCAGGTGATGGGCGCCACTTCGGTGAACTGTTTGGCCTGTTCCTGGGCATTCTGGCCGGTGGAGGCGTCGAGCACAAGCAGCACATCGTGCGGGGCGCCGGGCAGTTTCTTCTCTATCGACCGGTGGATCTTGCCCAGTTCCAGCATCAGGTGGCTTTTGTTGTGCAAACGGCCGGCGGTATCGATGATGGCTACGTCGCAGTTGTTTTCCACGGCGAAATTGGTGGTTTCATAGGCCACTGCGGCAGGGTCGGCGTTCATACCTTTGGAGTAGAAATCGCAGCCCACGCGGTCGGCCCAGATCTTGAGTTGATCGACGGCGGCGGCGCGGAAGGTATCCGCGGCGCCGAGTACGACCTTGTAGCCCTGTTGTTTGAACTGGTAGGCCAGTTTGCCGATGGTGGTGGTTTTGCCCACACCGTTCACGCCGATCACCAGCAGCACGTAGGGGCGTTTTCCGGAGGGAATACTGAAGTCCTCGACGTCCTGGGTATTGTTTTCGGCCAGCAGCCGCACGATCTCGTCGCGCAGGATCTCGTTGAGTTCGCTGGTATTGACGTACTTGTCGCGGGCTACCCGTTCCTCGATGCGTCCGATGATCTTGACGGTCGTATCGAGGCCCACATCGCTGGTGATCAGCACGTTCTCCAGTTCGTCGAGCACTTCTACGTCCACCGTACTTTTCCCGGCTACTGCCCGGGACAGTTTGTCGAAGAAGCCTTCCTTTGTTTTTTCCAGACCCTTATCGAGGTCTTCCTTTTTTTCGCGGTTGAAGAATTTGTCGAAAAAACCCATGAGTGAGGTTTGATGGTTGGATGGTTTGATGGTTGGATGGTTGGATGGTTGGATGGTTGGATGGTTGGATGGTTGGATGGTTGGATGGTTGGATGGTTGGATGGTTGGATGGTTGGATGGTTGGATGGTTGG
>WBZQ01001770.1_pt1 | contig 14516 bp, 11 predicted proteins | sample 5204251 | NCBI WGS metagenome assembly WBZQ01 (sample SAMN12412402, study PRJNA552823) | activated sludge metagenome | isolation source: activated sludge from nitrification reactor of wastewater treatment plant... | place: USA: Virginia | collected 2017-09 | reverse complement strand
GTGTGAAGGGAAGACGGAAGTTGATGCTCCCTGCCACGCTGCGAAGACGTTGTTGAACACTTCGCCGAAGACTCCAGATGGAGCCATGTTGCCACTTCAATACGATGTGCTCTTGCCGGATGGCAAGCCAATCGCCAACCTGATTCCTTGGACTGCCAAGTATAATCAGGGTAGCAAGCACTAAGTTCTCGCTGGTTATTGTGCTCATGAAAGAGGGCGGCACTCCGAAAGGGGTGTCGCCCTTTTTCTTTGTCTTGGAGGAGAGGCGCCCAGGTAAGTGACGAAGTGCTTCGGGATCGGGCTATGCTTCGTTTAAAAGACGCTGTTGGAGGGCGGCGAGTCGATTGAGTGCGTCAAGAGGTGTCATGGAGAACAGGTCCATTTGCCGGACCTCTTCCAGCATGGGGTGGGGTGCTGGGAGAGTGGCATCAAACTGGAGGGCTTGCTGAGTTTCAAGAATGGGGCGCGGGGAAGACGTAACAGATTCAAGTTGTGCCAGGACCGCTTTGGCTCTGTGTATGACCGCGTCGGGTAGACCGGCCAGTTGAGCCACATGAATACCATAACTGCGATCAGCTCCACCTGGGATGATCTTCCGCAGAAAAAGGACGTGACCGTTCCGCTCCTGCACCGCCACAGAATAGTTCGTAATCCCGTCTCGTAGTGCTTCCAGCTGGGTCATCTCATGGTAGTGCGTCGCGAACAGCGTGCGCGCCCCAAGTCGCGTAGGGTCCTGAATAAATTCAGCGATGGACCAGGCAATAGACAATCCATCATAGGTACTGGTTCCTCGCCCGACTTCATCGAGCAAGATCAGGCTGCGTGCAGTGGCACAGTTGAGAATATGAGCCGACTCCGTCATCTCAACCATGAACGTGCTTTGGCCGGCTGCGAGATTGTCCGAGGCGCCCACACGGGTGAAGATCCGGTCCACGAGTCCGATCTGCGCTTCCAAGGCTGGGACAAAGCTTCCCATCTGCGCCATCAACGTGATGAGTGCGACCTGGCGGAGGTAGGTGCTTTTTCCAGCCATATTGGGCCCGGTAATAATGTGGAGGCGACTGGTCTGAAGGTCGAGATGCGTATCGTTGGGGACAAACCCGCCGGAGAGGTCGAGTCGTTCCACGACCGGGTGGCGGCCTTGAATGATATGCAGGCCGTCGCCGGTGTCAATGCGAGGTCGTACATACCGGTGTAGCGCCGCAGTTTCAGCAAGGGCGGCGAGTACGTCCAGAATAGCCAACCTCTGGCTGATGTCTTGGAGTCGTGAGGTTTGCGCGGCGAGCCTGGTTCGCAGTTGCTCGAACAGCTCTTGTTCCAGTGCGGTCAGTTTGGTGTCGGCTCCGGTGACACGCTCCTCGAGTTCTTTCAACTCCGCGGTCATGAATCGCTCGGCATTGACGAGTGTCTGCTTACGGATGTAGTCAGGCGGGACCTTTCCCAGATTGGCCTTTGTCACCTCCAGGTAATAGCCGAAGACCTGGTTGTACCGAACTTTCAGCGAATCAATTCCCGTTCGAGCGCGTTCTTTGGCCTCCAGACTGGCAATCCAGCCTTTGCCTTCACGGCTGGCTTTGCGCAGTTCGTCGACATCCGGATGGTACTCATCCTTCAGGATGCCTCCATCCCGAACTGACACCGGGGCGTCCGGCACAATCGCCTGCTCGATCAGCTGATACAAGTCTGTGGCATTGTCCCACGAGGTGGTCAGATCGACCAGGAGCGGGGCCTGTAGCACTGACAACTCGGCGTGAATGGCCGGGAGCGAGGAGAGCGACAGTTTGAGGGCCAAGACGTCGCGCGGATTCGCGACGCCGAGGGACATGCGGCTACAGAGGCGCGAGATATCCTGAACGGGGCGCAAGGCCGATCGAAGCCGAACTCGTGTATCGAGGTGATGATGGAGCTCTTCGACTGCGGTGAGCCGTGCCTCGATGGGGGCACTGGTCACCAATGGTCGCAAGAGCCACTCGCGCAGCAAGCGACTGCCCATGGCGGTGACGGTGCGGTCTAAGACGCCCAAGAGGGTAGAGGATGAATGCCCGGAGGGCTCGTCGGTGCGACCAGTTGATTTCACCAGCTCCAGATTGCGGATCGTGACGCTGTCCAAGTGCATGGCATCGTGCTGATGGCGTACACGGACCTGTCGAATGTGGTCGAGCGAGGCGGTGGGTTGCGTTTCGCGAACGTAGCGAAAAACAGCGGCGCCGGCTTGAATGCCGAGTGTGAGGGTGTGGCAGCCGAAGGCATCGAGCGAATGGACGCGAAAATGTTCCTGCAGCTTGAGGCGTCCTGCGTCCAGGTCAAACCAGGTCGCGGGTTGTGCGCAACAACGAAGCCCCGTCAGTTCGCCTACCCATGGTTGTGCGTCAGCCAGTAGTTCCTCGGCAAACAACAATTCCTTGGGCTCTAGTCGCGCAAGTTCATCCATGAGGGCGGTATGCGCTTGAGGACCGTGAAATTCACAGAGCCAGAAGTCGCCGGTTGATACCTCCAGCGTGGCGAGGCCCAAGGAGGAGCCCTTACTGTCTGTCCCGCCCGGGCGTGGACGAGTTGCCACTGCGGCGAGGATGTTGGATTCTGCGGCAGGCAGAAACTCGCTATCGATCAGCGTCCCGGGCGTGTAAAGCCGAACCACTTCTCGCCGCACCAGGCCTTTGGCCAATTTGGGGTCTTCGACTTGTTCGCATAGAGCCACAGTGCGGCCTGCCCGAAGCAGCTTGGCGATGTAGTTGGTGGCGGCATGATACGGGACGCCGCAGAGAGGGATCGGGTTGTCGCTCGACTTGTCACGAGAGGTGAGCGCGATCGATAGGAGTTTGGACGCTTCAACCGCGTCCTCCTGGAACATTTCGTAGAAATCGCCGACACGAAAAAACAGAATGGCGTCGCGGTAGGCCTGCTTGATCTCGCGGTATTGCCGCATCAAGGGTGTGCCGTCAGTGTCACCCATCGGCCGGTTCTCCCTCGGCGGGCAGGTCCGACGACGGCCCTCCGCGGCGGGCGGCTTTGTCGAGGGCCTGGCGCAAGCGCTCAAGGTCTACCTCGGCTTCTTGCAGGGCCTTGGTTTTTCGGCGTAGCTCGATGCGCCCGCGCACCCAGGCAGGAAAGAGGAGAATGCCTGATACCAGCAGCCCCGCCCCGAACGCCGCGAGAATTGGCTTGTAGATCAGGATGGAGGCGGAGCGGAGGCCGAAGAAATACCGTAGGGTGACTTCCTGTTCCTGATTCTGGAGCACAAACGACAGCGCGAGCAGTAGCAGCGTGCCCACCAGTATCAATCGGATCAATGCGACGCCCTCCTTGGCCGGGTTAATTGTACACGGGTTTGTCGAACCACTCTAGTGGCACGACGCCGGGACATGGCCGTGCGAAGTTCGGCGAGAAGACGGGCCGCCGACGGTCCCGTGGCTGTGAGGAGCGCACGACGTGTGGCCGGTGGGCGATGGGTCAGTCGTACCTCCAGGCGATCCACCGGAAGCCCTTCCTTCCATCGATCCGCCCATTCGATTGCGACGACGGTCTGCCCATCTAAGTAGTCGCGGAGACCGGTGTCTTCGAGTTGGGACGCGGTGAGCCGATACAAATCAGTGTGGATCAGGGGCAGGCGCCCCCGGTACTCGTGGATCAACGTGAACGTTGGGCTACTGACTGCGGCGGAGTCGGCGAGCAATCCGTCGGCGATACCTCGAACCAGGGAGGTCTTTCCCGTTCCAAGTTCGCCGAAAAGGGCGATGACCTCGCCGCCACGAAGCAGCGTGCCTATGCAGTGTCCCAAGCGATGCGTCTGTTGCGGAGTGCGCAGGACTAGGCGCCACGGCTTGCTGACCGACCGCGCTCCTGCGGACGTCTCAGGGGCAGAGCGGGCGGATGGACGTTGCGGCTTAGGCGTGCGTGGTCGGCGCAAGGGCATGGGGGATCTGTCGAATAAGATCGCGTGTAATCATGCCGGCCTGACCGACGTGTTGCGCGGCGAGGTCCCCGGCGAGGCCGTGAAAATAGGTGGCGGTGCAGGCGGCATCCCATGGAGGGAGCCCTTGCGCCAGCAAGCCCCCGACCATGCCGGTCAAGACATCTCCGGTTCCGGCGGTGGCCATTCCTGGGTTGCCGGTTGGACAGATGGCGGCCAGCCCATCCGGCCTGGCTATCACCGTCCTGGCACCTTTGAGTATCACGAACACTCCGCGTTCCCGGGCAAACCGGGTGGCGGTGCCAAGGCGGTCTTCATTGACGGATTGCGTGGTCGCCTCAGCCTCCAGTCTGGCCATTTCCGCAGGATGAGGGGTGATGATCGGTGGACGCGTGCATTCCGTCAGGAGTGAAGCTTTGCCCGCGAGGGCGTTGAGTGCGTCGGCGTCCAACACGCATGGTTTATCGACGCGTTTGACAAATTCTTGTATCAGCTCGACGGTCTCGGGATGGGTCGTCAGGCCAGGACCGATCGCCACTGCATCCCGAGTATGTGCGAATGCCAGCAGACGATCTAAGCCCGATCGTGCCAACGTCCGCGCCTTCGTGTCCGGCATCGGGATCGTCATGGCTTCCAAGAGTTTGGCTTCGAGGACATCGTTGACGCTTGATGGCCCCGCGACCGTGACGAGACCAGTCCCGATTCGAAGTGCAGCAAGGGCGGCCATGGCGGCTGCGCCGGTTTTCCCGACCGATCCCGCGATGATGCCGACATGGCCGAAGGTTCCCTTATGCGAGGACGGACGGCGGGCGGGAAGTGCGGTTCGCGCGGCGCTGTCGGTGAGGAGAAGCAATCGGCTGCCAATGGCGTCGACAAGCGATGGGGGAATGCCAATGTCGACCAGATGAACCTTGCCGGCGCAATCAATGCCGGCCCCGCAGTACAGGCCTACTTTCGGCAATCCAAAGGTCACGGTCATGTCTGCCCGCACCGCCGCGCCAAGGATTGCGCCGCTATTGGCATGTAGGCCGGAAGGAAGGTCAACTGCCACAGTTGGACGTGCGGCCGTGTTCATGGCTTCGATCGCCTCACGATAGAGGCCAGTGACCGCTGTGGAGAGTCCTGTGCCGAGCATAGCGTCCACGACGAAGTCGCTGGCCCTCAGACGGTGCTGAATAGCCTCAGCATCGGCGGGACGCGTGACGGCGGCCCGTCCGGCCGTTCGGTGAAAGCGTTGATACATCACCTTCGCGTCGCGGCTCAGCTCAGTGGGCGAAGCGAGGAGGAGCACGTGGACGCGGGCTTTTGTGCGCCGCAGGAGTCGGGCCACGACGAAGCCGTCTCCCCCGTTGTTGCCTTTCCCGCACAGGATCGTCACCGTTTTCCCAGCCATCGATCCATACTGCACCTCAAGCTGCGTCACGACACCGGCTCCGGCCCGTTCCATCAGGACTAGAGAGGGGACATGGGCCTGCGTGATCGTTCGATCATCAAGCTGGCGCATCTGTTCGGCGGTCACGATGGGGATCATGGCATACCTGGGTTACGAGCCTGGGATGGGCGTCGATGTGGAGATCGCTGCCATCAGCCTGGTCTCTCGTTCACCAGTTCCTTCATTTCACGGACGGCCTGGACGAGCCCGACCATGACGGATCGGGCGATGATGCTGTGACCGATGTTGAATTCGACGATCTCCGGCAGTTTGGCCAGTCGCTTGACGTTTTTGTAGGTCAAGCCATGGCCGGCATTCACTCCCAGCCCGAGTTTGTAGGCCAGTTTGGCCGCCTGAGTGATGGCTTCAAATTCTTCGTCTTCTTCCTTGGAGCGTTTGGCGTTGGCGTAACGGCCGGTATGGAGTTCGACGTAGGCGGCGCCGATTTTATGCGCGGCCTTGATTTGATCCAAGCTGGGTTCGATGAACAGACTGGTCGGGATCCCGCCATCACGCAGCAAATCAACGATCTTTTGGATTCGCTCGCGGTGGTTGGCGACATCCAAGCCGCCTTCCGTGGTCAATTCTTGGCGACGTTCCGGAACCAACGTGACGAGGTCGGGCTTCACGCTCAAGGCGATTTTCGCCATGGCGTCATCGGCGGCCATTTCTAAGTCCAGTTTCGTGCGGACGATCTCCCGCAGCAGGGTGAGGTCGCGGTCTTGGATATGCCGACGATCTTCACGCAGGTGCACCACCAAGCCATCGGCGCCGGCCAACTCGACCAGGATGGCGGCGGTCAACGGATCAGGATCGGTTCCTCCGCGTGCCTGCCGTAGTGTGGCTACGTGATCGATATTGACGCCCAATCGAGCCATGACGCCTCCGCAATTACCATGAATGGTGCATGAGAAAGATTTCGGAACTGGTCGAAATTCATAGACAATTCTGTTGTCGGTGAGGCATTATTAACAGAAGAGGGTGGGGCGGAGCAAGGCGGCCCTGGTCGAGGGGCAGCTGGCCCCTCACTGGTCGTGCGAGACTGGGCGCTGCTTCACAACTCCTGAGAATTGTAGTGAAATTGACTCGTTTTGAGGCCTCCATTAAAATACGCCCCTTTCAGAGGTATAGCGACCGAACCAGTTCAGCAGAGGCCCCGCCAGTAGGAGTCTGACAACCACATGTCGATCAGCGACGGTTTTTACCGCATCAAACGACTTCCTCCGTACGTATTTGCCCAGGTACAGACCCTGAAGCTTGAGGCGCGTCAACGAGGCGAGGATATTATCGACTTCGGGATGGGCAATCCGGATCAGCCCACCCCTCCCCATATTGTCGACAAACTGATTGAGGCGTCCAAGAAGGCCAAGAATCATCGGTATTCGGCCTCGCGCGGCATCACCAAGCTGCGCCATGCGATTACCGGTTGGTATAAGCGCAACTATGATGTGGACTTGGATCCCGAGACCGAGGCGATCGTCACGATCGGTTCGAAGGAAGGGATCGCGCACCTGGCGCTGGCTACCATCGGGCCCGGCGATGTCGTGCTCACGCCGACGCCGACGTATCCCATCCACATGTACAGTTTCATTATCGCGGGCGGCGAAGTACGTGGGATTGAGTTGCGCCAGGACAGCGATTTTTTCGACGATCTGCTGCGAGTCTATCGTCAGACCTTGCCGCGCCCGCGCATTCTCGTCATTAACTTCCCGCACAACCCGACGACCGCGGTGGTTGATCTCGAGTTCTTCAAGAAGATCGTCGCGTTTGCCAAAGAGCACGACGTCATTGTGATTCACGACCTGGCCTATGCAGATATTGCGTTTGACGGGTATAAGGCGCCGAGTTTTCTGCAAGTGCCGGAGGCGAAGGATGTGGGCGTCGAGTTTTACACGCTCTCCAAAGCCTACAACATGCCGGGGTGGCGAGTCGGTTTCTGTGTGGGCAATCGTGAGGTCGTGGGAGCGCTCGCGAAGCTGAAGAGCTATCTCGACTACGGTATTTTTCAGCCGATTCAAATCGCCAGCACCGTCGCGTTGAACGGGCCTCAGGACTGCGTGAAAGAGGTTGTGCAGCGGTATCAAAACCGGCGAAATGTCCTGGTGAACGGGCTGAATCGTATCGGCTGGCCGGTGGCGCTGCCCCGGGCTACGATGTTCGTGTGGGCTCGTATCCCGGATCCCTTCCGGCACATGGGATCGTTGGAGTTCTCAAAACTATTGCTGCGGGAAGCGAAGGTTGCGGTGTCACCCGGAATCGGCTTCGGAGAAGGCGGAGATGAATTCGTTCGCTTCGCGTTAGTGGAAAATGAACATCGTACACGCCAGGCCCTCCGAGGAATTCGGAAGGTGTTGAACCTGGATGATCAGGAGCCATGAAGACTGAGATCGGGGTAGGACTAATCGGCTTCGGCACCGTCGGTACCGGCGTGGCTCGAGTGCTGATCGAGAATGCGGAATTGATCCGCCGACGGGTGGGCGTGCCCATCAAGTTGGTGCGCATTGCGGACTTGGACATCACGCGTGATCGGGGCATTGCGATCCCGCCGGGCGTGCTGACCACGGACATCCAGCAGGTGCTCACGGACCCGCGTGTAGACATCGTCATAGAATTGATGGGCGGATATGACGTGGCGAAACGCGTCATCTTGGATGCGGTGCAACGAGGCAAGCACGTCGTGACAGCCAACAAGGCGCTCCTGGCTGTGCATGGGGAAGAGATATTTGCCGCCGCCTCGCGTCAAGGGATCGATCTCGGGTTCGAGGCGAGCGTGGGTGGAGGCATTCCGGTCATTCGGGCGCTGACCGAAGGGTTGGCTGCGAACAATATCCAGTCGATCTACGGCATCATTAACGGGACCTCGAATTATATTCTGAGTCGGATGACCAGTGAGGGGCAGCGGTTTGATGTGGTATTGGAAGAGGCGAAACGGGCCGGGTATGCCGAGGCCGATCCCACCTTTGATGTGGCCGGCATTGACTCGGCGCACAAGCTGACGATCATGGTCAGCTTAGCGTACGGCACCCCCGTGAATTTTAAAGAAATCTACACGGAGGGCATCACCGCACTTACGCCACTCGATATCGCGTACGCCAAAGAATTCGGCTTCACGATCAAGTTGCTGGCCATCGCCAAGTTTTCGGATGGAGAGATTGAAGCGCGCGTGCATCCCACCATGGTGCCGTCTGCCTCACAGATCGCGAAGGTGGACGGAGTCTACAATGCCATTCAATTGGTCGGCGATGCCGTGGAAGATGTGGTGTTGTATGGGCGTGGCGCGGGGTCGATGCCGACCGGCAGTGCGGTGGTGAGCGATGTGATGTCCATTGCGCGCGATGTGCTCAAGAATGCGACCGGACGTGTGCCGCCGGCGTCCTATCAGCCGGATCAACGCCGGCCCTTGCGGATGCGGCCGATGGAGGAAATCACCTCGCTGTATTACATCCGTTTCATGGTCCTGGACCGGCCGGGCGTCTTGTCCCAGATCGCCGGGGTACTGGGCCATTACGGCATCAGCATTTCCTCCGTCTTGCAGCAGGGACGCAAGGAAGGGCAGACTGTGCCGGTGGTCATCATGACGCACATGGCCAAAGAGCGAGATATTCAGAACGCGCTCCGCGAAATTAATCCGATGCCGTACATCTCCGAGCCAACAACGCTGATTCGCGTTGAAGGGCGTGATGAATGATGAGTATGCCCGCTATGGACAGAGGCCGGGTAGGTAGGTGGTTATGAGCCGCTGGCGTGGCATTATTGAAGAGTACAGGAAGTTTCTCCCTGTGACGGCTCAGACGCCCGTCATCACCCTGGGTGAGGGCAATACCCCGCTGATCCGCGCGGCGCGGCTGGCCAAAAAAATCGCCCCCGGTGTGGACCTCTATCTCAAGTATGAAGGGATGAACCCGACGGGATCCTTCAAGGATCGCGGTATGACGATGGCCATTTCCAAGGCTGTCGAAGGCGGGGCGAAAGCAGTCATTTGCGCCTCCACGGGCAATACCTCTGCTTCGGCCGCCGCCTATGGCGCTCGGGCGGGCATTGCCGTGTATGTGCTCATCCCGGCAGGAAAAATCGCGCTCGGGAAATTGTCGCAGGCCATGATGCATCAAGCTACCGTGATCCAGGTCGAAGGAAATTTTGACCAGGCGTTGACGATCGTCAAAGAGCTGTCGGCCACGTACCCTGTGGAGTTGGTCAACTCGCTCAATCCCTTCCGGATCGAGGGGCAGAAAACGGCCGCGATGGAAATTTGCGATGACCTCGGGGATGCCCCGACTCTCCATGTACTTCCTGTAGGGAATGCAGGTAATATCACCGCCTATTGGAGCGGGTATCGTGAATACCGGGCCGCGAACCAAACGACACGGCTGCCTCGCATGATGGGATTTCAAGCTGCAGGGGCTGCGCCGATTGTGTTGGGGCATGTCGTTGAGTCTCCGCAGACCGTGGCGACAGCCATTCGAATCGGAAATCCCGCCAGTTGGCAGTCGGCGTTGACCGCGGTGAAGGAATCCTCTGGCGCGATCGATATGGTGACCGACGAAGAAATTTTGCATGCCTATGCCCTGGTCGCTCGCGAAGAGGGCGTGTTTTGCGAGCCGGCATCTGCCACGTCCGTCGCCGGTGTCATTAAGTTGAGTCAGGCCGGGCAATTAAAAGAAGGTGCGACGGTCGTCTGTACCTTGACCGGACATGGTTTAAAAGATGCCGATACGGCGATTGGCATTTCACGTCAGCCCCAAACGGTGAAAGCAACCCGCGATGATGTGGCCCGCCTCCTTCATGTCTGATTACCTCAGGAACATTGCATGAAATATTTGATCCTGCATGCCGACGGGATGGCCGATCTTGCCTGTCCGGAGCTTGGTGGCAGCACCCCGCTTCAGGCGGCGACGACTCCATTCCTTGACCAGATCGCCCAATGTGGAGAGGTGGGACTGTTGAGTCTGCCCTCGGACGCGGGCGCTGCGGGCAGCGATGTGACGAGCGTTGCCGTGTTGGGCTATGACCCGAAAAAGTACTATCCGGGCCCTGGTCCGCTGGAGGCGGCCGGATTGGGTGTGACAGTCGGTGAGCAGGATGTGGTGTTCCGCTGCACCATGGTGACGGTGCGCGGCGAGTCCTCGACCGGTGCAAAGGATCGGGCCGCTGACATCAAGAAGCTAGGGCAGCACGTTGTGATGGAGGATGCCACGGCGGGTCTCATCGACACGGAGCAGGCTCGGGAATTGCTCGATGCGGTCAACGAACAGCTGGGGTCGGAGAGTATTCAATTTTACCCGGGCTCCGGTCATCGGCATTTGATGGTGTGGGTGGGCGGCAAGTCTCGCGCGGCTTGCGTGGATCCTCAAGAATTAGTCGGCCGGTCGATTGCTGAGGCCTTGCCGAGCGGTGATGGCGCTGACGTCCTGAGAAAGATCATGGATGCCTCGTTCGTGATCCTGCGTGATCATCCGGTCAATGAAGATCGCGAGGCAGACGGGCTGAAACCGGCCAATTGTCTCTGGTTGTGGGGGCAGGGTCGTGCTCCTCTCTGGCCGCCCTTGCCAGAACGGTATCAGGTCTCTGGTGTGGTCGTGTCCCCCAGCGACGTGCATCGTGGCGTCGGGTTGTGCGCGGGATTAGACGCCACCGAGCTGCAGGCTGACGGTGGTGATGAGGCGGAGAAGTTCTCGGCCTGTGTGACGGCGGTCGCACAGGAATTAACCAAGCGCGACTTTGTCTATCTGCATGCCGGGCTGTCTGATGATGTGCTGCATGCGACCAATGTTCAGGATAAAGTCCGGGCCATCGAACGTTTCGATGCACAGGTGGTCGGGCCGGTTCTTGCCGAGCTTCGGAAGTATCCCTCGCATCGACTGCTGATTGTCTGTGATCCGGGTCTGTCAAAGGGGCATGGCGCTGCAGCCCCGCCGATTCTCTATGCGCTCTGTGACAGTGCTGCCACACCACAGCCTGGTTCGACGACTCGGTTCCATGAGCAGGATAAGCACATTGCCGGGAGTGCGCCGCGCGATGCCACCAAACTCATGATCCGATTATTTCCGCGTGGAGCATAAGACCAGTGGCACTCATTGTTCAAAAATACGGCGGGACGTCGGTCGGCAATGCCGAGCGGATTCATCGAGTGGCCGAGCGTGTGGAGCGAGCCCGTAAAGAGGGACACCAGGTTGTCGTCGTGCTGTCGGCTATGAGCGGAGAGACCGATCGCCTGCTCAAACTGGCGCACGAGATGACGAGTGCGCCGGATGAGCGTGAGTTGGACATGCTGCTCTCAACTGGCGAGCGGGTGACCATTGCTCTACTGGCGATGGAACTTCGTGGGCGAGGTGTCCAGGCTCGATCCTTCACGGGCCGACAGGTTGGCATTCACACCGATAGTGCGCACACCAAAGCGCGGATCTCTCGCGTCTCGGCCGATCGCATCAAGTCGGCCTTGTCTGAAGGGGTTGTGCCGGTCGTGGCTGGATTCCAAGGCATCAATGCCAGTTCGGACGTCACTACGTTGGGACGGGGCGGGTCCGATTTGACCGCTGTTGCCTTGGCTGCCGCACTCAAGGCCGACCGCTGTATCATTTATACGGATGTGGACGGAGTGTACACCGCTGATCCGAACATCGTGCCGGCTGCGCGTCGCCTGGACAAGATTTCCTATGAGGAAATGCTGGAAATGGCCAGTCTCGGGGCGAAAGTCCTCCAGAGTCGCTCGGTTGAGTTTGCGGCTAAGTATTCCGTTCCGGTGGAAGTCAATTCAAGCTTCAAGGAAGGAAAGGGAACGCTCGTGACACGTGAAGATGCCGATATGGAAGGGGTCATGGTGTCGGGTGTGACGGGAGACCGCAATCAGGCCAAGATCACGATTGTCGGGGTGCCGGATCGCCCGGGAATTGCCGCGCGTGTGTTTGGGGCCGTCGCAAATGCCAATATCGTCGTCGACATGATCATTCAGAATGTGAGTCAGGCCTCCATGACCGACATCTCTTTTACCGTGCCGAAACCGGATTTGCGCAAAGCTGTGGATCTCGTCCAGCGGTTATCGGATGAGATCGGTGCCCGGTCGGTTGCCGTGACCGAGTCGATCGCTAAGGTGTCCTTGATCGGCGTGGGAATGCGTTCGCATTCGGGTGTGGCGGCGAAGATGTTCGAGGTGTTGTCGCGCGAAGGCGTGAACATCATGATGATCAGCACCTCTGAAATCAAAATCTCCTGCGTCATCGAGGAAAAGTATTTGGAATTAGCGATGCGCACGCTCCACACGGCGTTCGGTTTGGATCGTGTGTCGGCGCCCGCATTGAGCTGATCGTTCGGAAACGGCGAAGACGCGAGCCCTCGACAGATCCTGTCCGGCCTTGTTACCCTCTACTCTATGAAACGTCGAACCACACCCTCTCGTCGTAGTCGTGGTGCGGAGCCTGTCTCAGTGCCGAACCTCACCACCGCACAAGCATCGGCGTTGGAAATTTACGATACCACGTTGCGAGACGGCGCCCAGGCGGAAGACGTGAGTTTCTCCGTAGAGGATAAGCTCCGCGTCGCGCAACAACTCGACGCACTTGGTGTGCACTTCATCGAGGGTGGGTGGCCGGGAGCGAACCCCAAGGATATTGAGTTCTTCCGGAAAATCAGGACCATGCCGTTTCGGAACGCGACCGTCGTGGCGTTTGGCTCGACCCGGAAAGCCAGCAATTCAGTTCACAAAGACAAGAATCTTCAGGCGCTTGTCGATTCAGGCACGCCGACCATTACCCTTTTCGGAAAGAGCTGGTCGTTTCAGGTGACGGATGCGCTGGGGATTGCCCTCGCGAAGAACCTGGAACTGATCGAAGACTCCATTCACTATTTGCGGTCCAAGAAGCGGCGAGTATTTTATGACGCCGAGCATTTTTTCGATGGGTACAAGGCGAATCCCGACTATGCGCTGCAAACCATCCGCCGGGCGATCGCCGGCGGGGCCGAGCGTGTGATCTTGTGCGATACGAATGGCGGCACCATGCCCTGGGAGATTCGCGAGATCTGCCGGGTGGTGAAGCAGGAGTGTCCCGTCCCGTTAGGCATCCACGCCCACAATGACAGCGAGATGGCGGTCGCCAACTCACTGGTGGCTGTCGAGTCGGGAATTTTGCAGGTGCAAGGGACCATCAACGGAATCGGTGAGCGCTGTGGGAATGCCAATCTCTGCTCGATCATTCCGAACTTGCAACTCAAAATGCAACGGCCGGCGCTTGGAGACAATCTGGCGCACTTGAAGGACGTGTCAGGCTTCGTGACGGAGATCGCCAATCTGATGCCGAACAAGCGGCAGCCGTACGTCGGGGATGCGGCGTTTGCGCACAAAGGTGGCGTGCACATTCACGCGGTCCTCAAGAACGCGGCGACCTACGAGCATATCGACCCTGCAGTGGTCGGCAACCGTCGCCGGATTCTCGTCTCGGACTATGCGGGGCGCAGTGGGTTGTTGGAAAAGGTCGAGGCCTATGGCATTTCGTTGACCAAGAACCACGCGAAGTTACAAGAGCTGGTGGAGACGCTGAAGGAACGGGAAAGCCAGGGCTATCAATTTGAGGGGGCGGAAGGGTCGTTTGAGTTGCTGATGCGGAAAGCGATGGGGAGCCATCGTCCATCCTTCCAATTGCTGGGCTTTCGCGTGATTGTCGAAAAAAAGCAGGAGCATGGTCTGTTGCTGTCGGAAGCGACGGTCATGGTGAAGGTCGGCGATGTGGTGGAACACACGGCAGCCGTGGGAGCCGGGCCGGTAAATGCGCTCGACCATGCGCTCCGCAAGGCCTTGGAGAAGTTTTATCCGCAGCTTCGTGAGGTGAAACTGCTCGACTACAAAGTGCGGGTGTTGTCAGCGGAAAAGGGTACGGAATCGAAGGTGCGGGTGTTGATCGAATCAGGGGATCACAAGGACAAGTGGGGCACAGTCGGGGTGTCAGAAAACATCATGGAGGCCAGCTGGCAGGCGCTGGCCGACAGCATCGAGTATAAGTTGCTGCTCGCCGACCGCTAGTACTGTTTTCCCGCAATTTGGCACATATAATCCTTGACAGGCCAGGTAACCTCACGTAACTTATGGGGAAATTCTTTGTCTTGGACGCTCGACACCAAGAAGCACTTCCTAAGGAACGACGCTAGTGGACGGCGGGGGGAAAGGCATGAGAAAGGCGGATATCG
>WBZQ01001769.1_pt1 | contig 14521 bp, 10 predicted proteins | sample 5204251 | NCBI WGS metagenome assembly WBZQ01 (sample SAMN12412402, study PRJNA552823) | activated sludge metagenome | isolation source: activated sludge from nitrification reactor of wastewater treatment plant... | place: USA: Virginia | collected 2017-09 | reverse complement strand
CCCCGGTCAACCGCCGGAACGTCTCCTCCGGCATTCCGTCACATCCCTGAATCTCCATGGCGCTCCTCCCTGGCAGAAAAGGCATGGAAGCACATCCCTGGCGGAAAGGAAATCCTCAAACGGAGGTTATGCAAGAAGTCTAATGTTCGCGCCGGTGAGTTCGTACCGAGCCGCCATTTGGCGCCAATCAATGTCGGAAGCAATCTCGATTTGCTGGGGAAACGCGTGACGCCAGATTTCGTACCGGTCCTCCGCACGTGGAATGGGGAAGTGGATAATCGCTTGGAAGCGCCGCACAAACGCGTCGTCGATATTGCTGCGCTGGTTCGTCGCCAGAATCACCAGCCCCCGGTAGTTCTCGATCCGCTGCAGCAGATAGGCCACTTCCTGATTGGCATATTTGTCATGCGCATCGCGGATATCCGTCCGCTTGCCGAAGAGCGCGTCGGCTTCGTCAAAGAAGAGAACCCAGCTCTTATCCTCCGCCTTGTCGAAGAGCCGGGAAAGATTCTTCTCCGTCTCGCCGATGTATTTCGACACCACGCGCGACAGATCGATCCGGAACACGTCCTTCCCTGTATGTTTGCCGAGCAACGTGGCCGTGAGCGTCTTCCCCGTGTTGATTACTCACGAAATTCATCGTCGACCAACCTTCTTCTACGCGAGAATGTCCTCTGTGGTCAAAGTGACTCGCTACTTAGCCGACGATTAACTAAAGATTCCCAACCCCTTTATTTCTCCCTGCCTCATTCGCTTAGCCTAGAATACCCGTCATTTAAGATCTCTCGCCAGTTTGTTCCGGCTGAAGCGTTGTGTCGTCAAGTCAGGATTCGTCTTGAGCACATCTTTCTCTCCAACGGCATAGACAGGAATATTGGAGTTGATCGCTGCCTGTTCGTCAACCGTATGAAGTTCATCCATAATGAGAGTACCCGCTGCTTCAGAAGACGATGCCCGCTTCTGCGACGGATGCGTGTGGACAAACCCTAGCGCATCAGACAGAACATCCACATCTTTAATGTCAGCTGGAAACTTACTCACATGGATCTCACCAGGTTTCCCATCAGGACCAATGACGAAGTACGCTTCGCGATACGTGACACCTTCATACTTGCCGTCCCGGTAAGAGGGCGTACCGATTTCCACTAGCTCTTCATTTGATCCGTGAGGAGTCTCCTCCGACTCATCCCCTCCAGCCTCAGGCAAATCAGACACATCCAGAACTCGAGAATTAAACGGCGGATGTCCGAACGACTGTCGCCAGACCAAATCAATGGCCGCTATAACATCGTGGTCATACAGCGGCTCGCGTGTCGCTTGAGTGATTTCGGCACGATGGATGACACTGAACCTTGAACTTTCGTGCTGCTGCACGACATGCACCAACTCATGCGCCAGAAGATGTCTCCCCACTTCCGACTCAGAATTATATTCACCACTCCCAAAGACGATATGGTCACCAAGGGTGTACGCTTTAGCGTTAACGGATTGAGCGGATTCTGCTGCAATGCCGCCCGCATGAATACGAACCGAACTGAGATCGTAACCTAATCGGGGCTCAAAGAAAGCTCGGGTTGAGCAACCAAGCGGAATACCCCCTGAGCCGATAGCACCTTGCACATGCGCTGGAGCGTGAGATGGAACACTCCCATGTGACAGAAACGTTTTTCGCTGAATTGTCTCTTCTTCACCAGAGCCGTGATTGAGTTTGTCTCCTCTCAGCGGCTCGGCTTTATCAGCTGGCATCCGCATGATTCGATCGGCAATCTGATCGGCTTCAATCTCAGCTGGATCGTTGAACTGTGATACTTTGAGACCATCCGATTTCGCCTGGCACCGCGGGCAGCCGCCGCCGCAGGCGCAAGCAGTTTTGCGCTGGAGGAGGTATTGACTAAATGGCGCAAATGATCGCGTGATCGCTGGCGTCTGGATGGAAGAGTGTCGTGCGGATCGCATGTGTACGTTATCGGCTATTTGCAACACCGCGCTCATGACCATCCCTCCAACCTCAGACTGATTCAGAATCTGATGTTTCCTCACCCCTTTCTGAAACACATAAACACTTGATCGTATTTCTTGTGCTTTTACTTCAGAGGAGATTCGTTGGTGCGTTTTTATTCATCAGCACCTCTCGCGTATGACCATATGCGTTAATACTGATACTCGACACTACCCAACCCATTCCTTAACAGCACTTCAATTTTCACGGCAACGGACATTGCTGAGGGTCCTGATACTGTTTGTCTACTATTGGACCAAGAGCAAGCCCGCCAAGAATACTGACAAAACCTTCGTACGCGAAGGGGTTATTCCAAGGGTTTGTTTTATCATGGCCTCAACAAAAGGGAAAAGAGAAATGGTATGCCTCATGAAGAAGTATCGCAGCCCGTAACCCTTGATCTCTAGTGTTTTTCCATACCTCGTACAACGCGATGTAATTCGGTGGAGGTTTCTCTGGTGATGCCAATGCAGCCGCAGGGACACCATCACGTAGAACTTGCTCATGGAATGAGGTGTGTGTCGTTCCCGGAAGAAAAGTATAGGTATCCTCCATGTAATCATACTTTGTAGGAACAATTAGTTGAACTGGGATGCTTTGAATCCATCCTGTCATCGGCTTGATGCGTGCTAGTAATTGTTCTAAAACTACATGGGTTGTACCAGGAAAGAAGCGAGCCAAAGCTTCAGTGATATCCTCAGGAAGCAGCTTGCTATCGTTACGTTCATCGATGGCAAATTCTATTCGCTTGGTTGTTTTCCTCAGAGCCGCTGCTGCATCTGTTCGAGCTTGATCTACAATTGCGGGCGTCTGAATAGGTGGGTTTGGTGTAGAAGTTGAGGCGTTAATCCAGGAAATGCCAACCCGCTGATTCTGTGCATCAACACCGAATTCACTAGTCTTGCCATGTGCATATACCTCTATCTTGTCCTCCGGAATTCCTAAACTATTATCGGAAGGGTACATCAGCTCACTGGCGACAGATTGAGCACGCGAACAGGATAATTGCCAATTTGACTCCTCACCACCAGGATTGCTGGCATAGCCACCAATGCGAACACGATAATTTGTTCCTGCAGTCCACCAATTATCGACAAATGCGTTGAGGGTAGCCATCTCAGCATACGAAATGTCGGACTCTCCAACATCAAAGAGAAGATTTTCCATCTCTCCGATGGGAAGTGAACCGGGGATATCACAAGCAACACCGTCCAATGCTCGCGGAAGGTCTTTTCGCTGTATCTTGATTTGAGTCAAGGATGCCGTGTCGCCAACACCTGCAACTTGCTGAATCGTGTGGGTCAACTCATGCGCCAGCAAACGCACCCCACTTTCTGTATTCGGCTTGTACTCTCCACGCCCGAAAATGATGTTGTGGCCGAGTGTATAGGCCCTTGCGTCAATAGCACGCGCTGATTGTTCAGCCGTGGACTCTATGTGGATACGAATACCGCTTAAGTCAAAGCCCAAGCGAGCCTCACAAAAACTGCGTGTCTGCTGCTCGAGTGGGCGACCACCGGAGCCGATTGCGCTTTGCACATGCGGTGGAGTATCAGATGGGATACCTCCAGGAGACGGGAGCGCTTTTCGTTGAAGCGTGCCGTCTTCCCCAAAACCGTTTTTGAGGCTGCCTCCTATCACTGGCGCGGCTTTATCAGCCGGCATCCGTATGATTTGATCGGCAATCTGGTCGGCTTCGATCTCGGCGGGATCATTAGGCTGGGAAATCTTAAGATTCGACTTTGCCTGGCAACGTGGGCATCCGTCGCCGCAGGCACATGTGGATTTGCTGTAAATCTTGTTGTTAGGGGCAGAGTTCCCCGAACAGGGAAGTCCGTTTCCCAACACCGGAATCGACGGATTTTGAAAACCAGCTACGTGATGTGCGGCCTTGGCTTGCGCCAATATTTGCTCCACACTGAACCTGCATCAATCTATTTGCAAGACGGATTTGCTGGCGCATCCGATGCCCCATTATCAATCCACCGATCTACGCTTTTCACTAAAAACTCCTCTGCCGATTGACGAACGACATGAACCCTGTACAGTCCACCGCTCACGATGCGTGATTTTGCAGGACTATGGATACCAAAGATGAACTGTTGTTCAGGGAAGCTACCAGATAGGACGGCCTCAATCTGCATGATTACCTGCCATCTCAGATGAGGGTGCTTCATCCGTGCTGGACGCAGATCAACGACTTTTCCGCGAAAAATGGCCTCGTCATCCATGCTGATTGTTACCAACGAGTGTAACCGCCTTCAGAACTCAGGTACACAGGTACAAACGATAACAGCCCACAAGATTACGAACACAGCCGGTTCAATGCCCGGCGCACATCTTCCAAGAAGCGTCTCTCCCACCGATAGGAATTGACCTCGTCCTGCGCCCAATCATGTCCATCATTCCACTGCGCTTCAAAAGCCGCGACCTCGGCTGGGAAGGTCGCCCGTAGTGTATTGAGGCGATCCGAATCACCTGCAAGACGTCGCCATTCCCGGAAAAATGCAGTGCCTCGTGCACGTGCGATTGCATCCGTATGCCTGGAGTGCATGGTTTCATGAACGAATGTCGCCCTGTCCTCAATTCTCTGACATGGATCTGCTGATGGGAGAGGGAGGGGCATGGTGCCACTGGAGCTAGTGGACCCCACAACGGAGGTTCCGGGGATGGCGGCATCGAAGCAGGCCTCAACTGCCGTCGCAGTAGTATTTGCCGGCACATCACACGCCGCATACGTAGCCCCTGCGGTATTGGCCCAATCGATCCCATCGCGAACACGCTGCAGGCACCCGCACAGCGATCGCGTTACAATAAATCCCCAAACATTCTCACTCGTTGTCGGTTTCCGTCTCAGTTGCTGATGCCCATCATGTCCTCGCTGGACCACGTGCGCCAGTTCATGCGCCAATAACTGTTTGCCAGTTTCACTTTCCGGCCTATACTCGCCCTTACCAAAAATGACGTTGTGGCCGAAGGTATAGGCGCGGGCATCGATCGCGATCGCAGATTGCTCGGCGAGCGAATCCGTGTGAATACGCACACCGGACAAGTCATAGCCGAACCTCGGCTCAAAAACACTTCGCGTGTGACTATCCAGAGGCCTCCCGCCGGAACTGATGGCGCTCCTGACGTGATCTGCAGTGCCTGGGACAGCGTCATTGCGTAACGGCAATGGCTTCCGCTGCACGGACATTTCATCCTCGGCCTCATAGGCATCGCATTGACGGTGGATAGTATCGGAGGCATTGCCGGGGTGCATTAATGGAAGGGCTTCAGGAAACGACATCTGCAGGACTCGATTCGCAATCGCATCGGCTTTTCTCGTTCCGCTGGATCGTTGGGCTGGGAGATGGTGAGGGTCGATTTCGCCTGGCAGCGCGGACACGATCCCCCGCAGGCGCAGGAGGCTTTGCGCTGGAGTAGATTCTGGGTCAGCGGTGCAAACCGTTGCGCGACCGCCGGCGTCTTAGCCAAAGACCCTTGGCTGGATCGCACACCTGTATTCTCGGCCCTTTGCAAAGCTGCTCTCGTGGCCATCCCCTTCACCCTCCGCATCGCTCAGGGCTCGCCGCAGCCAGGAATCCATCGGGGTGTTCTATCAAAGCCGTCTGACCAAGACCGCCCCGGATGAGACCGCCAACGGCTCATCGATTCTTGAGAACCGCGCGTGGGGCACGCAATCCCTCCACAAGAAGTCATGAGTCGCGCCGGACGCCTCTTCTTGGGCATGCCGAGATAATCACGGAATGGTAACGCTGTCCCTGACCGCCCAGAATTTCCTTTGCATCCTCCGGCCGTTGCGGCGCACATCGCCAAAGAATCGGATGTCGAAATCGTACCGATCGCCGCTGTTGTCAGGCACGCCGAATAACCCTGGCACATCAAATGCCTCGAAGCGGCATCCATTTACCATATCCACCGCTCCCCTATCGTCGAGGTAGCGATTGTTGATTCTCGCCGTATGGTTGCGGTGGCCGTACCGACCGTTTTGGAGCTGAGCCGTGTTACCATCCTCCACCCAGCCAGGGCACTGCGTCAAGCCACCACCAGGTACGGAAAACACGTTATTCATATTGGTGAGCACCCCAGCCCTGGTGCGATCCACCGAACCGCAGATGAATTGCCGGTAGTCGAACTCGGTGCAGTTGCAATGTGGAGAGAATCGCGCCGTCATGTTGAAGCGGGAAAAGATATCCGCCAGGCCCGGGCCGGCTACCCGAATGTCCATTGGGTTCATGGGATCGGTCACATTGAACATCGTCAGACACGTTTGGTCATCGACATTCTCCGCCTGCAATTCCGTGGTCAACTGGTCGAAGGTATCAGGTCCCACCTTGCCGTCGACAGGGGTCAGGCCGAAATCGTCCTGATAGCGGGCAATCAGCCGAATCGTGTCTTCATCGAAGACACCCGTCTGGGTCGCGCCGCCGACATCCTGGATGAGGCGTGTGTTTTCGTCATTGTAGCGCCAGCGGTTGAAATTGATGGCCTCGCGTATCTGCGCGGCTGTCAGGTTTACCTCTTGAGGATGGAGATTCGTAGGTTCCAATGCAAGATCGCGCTGAAGGATGGTGCCGCCGCCCCCCGTCAGCCCATGAGCAGGAGAAAACATGGACGGGAGGCCACGTGGTGCATCGGATCGGCCACGACCGAATCCATCCGCGCCTAACTGTTGCACCACATGGGTCAGCTCATGGGCAATCAATCGCCGTCCCGCATGCGTCCCCGGTGCAAATCGGCCCGAACCAAACACGATGGTGCGCCCGACGGTGTAGGCATGCGCCCTCACGTCCCGCGCCGACCGTTCGGCGGCGCCTCCGGTGTACACCCGTACCTCGGACAAATCACGCCCGAATCGTGGCTCGAAGAACGCTCGCGTATCCGGGGCTAGCGGAGTTCCCGGTGAATTCAGCGCGTCACGTACGGTACCCGGCGCGGTTCCAATGTCGTTGTTCGGCGCAGCGGAGAAAGACTCCGCCTTGGTTTGCAGAGGGCGTGCTTCGTCTTCTTCGCAAGCGGCGCAGGCGCGCTGAAGACTCGGTCCGTGTGACATCTGAGCGGTTTCGACCGTCGAGACATCGTCTTCGGGCATCCGCATGACCTGCTCTGCCACGGCATCGGCTTCCCGCTCCGCCGGGTCATTCGGCTGCGAGACGGTGAGATTCGATTTCGCCTGACAGCGTGGACATCCACCGCCGCAGGCGCAGGTTCCGGGTTTGCGCTGGAGCAGGTTTTGGCTCTCTGGCGGAAACCGTTGCGCGATCGCCGGTATCTGACCCAAAGAACGTTGCGCCGTTGGTGCGGGTGTCTTGTCGGTCGTGTGAAGAGTTGCACTCATGGCCCTACCTTTAATTACGCGGGAATTCCCCATCTGGAAGGGTGGGGATGTGAGCAGGGAGCCGCGAAGCGGCTCATGCGAAGCATGAAATAACAGAGACCACGGCTGTCAGGCCGTGGTTCTTCATTTCACGACCTTACTCAACACGATAAATAAGCGCCTGGACGCCATAAAGCCGTCCCCAAAACTCTCCTTCTCTGCCTTCCCTCAACCAGTCCCAACGCCGCGCACTGATGATGGTATCCCCTGGGCGCAAATAATCCGCGAGCCGCGAAGTCCGCAGTGTAATCCAACTGCCTTCTGTGGCTACGGATTGCTCATCCAGTTGCGTGAGCCAGCTCACATGAACGGTTTCAGAAAGGTAAACGATGCCCCGCGGTTTGGTAAGCGCACCGAGGTGCGCAATGAACCCATCCTCCAGGTTCCTGGCAAAGTTCCACGCTGATTCACGCCAGGACCTGTTCTGCAACAATGCCGTTTCGTATGTGGGGAACCGTCTACGGTAAATCCTTTCGACTCTCTCCCGCACAAGCGCCTGAAGCTGAGTCACTACCGTCGAACAAACCACAAAATCGTAACGTTGCCCTTGAGGGAGCATCCAAAATGCAGGCGCCGTTGACTCAAGCAATACCCCAAGCTTCTCCACACAATCGATGGGATCGACCGTATTCTCAACAAGCTCACCGGTTTGACGCTCGATGGGTGCAATCATTCCGGTCAAGTCGGCGCTGTGAAACTGGCAGGCATTCTTTTTCTCATTCCATTGTTTACATTGCGCCCCGACCAAAACGAGCGCGTCTTCATCGATGTCTATCAGATCAACCAGATCGAATGTTTGATTTAATAACCGTAACGGGATTTCTCCACAACGCCCACAACCTAGAACAGCAGCTGACCCCGAACCAGCCAGTGCCGCCGCCTCGGCGATCATGGCAACACTGGAAAGAACATGTGTGTCGGCACAAACGTCTATCGACTGCCGGTTGCTCACTGAAACGGCAGGTGTCCATTCCACTTGGTTTGTGTCGAGACCCCTAAGCATTGCTAAAACACGTCGCGCAATCCGTAGGACTGAGAACAGTGCCCCCTGATGGGGCCATTAGATTGGGAGCGGTGGTGTGAGCACCACTGTTCAAAAGAATATGACCGAACTCATGCGCAAGTGGATTAGTAGTACTTGAAACTGCATTTGACAATATGACGTGGTTTGCATAACCGCCGGAGCAATAGGGCGGCCGACTAAAGCCCGCCGCCGTACCGTAGCCTGAGAATGTTTGTACCAGGAAGACTCGCATTCGCGAAGAAAGCGAATGTGCGGAGGTTGCCGCGTCATACATACTCTTCTCCTCAGCAGTCGGATTGGCGCAGGTAACTCCGCTCGCATTGACGTCCGTGTCACCACCAAGCCAAGCTTGAGTTGTGGCTAACGACTCTTGTGGCGGAGTAGCTCCGGCCACAAATCGTATACAGCAGGTACTATAAAGACTGTTGGCCGCAGCGAGCTCCGTCGAGGTAGAAGTAGTTGCACCGTTTAGCGTAACAAAATCCACCGTGATCGTTCTGACGCCGTTCCGGCACTGTGCTGTAGGCGCTGAGTCATACACATAATTAGGTGGTGTATCGCCTCCGGCACTCCCCTCTGCTGTGGGTGAATGTGCATTCGCTCCCTGCGAGGTCGGTGTCCACCGACGAGGGGCGAACGTCGCATCATCATGACGCGGCGTTGAGCAGTTGCCTGTTTGCCCGTTGTCCACGTGATAAAATCCACCGCCACAGGTCATGCCGTCGCAATCTTCGGTGATACCGGTACACTCACCTTGTTCCAGTTTTGTCCACACCCCCGCCCCCACTAAAGCCCATTCCACTCTTGCCGCCGGATTGCAACATTTCCCGCCAAATATTCCGGCACTCCCGCGCTGCACGGACTCGGCGCCGGCAGATTGTTGCACCGTGTGCGTGAGCTCGTGCGCCATCAGTTTGCGTCCGGAACCAGAACTGAAGTCATATTCGCCCTTGGCAAAGGCGATATGATTTCCCAGGGTAAAGGCCCTGGCATTGATGGATTGTGCCGCCTGGTCCGCTGCTTCTCCGGTATGAATTCTGACATCCTTAAAGGGTCGGCCAAACCGAGTTTCGTAGTACCGACTTTCGGATTGTGAAAGCGGAACCCCGCCCACATCGAGTGAGTGGATGTAGGATTCGGTTTGCGACGGCATGCTTGTATCGGCGTTGGAATTGGGTTTGCGCTGGACGGACTGTTCCTCATCCTCTTCCTCGCCCTCCGCGGACATGCGCTGAATATCGCCCTGGACAGCATTGGGCTTGACTGATAAATACCCTCCGCCATTCACCACTTGATCCGCCACCCGATCCGCTTCTCGCTCATGTTTATCATTGGCCGCGCCGATCCTGAGTTTAGTCTGCACACCTAATTCACTTGGGCATTTGGAGCAGACGCCACCACCGCTCGCCTTGATGATGCCCGAACTACTCGAGTCCGGCATCCGCATGATCTGATCAGCCACGGCATCGGCTTCTCGTTCCGCCGGATCATTCGGCTGCGATATTGTGAGATTCGATTTCGCCTGGCAGCGCGGGCACGTCCCCCCGCAGGCGCAGGTGGGGGCGCGCTGAACCATGGGACTGAAGAGTGGCCGGCGGACCTGTATCGGCGCGGCAGCAGCCCGGCTCGAACGTGCGACGCGTTGATGGTCAAATGTCACCATAACGTTCCTTCCTTATCGCTTACGGCCTCGCGCCAGCTTGCGCAGCCCCGAGGTTACGTTGGGGTTGGCATTCTCCTTGGCTTTGATGACGGATTGCGCCTGCTCACGAAGTTTCTTGGCATAGGCGGCGTTGCCGACGACCTCCGTCAGCTTGGCCTGATCGATTTCCAGTATGCTTTCGACGTTGCGTATGCCGCCCTTCTCCAGCCGACGACGGGTCGCCTCGTCGATATCCAATTTGGTCAGCGGGGTGCGATCGGCGGGCTTGGAGCTCAGGATCGCTTTGGCCTGCTCAATCAGCTTGGCAGCGAGATCGCGGCTGCCGACGACCTCGGCGAGCTTAGCTGAATCGGTCTCGGCGATGCCTTCGACATCGATGATGCCGAACTGAGTCAAACGTTTGCGCGTAGCGTCGTCTGTGTCGAGCTTGTCAAGCGGGGTGCGCGGCTTGGGTGTCGGGGTGGGCGTTGGTCCGGGAGTCGGCGTGGGTGTCGGCGTCGGAACGGGAGTGGGCGCGGGAGGCGGAGCGGTGGTCGGTGGCGGGGGAGCGCAGGGTTTGACATGCGCCCCCAGGACAATGATCCGGAAATCCACGTTCCCGAGCGCCGGGTACAGCGGCTCCGACTCGATATGCAGGGTCTTCTGATCACCGTCGAGCACATAGATCTTCGCGCTGATTTTGTCTTGCGCCGCAGTGTCGCCTGCCGATGCCGACAGGTTGAGGGTGGTCGCGACGGGTTTTACGTCGCCTGCCGGATCTTTTTCCGGACGCTGGTAGCGCAGGATGAAGTACCCTCGCTCATCGGTGCAACCGTAGCCCAGTTCGCGTATCCAATTGCCCTTGTCGTCATAGAGCGCCACGGACAATTTCGGCTGGGCCTGTCCCTTCATGTCACGGACGAATCCGTGAAACACATAGCCGTTCTCGTCGACCCTGGGCGACTCACTCTGTGCGCGGGCCCGCTCGAAGTTCAGATCACGCTGCAAACCCAGGTTGATACGGGTCTTCTGTGTCAGCGCCGTCGCGCGAGCGCTGTCTTTGCCATACTTGAGCGCGAGCCGTTTCTGTTCACGCGTGTACCCGGTGGCCTTCGCCGCCCGCAGCTTTTCCAGGCCCGCGTAGGCCTCGCCTCGTTGCGGATCGAGACCCGCCAATTGGCTCTCGACCGTCTTCGTCACAGTCTCATTCGGGATGTCGTCGGGGCGACAAGCGCAAGTATTTTCAGCCATTGCCGGTTACTCCTGTAGTTCTGCCAAAACTTCCCAAAAGCCCGGTAAATCGCTCACAGAAGCCGGTGTTGAGCGGGTCGATCAAGACGGTATTGGGAGACGACACACGATAGGCGGAGATGAAAGCCCGCGCGAGGATGCAGTGAGTCGCCTGATTGTGAGTGGTGTTATTGACCAGACCGAGGGTGATAGCCGAAAACATGGCATGCAACAGGGACTCTTTGAAGCGATTGTTGCATGCCCTGAGCGAGAATCCGAACAACACGACGTGGGAGAGCACGATATCGTCCAACAGGCTGCAATCGCACTGATTGCCGAGAAAACCGATATCATCCAGGCTGAAGATCGCGACCGACGAGACCGACAACGTCACCCCCGTTTCGATCACGTCCAGCATGCACTGATTGTCGGCAAACAGCACGTTGCCGCCGGCCAAGTAGGCACCCAACCGCTGGTCGTCCAGACCCGGGCGAGCGGCCGGTGCGGCGGCGAGATTATTGACCGTCAGACCACCGTTGGCGATGGCGGAGAACGCCAGGAATTGCAGGTAAAACTCCGTGGAGAGACCCAAGTTGAGAATCGCCACCGTCGCGGCGGCGAAGGTGGCGCCGGGCCCCCTCTGCACCACGCCGCGGCTGGTGAACTGGTTGCCCTCGATCGAGAGCGGCCCTAGGGCAGTCACGCTGAGCGCCTGGCCCAGCGGCACGCTCACAACGTTGTCGTGCACCTTGAGCGCCGGGTCGCCGCTCTGGCCGGATAGCACTGCTGTCCCGACTCGGAAAGGCGTCAAGGGAGCGAGCGCGTAGACGACGTTGATCCCGCCCCGCCGTCCTATCTTCGCCTGGGCATTGCCGGCCTCGGTCTTTGCACCGTTATTGAGAATGCGGTTTTGCGAGATTTCCAGCCCCTCGGCATGCAACACGAAAATTCCGCACACCGGTTCCAGATGACTCGGACCATTGTCCGTGATGACGTTGTCGCGGATGATTAGCCGCTCCACATCGGCGAGAGCCACGCCGCCGTAGCCCACGCTGTTGAGCATGGACTCACTGATGGGTTCAATCGAACGTCTTAGACAGCCGCGGATGTCGTTGCCCACGATGGCGAGTCCTTCCACGGTGATGAATTCATCTGCGGCCGACAAATCGAAAAATCCGGCGACGCCGATGCCGTTCATTCCCATGTGGTAGATCCGGTTCCGCTCGATGACGATTTCCGTCAGGGTGCCGGCGGATGCCTGTCGCACCTGTCCGCCGTCAATGGGGAATGCGACTATGACGATCACGCTGTTGCCCGGCATTTTGGGATCACAGGGGTCGACGGGTCTCGGGCGCGGCCAGCGTATCGGCGGCACAGGCTGATCCTGCCCGTCGATGAAAATCAGGCTGCCGAGGGTAATGCCGTTGCCCGAACCCCCGCGTATCAGATTGTCGATGATGCGTACGCGGTCGGAAGTGCCTCCGATCTGAATGCCCCCCCGGCTCAGTGAGCCTGGAAGGAAGGCCGAGGCATTCAACGGAACCGCGCCGACCGTGGGGGGAGTAGCGACCCGGCTGACCGGCACCTCGATCACGTTGCGCTCGATCAGGACATCGTCGCCGAGTGCGAAGACGGCAGGATCCAGACAGGCCGTGTCGCGCATGCTCACGCGGCACTCGCGCAGGGCGACCTGGCTGGCATTGGCGATGCGGATCGCGCTCTGCGCCACCGCGCTGACATCGAGTTCGCGCAGAATCACTCCGACCAGCGGCGTGGTGACGGCCTGATCTTGGCCGAAGTTGGAGTCGACGCCGTCAAGGACCAGTCCGGCACCGGTCTCATGAGCCACGACGGCCAAATCGGCGATCGTGATATTGCTCCCGCCGCGCACATGGATCACCGGCACGGCATCCGAAAACTCCCCTACCGGCGGTCCGCTGCTGATCCGGCTGCGCACCCCGCATCCCGTGAGGGTGATATTGTCGCGGTTCGTGATTTGGATATTCTCGATGTACTCGCCGGGGAGGACACAGACTTGGCCGCCCGCGGCCGGCAGGGCATCGATGGCCTCCTGGACCGAGTCGAAATCGCCAAAGCTGTGGGTACCGTCCCCCACTCGATAGGTGCAGCAATTCTGGAGCTGGGTGAGCGGCCGAAACGGCTTGCGGCAATCCTCGATAGTGCCGGAGACCGTGGTGTTCTGAGCGGCAGTCCAATCGATTTCGGCCAGTGGAACACGGTGATAGACGATGCCCGAGGGCGGCGCCTGATCGATGAGAACAGCGGGGTTGGCAATTTCGCCCGCGCGCACCTTGAACGTCCAGTAGTCGCGCGGCTGATAATTGCCGGTCCCCGGCGCATCGAACACCAGCCGAATGCCGTCCCGCAGTTCAACCGGACTCGCGACATTGGTGAATTCGGCGATATCGCGGAGCCCGTTCCATAGCCTGAAGAACACGGGGTCGGTAGTCGACGGCAGCGTACCGAACGTCGCCGGCGCCGCCAGCGCCAACTCGTGCTCGGTCGTGAGCGTCGCGGTGGTTCCGTAGACGACGTTCCAGGTTCCGTCCAGCTCATTGTATTGAAGGGCTTCGAGGTAAAACTCGGTGAGTCCGGAGTGGACGATGGCGGCGCGGCCGGCATCCACGACGACGCGGGCCGGGCTCACGGTGGCGTCGAAGCGGCCGCGCCCGACCAGGCCGCCATTCCACTGGCTCCATTTGAAACGCGGGGGAGCCGACGATGCACCATCGGCGATCTCGATGCGGTAGAGGTTGTGTTCGAAGCCGACATACCCGCCGCCGCCCACAACCGGGCAATCGCCGGCAATGACCGTCACGGGAGCCAGGGACACGCTGAGCCGCCCCTTAGCCGATGGATCATCCTTCAGCCGGTCGATGATACTGGCACAATCCTCCCCCTCGGCCATCCGCAGCAAGCGGAAACGAACGTTGACGTACGAACGTTCTGTCGTGTCGGGCCCACCGAGAGCCGGCTCGATGAGTCGCTCAGGATATTGAAAACCGTGCAATGCTTCTTCTGATACTTCGAGGACTACCGCATCGCGTACACCGTCGCCGATACTGCTTGGCAGAGGGAGTGGAGTAGTGAACGGCGGTCCGAAATAGCTGGCCCGCCGTTCGACTACCGCATTGGGATCCGCAACGCCAGGCAATCGCGTGAGAATTCCATCGGCCCAGGCACGGCCTGGTTGCACCATGACCCGCACTTCATTATCTGTCACCT
>WBZQ01001702.1_pt1 | contig 14529 bp, 11 predicted proteins | sample 5204251 | NCBI WGS metagenome assembly WBZQ01 (sample SAMN12412402, study PRJNA552823) | activated sludge metagenome | isolation source: activated sludge from nitrification reactor of wastewater treatment plant... | place: USA: Virginia | collected 2017-09 | reverse complement strand
ACATCCCTGCTCGGGATGGCACTCATAGCGATAGGGGGGCACGTCGCTTCGTGTTCCTGGGGCACGTCAGTGAAGTCAAAGGTGTACGCGACCTAATCCGTGCATCGCGCGAGCTGGATGGAGTTACAATTGACGTTTACGGCCCAATCACTGATCAATTGACTCAGGAGGATTTTATTGGAAGTAGTGTTACCTACATGGGAGTAGTTGAGCCCATGGTGGTGCCTGATTTGTTACGGGGATATGATGTGCTAGTTTTGCCGAGCCGATATTGGGCTGAAGGATATCCGGGTGCAGTGCTGGAGGCGTTTAGCGCAGGTATTCCGGTTATTGCATCAAGCATTGGGGCGATACCAGAGATTGTTGGTGAGCGAAATGGAATCCTCATAGAACCCGGACGGATTGATCAACTGGCAACTGCAATCAAAATGCTTCGAGATGACTCCACATATTTCAGTACGCTGCAACTCGGGGCCAAAGAATCAGCGCTTCAGTTTTCCTCCGATCGATGGACGGCGGAATTCGTACGACATTGTAGAAACATCTCTCGAGGTCTCCAGCCTCCTACACACAACGCTACCTAAAGGCTAGTACGATCCTGGGCGCATATTTGAAATGCATTGCATCCTAGTTGCCCGCAGGAAATAAACGCTCTTGCAGATTCAGCAAAAAATCGACCGCGGACACGAATCGAGTTACTCATGCTCCTTTCCTTTGAATCTAGATATCGATGCATACACGCTTTGTAAGGTGCCCACAAACTGCAGCTGTGCGACGCTAAAGACCATACTAGGACAAGCAATAAACATAGGCTAGCCCAGGACCATCAACGGCACCTCGACACACAACGATCATGAAACGAGCTTTGCTCTACGTAACAACACTATCATACTTACGTCCGGCCCAGATATGGGCGCTCATTCGAGCCCGGGTTTTACCCACGCCTAGTGCAAACCTTATGCTGCATGAACCGCAGTTGCGATCCAATGTGAACTTCATTGTGCGCATGCCAGCCCCTCATTCGAGTGGTGGTGATTATTCCTTCTGTTTTCTGAACCAGACAAGGGAGTTCCCTGACGATCAGATTGATTGGCTCAGCAAAGGTATGCCCAAATTATGGCGGTATAACCTGCATTATTTTGACTACCTGCTTCATGCGGGCCGGTCGCTCGCTGCAAATACCAAGGCAATATCTTCCTGGATTTGTGAAAACAGGCCTGGAGCCGGGGATGCCTGGGAGCCTTATACACTGTCCCTGCGAATCGTAAACTGGATAAAGTTTTTCATACAGAACCCAGCAGCAGTGCAAGAGGGATGGTTGAAAAGCCTATACCGTCAGGCGCTATGGCTTGAAAAAAACATTGAGTATCACTTGCTCGCAAATCACTATCTAAAAAATGGCGTGGCGTTATTTTTCGCTGGCATGTACTTTGTTGGATCGGATGCGGAGCGCTGGCTCGAAAAGGGGCGCAGAATCCTCGCTAGTGAATTGGCTGAACAATTCCTTGCGGACGGCGGCCATTACGAACGTAGTCCCATGTACCACGCAATTAGTGTCATGGACTATTTAGATGTTTTAAACCTCATAGCATCATCATCTTCCACTGAAGCATTCCCTGAGATGGCGAGTTTCACAGTCCGCATCAACAGGGCGTTGGAATTTCTTGACGACATCTGCATGCCCGATGGGGAAATTCCGCTTTTTAACGATTCTGCATTGGGTATCGCCCCAGATCCAAGCCACATTCTCACGTACGGCAGTCAGGTCGTCGGTTACAACCGCAGATTGCAAACAAATGTTCTTACAATTAAAGCCAAACCTGACACGGGCTACTTTATTCTACGCGATGGCCAAGACATGATGGTCATCGACTGCGGAGCCGTCGGCCCGAACTATCAGCCAGGGCATGGACACGCTGACACCTTAAGCTTCGTCCTAGCTCTGAACAAGCAGCGCATCATTGTGGATAGTGGGGTCTATGACTACGAGCCGGGCGCAAGACGAATCTATGCGCGAAGCACTGACGCGCATAACACAATCAAAATTGACGGACACGATCAATCAGAGGTTTGGGGTGTCTTCCGACTCGCACGACGAGCATTCCCTCTTCGCGCTAGCCTAACCTGTCGGGGAGGGAGCTACGCAAAATTTATAGGGGCCCATGACGGATATGCCAGGCTCCCAGGACGCCCTATTCATGAGCGCGTTATCGAGTACACCTCACCCGGAGAGTGGCTCATCCTCGACATGATCGGTGGGACCGGTGTACATAAAGTCGAGAGTTATTTCCACATCCATCCTTCTTACGGGGTTCGGTTGAAGGATACTGCGGCGGAAATAGAAAATTCGTTGCGACAAACAGTACTCACCATTACTCCAGACCTCCAGTCAGACATAACTGTCGAAGACGGGTACTACTTTCCTGAATTTGGGAAGGAGTTACGCAATCGTACGGTCATCATAAAATATCATGGAGAGATACCGGTTACTTTAAAATGCCTGATGCGCAAGGTAAATCAGCACTCATCCTAATTATTTCGTGCATCCTGAGGTTGACGTCGCAGCATGCCTTCTAAACCTTAAAGATCTAGAGAAGTTTAGGCTTCACAAGTGTTTTTAAACTAGCGTGCGGCTTGGGGAGAACATGATCGATCTAGTGACGTGGATGGATAGGCGGTTGTATCCTTCGTACTTAGAAAAGAATTGGGATGATTCAATGCTACGGGCGCGAGTGCTCGAGATGCTTACGCCTGAAGCCGTATTGCTCGATCTTGGTGCCGGGGCAGGGATTATCCATCAGCTGAATTTTAGGGGATTGGCAGGGCGCATCTGCGGGGTCGATTTAGACCCAAGGGTCATGACTGAAAATCGCTACCTAGACGAGGCTTTTCAAGGTAGCGCCGAATCCATTCCCTATCCGGACGAAACCTTCGATCTTGTTTTGGCCAATAATGTAATGGAACACATAGAAAATCCGCATCGTGTGTATCGTGAGATTTGCCGTGTGCTAAAGCCTGGCGGGCGCTTCATATTCAAGACACCCAACAAGTGGCACTACATGCCTCTGGTCGCACAGCTCACCCCTCTGTGGTTTCACAAATACGTCAATAGTATTCGAGGTAGAAAATCGGAGGACACATTCCCGACCAGATACCTTGCAAACAGCCCGAGGCGTATCAGCAGTTTGGCTAGCGCCAGTGGCCTTAGTGTGGAGTTTATCGACCTCATCGAAGGCAGGCCTGAATATGCGCGCCTCACCGCGATAACGTACATTTTTGGATTTCTCTATGAGCGTATCGTAAATCGCATTCCCGGTCTTGGGCTTTTTAAAATTGTAATCATCGGTCAACTCTTCAAGCCCCCAGCCTCCTCGCGCCGCACTGGAAACTAGAATCCTGCAACCTAACTTCCCTCTCGGAACCTGTGCACCACAAGTCTTTAGCGCCCCGTCGGACAAAGCCATGAAGATACTGTTCCTATCTCACTATTTTCCGCCAGAAGTGAATGCACCAGCCTCCCGCACGTATGAGCATTGCAGAGAGTGGGTACGGAATGGCCACCATGTGACGGTGGTCACCTGCGCGCCCAATCATCCAAAAGGAAGAGTTTATGACGGGTACCGCAACGGGCTGTGGCAACGCGAGAATCGCGACGGGATTGATGTGTGGCGAGTCTGGACGTACGTGACGGCCAATGAAGGGTTTCTGAAGCGGACCCTGAATTACCTTTCTTACATGGTGGCAACCATTATCGCCGCACCTTTTCTTCCAACAGTGGATGTCGTCATTTCCACCTCTCCACAATTCTTTAATGGACTCGCAGGATATGCGGTGAGCAGGCAGAAACATGCTCCTTGGGTGCTCGAGATCCGTGATCTCTGGCCGGAATCGATTGTAGCGGTGGGAGCAATTTCCAACAGTGCCATTATCGGAGTGCTCGAAAGGTTGGAGCTGTTCGCCTATCGAAAAGCGGATCGAATCGTTCCCGTGACGAATGCATTTCAGCAACATATGGAAAAGAAGGGCATCCCCGCATCCAAAATTACGGTGATTCAAAATGGGGCGGACAGCAGTCTGTATAAGCCCATTACAGGGCAGAATCCAATGATGCAGGAGTTGGGGCTTGAGGGCAAGTTCATCGCAGCGTATTTCGGCACCCACGGAATGGCGCATCACTTGGAAACCATTCTTCACGCCGCCGATCGTCTCCGCCAATACTCAGACATCGTTTTCTTGCTTGCAGGAGATGGTGCAGAACGCGAGCGTCTATTGAGATTGCGAGACAAACTAGCCCTGACGAACGTTGTCATGCTCGAACAACAGTCGAAAGAGCGCATGCCGTGGCTCTGGGCATGCTGTCACGTCAGCTTAATTGTGTTAAAAAAATCGGATCTCTTCAAAACGGTGATCCCGTCAAAGTTGTTCGAAAGCATGGCGATGGAGAAACCCATCATCCTCGCTGTAGAAGGGGAAAGTGCAGCGATTCTTCAAGCCGCTGAGGCGGGTTTCTGTATTGAACCCGAAAACGATGAAGAGCTAGCCGCACGTATGCTTGACCTCTGGTCGAATCGCCCCCTGTGCCAGAAGTACGGGTTGAACGGCCGGACGCATGTCCTGAGAAATTATGATCGGTCCAATTTGGCTAAACGCTACCAAGAACTCCTGCAATCTTTGTTAGTGAAACTGGAGGAGAATTTCTAGAGCTTCTTGCCGATTAAGGTCCAAATGGATCGATCCATTCGGACCCAAATGTTTCACTATGAAACATTTGGGTGCCACTGATGGCCAAGCCAACGTAGTTTTCCCCGTTTGTAATAAATACGTATCAATATTTCGTTTACTAATAAAAAAACTCTTGCGTGATTTCCAACTTTTAAGTAATCTCCAAATATACTTGCAGCCCGGTGCATGCTTATAGGTAGCGTCTAAATCCTGTAGGGACCCAAATTGCCCGGTCTGCTCTGGTCGTTTGCAATTAAAGGAGACGCAATGAAGATGCTAATGGCAACGAAGGGCATGAAGACTCTTTGCCTAACAGTATGTGGCATGACTGTGCTACTCGTGCTGGGAGTTGCACCAACTAAGGCTGCAAACGTTCAGTTTAACTTCAGCGGTTCAGTGGCTGAAGTGCACGGAGGCGTATTTACGGCCGGGGGGGCTGGCTCAAATGGGTTTGGGTCCTCCCTACCTCTCTCTGGAAGCTTTACATACAATTCCGCCAATCCAGATCTTTTGCCTGGTGATCCGATGTGGGGACTGTATGCCAATCCGGTCCAAAGCATGAACCTGAAAATCGGCAACTACACGGCGACCTTTTCACCAGGCTCCAGCGTGATGCAGGTCATCAACAATCCCGGCCTGGGCGACACCTTTAAGCTCACGCTCAACGGGTTTACCGGCAGTACGGTGAATGGCCTGACACCTACAACCTTGGAGATGGAACTGATCAATCCAAATGGCAGTGTGTTCGCCAATGATCATCTGCCCACCACTCCGCCAAGCCTCTCGTCTTTTGCGTCCAATCAATGGCGATTGGTATTCAGCGGGGTGGGGAACAGAGTGCAGGGCGCACTGACGTCCCTCGTGCCATTACCCGCGGCGGTGTGGTTGTTCGGCGCAGGGCTGATCGCGCTGGTCGGGTTGGGCTCGCGGGGTCTGGTTACGAGAAAAGAGTCGTAGGTTTGACTGAACACACACCGGCCTGCTGTTCTATCACCCGCTTTGATTCGGCACTCGTGGTGCCTAGCACGTACCTCCATCTTCTTTCCTCTCCCCCTGCTGGGGGAGAGGAGTAGCATCACATCCAGGTGTTTCTTGGCTGTTATCGGATTACTGACTGCAGCCGCGTTGGGCTACATCTACGCCGACAGCTTGGTGTTTCTTTTTGGCCAATGGGGGCGGGATGACTATAGCCATGGGCCCTTCATCCCGTTCATTAGTGCATTTATTATCTGGCAACGACGCACTCAACTGGCGGCAGTGGGTATCTCCCCGTCCTGGGCGGGGCCTGTGCTCGTTGGAACTGGATTGCTGCTTTTCATACTGGGGGACTATGCCACGCTCTATGTCCTGCTCCATCTCTCATTATGGGTGGTGATCGTTGGCATCACCCTCTCCTTGATTGGCAGGCCTGCGTTGCGAGTCTTGGCCTTCCCGTTAAGTTACCTGTTAACCGCAATCCCGCTTCCCACATTTTTCTACAACACCCTCTCAAGCCAGCTACAACTCTGGTCGTCAGCGTTGGGGGTCGGATTTTTGCAGGCCGTTGGGGTTACGGCCTTCAGAGAGGGTAATGTGATCGACCTTGGGCCGGTTCAATTGCAGGTCGCCGAGGCGTGCAGTGGGATCCGATACCTTTTCCCCCTGGCTTCGCTGGCTCTCCTCTGTGCCTATCTCTACCGCGACCGCCTGTGGAAGCGCATCGTGCTCGTGGTATCAGCGCTGCCTGTGTCGATCTTCGTCAATGGCCTTCGCATCGGTATCGTCGGTGTGCTCGTGGAGTGGTATGGACCGCAGGCGGCCGAGGGATTCTTGCATCTCTTTGAAGGCTGGGTCCTGTTCCTTGCCACCCTGGGCCTTCTCCTGCTCGAAATGTGGGTCTTATCGCACATCCAACCGCTGCCCGGGTCAACAAGATTGTCGGAACGGTTCTCCTGGAACATCGTTTCGGAATCTGCGGAATCGGCTCCGATCACATCAGGCATGTCACCCAGGAAACCACCCAAGTTCCCTGCCTATGCCGCGAGCTTGGCCCTGATTCTTCCCGTTGCGCTCCTGTTCCCGTCGATCGGGGAACGGCAAGAAATCATCCCGGAGCGTGCGGCGTTTATGGATTTCTCCATGCACATCGGGAAGTGGCAGGGAAACCCTCAACCGGTGGAGCCGCAACTGATCTCGGCCTTGCGCTTTGATGATTACCTCCTGGCCGACTACGCGGCGCCTGGAGTGGGGCCGCTCACGCTGTACATGGCCTACTACCGCTCGCAGCGAAAGGGCCAATCTGCACATTCCCCGCAAAGCTGTATCCCCGGCGGGGGGTGGGAAATCACCTCCAAGCGAACGGTGAATTTACCGATGGATGGCCTCAACGAACCGGTCAATCGCGTGGTGATCCAAAAAGATCGACAGAAGCAGCTGGTGGTGTACTGGTTCAAACAGCGCGATCGGGTTCTGTCGAACGAATATCTGGTGAAACTATACTTACTGTGGGATGCGATGAGCAGACAACGGAGCGACGGGGCTCTCATCCGACTGTCCGCCGCCGTCGATCCCGGCGAAGATGAGCAGAAAGTCGAGCAACGATTGTTGCAATTTGCTCAAACCATTCAACCTCAACTGAATCGGTATATTCCGGACTAACCATGACGAGTGCGGTCTTTTTCAGCTTCATCACCTCGCTGTTCATCTGCATGGTGCTCATCCCGCCGCTGCAGCTGAATGCCGCTCGTTGGAGCTTCATGGATCACCCCGGTGAGAGAAAGGTCCATGCGAACCCGATCCCGCGGATCGGCGGCATTGCGTTTGGCTTTGCGGCACTCCTCTCTATTTTTTTCTGGGTACCTCAAGATCCCATCATTCTATCGGTGCTGCTGAGTGCCGCGATCATCCTCGCATTCGGCATTTGGGACGACCGTGCCAACCTGAGCTACCACACCAAACTCCTCGGTCAACTATTGGCCGTCCTGGTGGTTGTGGTGATCGGCCATATCCGTTTCGAACAGATCCCGTTTTTCTACGAGGAGGAAGCGCCACTGTGGCTGACGGTGCCCCTGACTGTGGTCTTTCTGGTCGGGGCTTCGAACGCCGTCAACCTCTCCGACGGGCTCGACGGGTTGGCAGGAGGTCTGGCCTTCCTGAGTTTTGCCGGCATTGCCTATCTTGCGTATCTCTCGCACGACACCACCGTGCTGGTGCTGGCGGCAGGATTCTTAGGAGGCTTGCTCGGATTCTTGCGCTACAACACCTATCCGGCCAAGATTTTTATGGGTGACGCGGGTAGTCAACTGCTCGGCTTCTCGATGGGTATCCTCGTACTCGTCATGGGCGACCCTGCACGTGACCCTTTTCCAGTATCGATCGGTTTCCTCCTGCTTGGGCTGCCGTTCCTCGATACGATGGCCGTTATGGGGCAGCGGCTCGCCAAGGGGCGTTCCCCCTTCATCGGCGACCGGAACCATGTACACCATAAACTGCTGGCACTTGGGCTCTCCCACTATGAAGCCGTGATCGTGATCTACGGGATACAGGCGGTGATGGTTGGCCTAGCCTATCTCCTGCGCTGGCAGTCCGATGCCATGATTTGCACCATGTATGGGGCCTTTGCCACGGCGATGTTCGCCCTGTTTGTGGCCACTGAACGGCGCCGCAATCCGTTGCCTGTTTCGTCGACCGGCCGGGTCCTGTCCGACACCAAACTTGCCAGGGCGGGATTGTGGCTCAGCGAGATGGCCCCAAGATTTCTGGCCGTCGTCGTGCCGCTCTTTTTGGTGGCCAATGTCTTCTTGCCCGGACATGTGCCGACAGATGTCGGTTTCGCCGCCATCGGCCTCTTTGTGGTGGTCATGGCTGGGCCGTGGCTCATGCCCCAGTATCGCTCCCATTTCGTCCGCGGGGGGCTGTATGTCGGCAGCGCCTTTCTGATGTACATGGGGGAGCAATCCGGCATGTTGGATATCTGGCCCATTTATGTCACGCACAATACGTTCCTGGCCCTGATTGCACTCCTGGTGTTATTGAGTATGCGCTTCAGCCGGGGTAACCGATTCCAAACGACACCGCTGGATTATCTGATGGTCTTTTTCGCGCTGATTGTTCCCTTGCTGCCGGAAATGCGGGCTGATATGCCGACCCTGAGCATTCTCGCGGCCAAATTGATCGTGTTGTATTTCTCGTTTGAATTGTTGCTCCATACGTTTACTGATCGAGTCAAGCAACTTGGCCTAGTGTCGTTGTGGATCCTGCTTGGGCTGGGAGTCCGGGCATGGCTCTAACAGGATGCGGAAACAGTCCGCCAGCGGCGTTCTCGCATCACTCAGAGGCTCACCGTACGGCACGAGTACGATTCGCCTCTTCGTTCGCTGCGGCCTTCCTGGACAGCCTGTTTGCGCATCCTGTGGGCTATTCTGACGCGAGGCGGCCCGTGTGTGAAATCCGACGCATGACGCAATCATCGAGTTTTTCCGCAGCCTGCTAACAACGGGACAATCAATGAATCGTATAGTCGCCATGATCAGCCGTCAGCCATCGACCTTCAGGCCTTGCACAGTCTTGGTCGCCTTGGGGATGGTGCTAGCCTTGTCGGCCTGTGGTGGACCACAGGAGCGGAAGGCGCAGTATCGTGCCAAGGCGCAGGACTATATCCAGGCGGGCAACTTCCCGAAGGCACGGGTGGCCTTGCGAAACGTATTGAAAATCGATCCCAAAGACGCCGATGCCTACTTTCTCGTGGCACAGGTCGAAGAAAAGGAAAAAAATTGGCGCAATGCCGTCGCCAACTATCAACAGGTCGTCGATCTCGTGCCGGACCACAAAGAGGCCCTCATTATCCTGGCCAAGTACTATCTCGAAGCCAAGCTGGCGGATGAGGTGGGGCGGACGGCAGACAAGGTGCTTGCAACACGCCCGCAAGAACCACAGGCCCAGGCCCTCAAGATCGCCGTGCTCGCGCAGCAGGACAAGATCGCTCAGGCAATGGTCCAGGCTGAGACGTTGAGCAAGAAATACCCGACCGAGCCGGATGTCGCCATTCTCCTCGCCACGCTGTATGGTCAGACGCATCGCTTGCCTGAAGCCAGAGCGACGTTGCAACGTGCGCTGCAGGCGCACCCGCATAACCTAGACCTCCTGCACAATTTGAAAACCATCCTCGTGGAAGGTAACGACGTTAAGGCTACGGAGCAGGTGCTCCGTCAGATTATTCAAGAAGAGCCGACGGTCTATGAGCATCGGCTGAAACTGGCCCGCTTCTTTGACAAGCTCCATGCGACCGATCAGGCCGAGGCCGTGCTGCGCGATGCAATCAGGATGTTCCCTGACAACGACCAGGCCTGGTTGGCCTTAGCCGACTTCTTGAACATGCGCCGGGGAAAGGAAGCAGCACGGGTCGTGCTGCAGGAAGCTGCGAAGCAGTTGCCCTATTCCACACAGGTCCCGTTCGCCCTGGCCGCGCTGTATGAGTCTCATAAAGATTTCCCAGAAGCGAAACTGGTCTATGAAGCCCTGGAAAAAGATTACGACAAGAAACCGGCGGGGTTGGATGCGCAGGTCAAAATCGCACAACTTGACTTCAACGCCGGACGGCAGGAGGAAGCCGAGCGGCGACTGTCGGATGTGTTGCGGCAGAATTCCCGCTCTGCTCAAGGGTTGATCCTGCAGGGAAAGATGGCGTTGATTCGACGAAACGGTAAGGGCGCCGTACAGGCCTTCCGAACCGTGCTTCGCGATCAGCCGGAACTCGCCCATGTGCAGTATCTGCTCGGACAGGCCTACCTGACGACGAGTGACTCATCGTTAGCCCGTGAAAGTTTCGAACGTGCCGTGGCACTTCAGCCTGACCTGGTCGATGCGAATTTGGCGCTTGCCGCGATGGAAAGCCGGAGTGGGCAAGCGCAAAGCGCTAGGACGCGCTTGAAGAGCATCCTGACATCTCACCCTGATCATCGGCAGGCGATGGAGGTATTGTTCGGGTTGGACCTTGCAGCCGGCGACTGGAATCACGCCGAGTCCATGCTGAGCCGCCTCCGTAAATTGGAAGGGGAAACGGCCGCGATACTGATGGCGGAAGGCAAGCTTTACGAGAACCGGAAGGATGTTGCTCGGGCTATCGCGGCCTATGAGCGCGCGGCTTCAATGGCAGTCGATGCACAGGGCCCTCTGGTGGCCCTTGTACAGCTCGAACTTCAACATAAACAGCCCGAACGTGCCAAACGCCGCTTGGAGGGTATTCTAGCCGCACACCCCGATCATCCCTATGCCCATGGCTTGATGGGGGAAGTCTTGTCGCTACTTGGACGGCGGGATTCAGCCATGGCTTACTTCCATGAGGCGACTAAAATCAATCCGCGCTGGCTTACTCCTTGGCTAGATGCGGCGACACTCTCAATCGCACAGGGGCAGGCAGACAGCGCGATTCGAACACTGAGAGAAGGCTTAACCGCGAACCCTGCCAGTGAAGAGTTGCACATGTTGTTGGCATCGGTGTTAGCAAGTCAGAATTCAGTTGATGAAGCCATTGCCGCCTATGACGCCGTACTCCGCATGAATCCGCGCAATATATTCTCGGCGAACAATCTGGCGGCACTGCTGGCGGATCACAAGCAGGATGCGCCGAACCTGGAACGTGCCTTCCTCCTGAGCCGCGAGTTCGAAAAAGACGCCCCGCACCCGCTATTTCTCGATACGCTGGCATGGGTGCGTCTGAAAATGGGGCATCTGGAGGAAGCGCTGCGCATCATGCGGCAGGCGATTGTGAAGGCCCCGGAACTCCCGACACTCAATTATCACCTTGGTGCAGCCCTGTACCAATCGGGCCGCAATGGTGAAGCCAAAGTGTATCTCGCAAAAGCGCTCAAGAGCACAGAACAATTCCAAGGGCGGCGTGAAGCTCAACAACTACTCGCCCGGTCGAACGGATAGGAGTCGTACATGATGCAGCCCGGTTTCAAGATCGTTCAGAACATCACATTGACATGGATCATCGGAATCTTGCTGATCTTCTCAGTAAGCTGTCAGTCCACTGACCAGCGCGGGCCCCTTCGGGAAGCCCCCAACTCAGACTCCGGATACCAACTCGGGCCTGAAGATATCCTGCTCATCTCCGTGTGGAAAGACGAGCACCTGACCCGAGAAGTCGTCATCCGGCCAGACGGTTTGATTTCCTTTCCCCTCGTCGGGGATGTGCCGGCAGAAGGTCGAACGGTGGAGGAACTGCGCTTGGATCTCGCCAAACGATTGATCAAATACATTCCTGCCGTGAATCTCACTGTCGCTGTTATCAAGCCGTTGAGTTACAAGGTGTATGTCGTTGGGCGGGTGACGAAGCCCGGCGAATTCCTGGTCGGTCACTATACCGATGTGCTTCAGGCCTTGAGCCTCGCCGGCGGATTGACCCCCTTTGCGGCGGAGAACGACATCAAGGTTGTACGCCGTGTCATGGGGCAACAGCAGACTTTTCCGTTCCGGTACGGTGATGTGCGGAAGGGGTTCGATCTGGAGCAGAACATTATCTTGCAGCGCGGCGACGTTGTGATGGTGCCGTAGCTCGTGAAGACGTCACTGTTTTACAGGCTTGATGGCGAAGGACAGTGCTGTAGGCCAACCGCAGGTGCCCTATGGGTCTTGCTCCTCGTAGTCTTCTCATGCCCGGACTCTGCATGCGTGGCAGCCGAGTGGTCGTTTTCGCCCTCGATGAGCACTAAGGCCTATTACACCGACAACCTTCTGTTGACTCCATTGCCTCATGACCCAACCTATGGTTACTGGATTTCGCCGGGAGCCGAATTTGCCGGAAAAACCGAGCGGTTGGAAGTGAGCGGGAGGGCAGCGTTGGATTTTGTGGATTACTACGGAGGTGAGTCCACTCGATTTACAAATGTATTTCTACCTTTGAATCTTCGTTATCGGACAGAACAGGATGAGTGGGGCTTTACCGGTGGATTTACCAGGGACAACACATTGATGGGGGAATTGTCGACGACCGGAATCGTATTGCGATTCACCCAACGGAACCTCTGGAACGTGAATCCAAGTTGGACGAGAATGCTCACGGAAAAATTGGGCTTTCAGAGCACATTTCAGTTCAGCGATGCAAGTTATCAAGACGGCCTCCGGCTTGGACTGGTCGACTATCAAGTGTTCGGGGGTACGGCCGGATTCCTCTACCACCTGACAGAACGGGATGATGTGCAACTATCTGGAACCTACACGAACTTCCATACCACCAATGCTCCATTTGGACTAAGAGCCTATTATCCCGGAGCCATGTTGTCAGTCACCCACAGCTTTACAGAAGGGTTGAAAACCACAGCTTATGGTGGGCCACGGTTTGTGAGTTCTACCACTGAGGTCGGCGGGTTTAGTCGGACGACACAGGATACCATCTGGATCTACGGAGCAAGTCTAACCCATCAATTCGAGCGAGCTAGCCTCCAGCTGAGTGTGACAAGGGACATCTTTCCCAGTGGTTTCGGGCTCTTACTCCGAACCGACCGCGTCGGAGCCATGGCCTCCTATAATCTCACCGACACCTTGTCGGCCTCCTTGGTTGGTTCATGGTATATCGTGTCAGGAGTGACTACCCAGGCTGGAGGCGCCACACTTGCCGAGCAGCGACTGTTTTATCTTACGCCGAAACTGGCCTGGCATTTTTCAGAATGGTGGAGTGCAGAAGCCTCCTATGCGTACGGACGGCGCGATGTGGAAACATTTAAAGAACCAGTGATGTCAAATACTCTCATGATTATGTTGACATACTACCCGCCGAAACTCGCCACCGCGAATTAGGCCTGGCCCCGGAGAAGGACAGCATCATGACAGGTCAACCGCGATCACAAGAATCAGAATCTACAGTCAACCTTGGAGACTATCTCTCAATATTCAAGCGGCGAAGGGCCGTGATTTGGGTGGCAACAGGCTTACTTTTCTGTCTCTCCCTAATGGCTGCACTTCTCTGGCCTCCGACCTACAAATCCACGGCAACTATTCTGATCGAAGAACAGGAAGTACCTGCTGAATTGGTGCATAGCACGATCACGAGTTATGCCGATCAGCGCATCGAAATGATCAAGCAACAGGTCATGAGCCGCTCCAGCCTCGGGAAAGTCGTGGAGCAGTACAATCTCTATGCCGGAATGCGGAAGGAAAACCCCACAGAGGAGGTCATTAAACGGTTTATCAAGGATATCGAAGTCGAAGTCATCAGCGCCGACGTGATCGACAAACGGACGCAGCATGCGACCAAAGCTACCATCGCCTTCACGGTCTCCTACAGCAGTAGCACACCTGACACCGCTCAACGAGTGGCCAACGAATTGACGAGCCTCTTTCTCGGCGAAAATCTGAAAAGCCGGGAGCGGCAGGCGCAGGAGACCACGACATTTCTCAAGCAGGAAGCGGAGAGCCTCGCAGCGCATATCGAGGAGGTTGAAGCCAAGTTGTCCAAGTTCAAGCAGCGCGCCAGCGGCGCCTTGCCGGAGCTGATGCCGCTCAACCTTCAAATGATGAACCAGGCGGACCGTGAGCTGATGGACCTCGATCAGCAGATCCGAAGCCTTGAGGAGCGAAAGTCGTATCTCGATGGAGAACTGGCGACGATCAAACCGAATACGCCCATTCTCTCCGTCACGGGAGAACGTATCCTCGATAGTGTGGAGCGATTACGCGGGCTCAGGGCCGAATATGCCGGAGTGGCCGCGAATCTTTCCCCCGATCATCCGGACGTGATCAAGATGAAACAGGAAATCTCCGCGCTGGAAAAGGAAACCGGAGCGAACCCAGAAACTCAGGAAATCGCCAAGCAATTGATCGATGCGC
>WBZQ01001765.1_pt1 | contig 14544 bp, 16 predicted proteins | sample 5204251 | NCBI WGS metagenome assembly WBZQ01 (sample SAMN12412402, study PRJNA552823) | activated sludge metagenome | isolation source: activated sludge from nitrification reactor of wastewater treatment plant... | place: USA: Virginia | collected 2017-09 | reverse complement strand
CGGGCGAAAGGCCCAGGATCGAGGCCACGTGATCGACCGCCTCGCGCGAGATCCAGCCCCACTCTTCCTGCGCGAGCCACAACGTGGGCAACAGCGCGGCCTGCTTCGTGGGATAGCGGGTGAGAAGCTTCTCGAAGCGGGCTCTCGTCTTCTCCGGGAACGCGAGCGCTCGCCCACAGGAGAGCGCGCCGTGCTCGCCCACGCGCGGGTTTCCGGGCTGCTCGGCGGACGGGACGCCGGATCCGCCGCTCATGAACGTCCCGCCCTCATCCCGTCATTCCCAATCGAACGCCCCCTTCTTGAAGAGGTAAGCGTAACCCGCGAACAGAACGGCCAGAAAGAGCAGCATCTCCGCGAACAGAGCCCAGCCGGCGCCGCGATAGACGACGACCCACGGATACACGAACGCCGCTTCCACGTCGAACAGGATGAACACCATCGCCACGATGAAGAACTTCACCGAGATGCGCTTTCGGTTGTCGTCGAGGAGAGGCATGCCGCTCTCGTACGGGGAGAGCTTGCGGCGGGTCCGGATCTTCCGCCCGAGGGTCGCGTTGAGCACGAGGAGCGCCGCGCCGACGACCTGCGCGGCGACCAGCATCATCAGGATCGGCAGAAACGCGGAGGAGGAATCCATGAATTGCTCGTGATACTTTTCACAAAGTTGGGCGCGCCGTCAACTGTTTTCGGGAAGGCCGCTTTCCACGCGGCCGCGCTGGTCCCGGCGTACCGCTGTGAGACGACGGTAGCCGACGTGGTTCGCGGGCTCTTCGAAAGCCTCGACGAGGTTCTGGTCGTGGATGACGGCAGCCGGGATGGAACCTCGGCCGCGGCGCGGGGAGCCGGCGCGACCGTGCTCGTAAGGGCCGAGAATGGAGGCAAGGGGACCGCGGTGAGGGACGGCCTGCGGTTTCTGCTGAGGCGTCCCGACCTCACCCACGTCGCGTTCGTGGACGCCGACGGGCAGCACGACCCGGGAGAGCTTCCCAGGCTCCTTGATGCCGCACGCGGGGGCGCGGATTTCGTGATCGGCTCGCGCCTGCGCGATCCCCGCGGAATGCCCGCGAAGAACTACTGGGCGAACGCGATTGGGGACAAGATCCTCGCCCGGATGAGCGGGCTCGCCGTGGAGGACGGGCAGTCGGGCTATCGCGTGATCGCAACCTCGCTCCTTCGGCCGCTCCACCTCGTCTCGCGCCGCTATGCCATCGAGAACGAGATCCTCGTGAAGGCCGCGCCGAAAGTCACGCGCCTCGCCATCGCGCCGATTAAGACGATCTACGCGGCGGGCCCCAAGCACTACCGGCCGTTTCGCGACACGTGGATCACGTCGTGGCTCACGGTCTACTACAAGACCCTGGGCGCGGAAGGGTAATAATCCCTAAGACCGTGACGGAAAAGAGCACCTCGGACGAGACCGGCCCCGCACCCTCGGCGATGCCACGCGCCGCAAACGCGGTCCTGACCGTGGATCTTGAGGACTGGTTTCACGTCTGCGGCGACCCCACCTACAGCGATCCCTCGACCTGGGACTCGCGGGTCAAGAGGGTTCACGTCGGCAGCGAGAAGGCGCTCGAGCTCCTAGCCGAGCGGGGCGCTCGTGCGACCTTCTTCTGTCTAGGCTGGATCGCGCGAAAGAGCCCATCTCTGGTTCGACGGATCGCATCTCTAGGCCACGAGATCGCCTGTCACGGCGACCTCCACCGCCGGGTTTTCGAGATGTCGCTCGCCGGGTTCCGCGAGGACTTGAGGCGCGCCAAGGCCACGCTTGAAGACATCGCCGGGGCCCCGGTCCTCGCGTTTCGCGCGCCGGAGTGGTCGATGCGAACCCCGGAGAACCCAGCGCTTGCGGTCCTCGTGGAGGAGGGTTTCGAGATCGACTCCTCGCTGATGGCCGTTCCACCCATCGGACCCATCACCAACCCGCGCGCCGCCGTGGTCCTGAAGACGAGCGCCGGCCCGATCCTGGAGGCTCCCCCTCTGGTGGGCCCGTTCTTCTCGCGCCCCGCGATGCTGGGCGGCGGCTGGACCTCGCGGCTCTCGCGGCGCGCCCGGATCGAAGCGGCGATGCGAAGCGCGCTCGCGCAAGCAGAGAGCCCGATCCTCTACCTCCACCCGTGGGAGCTCGACGACGAGCACCCGCCCATGCGGCTCTCCCCCGTCGCCCGTTGGGTTCACTTCGCGGGCCGGGGCCGGGTCCTCCCGAGGCTCCGGCATTTCCTGGCGAGCTTCGAGTTCCGGCCGCTCGCCGAAACGCACCGCGAAACTCTGGACGCGAAGATCCGAAGACCCGGCGCGGGACTCCGAATCGTCGAGGCCCCGGCCGCTCCGGATTCGCCGGAGCGCTCCGAGGCCGCGGCGTGAGCGGGCCTGGCCTTCCCGTGCCCACGTCAACGGAGCGCGCCTGATCGCCCCGCGCCGCCCCTTCGCGGCCCTCTTCCCCGGCCAGCTCTCCGAGAGGGCGGGGATGGGAGAGGCTCTTTCGTCCGAGTTCGCGTACGTGCGCGAGCTCTTCGAGGAGGTCTCGGAGCGCTCCCGCGTGGACTTCTCTGCGACGTTCTTCGGGGACGGTTCCCCCCACCTCCACGACGACCTGCCGGCGCAGGTTGGCGTCTTCGCGGTGTCGCTCGCGGTTCTCGATGTGTTGAGGCGCGAGCACCACCTGGTGCCGTCCGCGGTCGCCGGCTACAGCCTGGGGACCTACGCGGCCTTCGTCGCGGCCGGCGTCCTCGATCGCGACCATGCGCTCGACGTCTTGCTTGCCGCGCAGCGACTCCTGGAGGCCTCCGGAGAGCGTGGCGGAATGGGTTTCGTGATCGGGCTGCGGCGCCCCGAGATCGACTCGCTACTGGCCGAGGTCAACAACTCGTTCGAACCCAGTGCTGTTTCGGTCGGCACCGAGAACGCCGCTCAGCAGTTCGTCCTGACCGGCAATCTCGACGCGGTCGAGGAGGCGATCAAGAGGGCCGCTCCCAACGCACTGAGGTCCGAGATGCTGCCCCTGAGCTGGCCGATGCACTCACGACGCCTGTCCGGGGTTTCGCGGGGCCTCCGAGACTACATCCGCCAACACGTGAGGCTCGCCTCGCCGTCGTACGGAACCGCGCTCTTTGCGCCGACATCGGGCGGCCCGATTTCAAGCTCCGAAGAGGCCTTCGATGTGCTCGCCGAACAGATCTCGCGTCCCTCCCGCTGGCGCGAGGTCCTGACGGCTATGAGCGCGTCGGGCCATTCGACATTCGCCGAGTTGGGTCCTGGGGACGTGCTGTCGAAGATCCTGCGCTGGAGCGTGAGGCGGTGCCGCCCAAACCCGCTCGAGACCCCGGAAGCGATCGCCGCCTTTGCCAAGACACTCAACAATGAGCCTGACGAGGCCCTGGTCTCTCACATCCAACCCGCGCCGGTCGAGACCCAATTGGGAGACGCGTGACAGACACAGACGCCCCGCCCCGGAAACGAGTGGGGCTCGTGACCGGTGCCTCGCGTGGCATCGGCCGGGCGATTGCCGAGAGCCTCGCGCGGGACGGCTTTCATGTGGTCCTGACCTACCGCACCGACGAGGTCCGCGCCGAGGAGGCGGCCCGTGCCATTCGCGAGGCCGGGGGAAGCGCCGAGGCCAGCCGCGCGGATGCCGCCTCGCCGGCCGACATCACGGCCCTGGTGGACCGGCTCGACCGCGAGCGCGAGGGCGTCGACGTGCTTGTGAACAACGCGGCGGTCCTCAAGAACGGCCTCTTCGCGTTGATGCCGGAGCGCGATTGGACACAAGTCCTGGACACCTCGTTGGGAGGAACCTTCCGGACCACCAAGGCCGTCATTCGTAACATGCTGCGGCGAAGGTGGGGCCGCATTGTGAACATCTCGTCGCTTGCGGCCTTCGCGGGAAGCGCAGGCCAAACCAACTATTCGGCGGCCAAGGGCGCGATCGTCGCGTTCACCAAGTCCCTGGCGGCCGAAGTCGGCGCCTACGGCGTCACGGTCAATTCGGTGGCGCCCGGCTTCGTCGAAACCGAGATGATTGGGTTCATCAGCAAAGAAGCCAAGGCCGATTTCATCAGGCGCCTCCCGATGCAACGCTTTGGCAAGCCAGAGGACATCGCCCCGCTTGTGTCGTTCCTGTGCGGTGAGGGCGCCGCCTACATCACGGGCCAGACGATAAGGGTGGACGGCGGCTTCACGGGGTGAGCGGGGCGTCGTTCGCCTTACGAAGGGAACGGCCCACGGACACGAGCCAAGGCTTCATCCAGTGGAATGGCCTCCACCGTTCCGTCCTCCATCTCCTTCAGTCGCCTCTCCGCTTCGGCACCCCAAGCCGCTTCCCATTCGGACTGAGAGAGGTTTTCGCCTTCCTCTTCCTCATCGAGGCTTGCGAGGACCTCCTGTACAAGAGCGCTTCGCTCGTCCTTGGGAAGCTGGAGAATAGCGGAGAGAAGCTCGGCTGGGCTCATGAGGCGGGAGTCTATGCGTTCAGACCTTTGCCTTGCTGGGGTCGGGTGGCACGGCTGTGATGATTCCCTCCCCGCCCTTCTTGGTGCCAGGAACCAGCTGAAATAATGGCGAATCGCCCTGTTTGGGGACAACGTTCGAAAGGGGCTTCTCGTCGCCCGTCTTCTTCCACATCCGGTACAGCTCTTCGATCTGCTCTTGCGTGAAGCCGGCTTCCCGCAGCCGCTCCTGAATGCCAATCCAGGCCACGGCGTTCTCGGCGAGCGCGGGCGCTTGGCCCGCGGCCCACGGAAAGCGCCTGGCCTCCTTTGTCCGGTGAGGCCAACCGCTCACCCTCACAAGGGCTCCCCCGAGAATGCCAAGAGCGAAGACCACCGCGAAGAGAACCAGGGCTCGGCCGGTTCGCTCCAGCCCCTGCGAGACCCGTTCGTCGAGCGCCGCGAGAAGCTGCTCGTGCCGCGGCCGGTCGGCGGGCTTCTCCGCGGCCTCAATGCGCGCCGCGACGAGATCGAAGTACTTCTCGGTGGTGGAGCTCTGCAGGAACCCAAGCGCTGCGGCGGCCAGACCGAATGCCGCTGTGACGGCGACGCCCGCGACGGGCGTCTGCGAGGCGCCGACGAGGAAGCCGAGGAGCAGGGCGAGCAAGGCGATGCCGGTTGGGAACCAGACGAGGCGTTGGGTGGTTGTCTTCATGGCTTGGCGCAGATCAAGTGCAGGCTGGGCAACGATGAAACGGGCACTGTCTGCGAACCGACCGCGTCATAGACCATAGGCGCGTCGGAAGCCTGAAAACAAGCGCCAAGGCCAGCACGGACAAAGCGAGAACGTCCCAGACGCAGAACACACCGACTCGGTAGAGGGGAAGGTATCGCCACAACCCGAACCGGTCGACGATTAACTCCTCGAAGAGAACCCAGGAATTGAAGAAGGTGACGAATACCGCGGCCTTGACCACAAGCGGTTGGTCACGGAACGAGGGTCTTTCCATCGCGAGTCCTTTCTGCATGCAAGAAGCATCTGCCGCCCCAACCAGCGAACCCACCGGTCCGCATCATAGCCCAGCGGGTCTCCATATGAGACTGTCGATGGTCATGCTGGCTCATCCATTGGATGATCTCTTCGTTCCGAGGGCGCATACGACAGGGGCCGGTTGCATCTGCTTCGTTTCTACCCGCACACTCTCGAAACCTGTGGTTGTCAGAAGACCCGCGAGGAATCCTCCCGTCTCGTGCGCGGTTGCCTCGGTGGCGTTAGGGATTCTGGGCTGTACAGCAAGGGCGACTAGCCCTCCGGGCCTCAGCACACGCCGCAACTCCTCAAGAACCCCACGCGGCTCTTCCCAGAACTGCGCCGCATTTATGGAGAACGCTTTGTCGAAGGCGATATCGCCATAAGGAATGCGTGAGGCCGAAGCGTGCCTCAATTCCACCCGTTTCGCACGAACGGCCGCGGCATTGCGACGTCGTGCCTGCTCCACCATCACCGCCGAGTGATCGATGCCGGCAACGAAGCCTCGGACAGCAATGGCGCTCACCCGACCGACGTCGACGCCGGGACCAAATCCCACTTCCAGAACGCGGTCCGCCGACTGAACTTGCATCAGCGAGATCACCCACTCGCCGCGCTTGCGATTCTTGACGGCCATGAGCCGGCCAACGCACCAGCCGATCCATCCCGTTGGCTTTGCAAACTGCCGGACGATCCCGGACGGCCTACAGGCGGCAGGGCATGACTCGAAAGCAGCCGTCTCCTGGTCCATCTCGCGGCGTCGCCCGTTCGCGCCCGTATCAGCGTTGCCGTTATGGGTCACGTTACCTCCCTCACGCTTTTCCTGGTTGGGCACCTGAGGCTTTCGTTCATAGCCATCGCCTCACGTCACCTCATGCGGGTCGAAGCCGAACCGTTCCCGCATCCGCTGCCGGAATCGCTCCCGCTCCTCGGGCGTCATGCTCTCGCAGCGCTCTTCAATGCGACGCCGGATCTTGGAGCCCACCGAGGGACGATGCCGTCCCGATCCGCCGAAGAGGATCCGGCACAGCGCCAGGAGCCCAAGCGCCTGCCAGAACGTGATCGCGTGGAAACCGAACAGCGGCGGAAGCAGCCAGTTCCACAGTTGTCGAACGATCTCGCCGCCAATGGCCACAAAGGCCAGCATCCCCAGAATCGCCAATGGTGCGATGAGGATCATCCTCTTCCATCTCTTGCTCATGTCCAACTCCTTATGATTTGGTGAACTCATCGTAGAGGTCCCGCAGCCGCTCGCGCAGATGCTGGACCGCGTAGCGTTTGCGCGAGAGCAGCGTGTTCACGTTCACGCCGGTCTCCGCGGCGATTTCCTTGAAGCTGCGCCCTTCCAGCTCGTGCGCGACAAACACCCGCCGCTGTGCGGGCGGCAGCTCGTCGACGGCCAGCTCCAGCTCCGCAAGAAGCGCGTTGCGGGCATACTGCGCATCCGGTCCCGCATCGGTTGAGGGCAGGAGGTCCTCCAACCGCAAGAGCTCGTCCCCGTCGCCGTCGGCCTCGACCGCAGCGTCGCGGAGGCTCTCTTTGGTTCTCTTGCGCAGGAGATCGATGATCCGATTGCGCGCGACCCGAAACAGCCAGCCGGTGATGTGGTCGATCGGCATCAACAGGCGATTCGCCTCGACCAGCTCGTAGAAGACATCCTGCAGAATGTCCTCCGCGTCCCGTGGGTCGGGCACGCGCCGGCGAATGAAGTTGCCCAAGCGGGAGCTCTCCCGCTTCACGACCTCCGAGACTCGCTGGTCTTGCTCGAGCGCCATCGACCTCACCCTCGCCGCGTCCATCATCTACGGCTGTAGACGAATCAGCGGCGAGGATATTGTGGCGCTGCGGCTTCTCTCCGCGGCGGGAGCGCCTTACAGGGCGAGTCTTCGCCTTACCCCATCAACCCCGACGCGTGCGCGTAGGCGACGAGCTCGGCCCGGCCGGTCCTTCCGGTCTTCTTCCGGATCCGCGCCCGGTAGGCCTCGGCGGTCTTCTCGCTGATCAGGATCCGGCCCGCGATCTCGCGGTTTGTGTGTCCCAGGGCAAGAAGCCTCAAGACCTCGAGCTCGCGCGGGCTCAGCCGTTCCCGTTTCCGCGGGGGCACGCCCTCGGTCGGGGCGGTGTCGCTTCGCGAGGGGGCGGGCGTGTCCAAGGGCGACGATGTCACCGCGGCCGGCGGGTTGGCCAGGGCGCGGTCGATGTACCGGTTGCCCGAAAGCACCTGTCGGAGCGCCTCGACAAGCTCCGCGGGGCTCGCCTGCTTGGTGACATATCCCCAGGCCCCGGCCCGGACCGCGGCCGCGACGTGGACGGGGTCGTCGTCGTTTGTCAGAATCACGGAGCGCGTGCCTTTGTGTCTTGAGAGTGTTTGCAAGACCGCAAGCGCGCCGCCGGGCAGGGCCAGTTCCATAAGCACAAGGTCTGGCTTCAGGGCACCAACGAGTTGCAGGGTCTGGCCCGCGTCGCCGGCCTCGCCCACGACCTCGAAGCCGCCCTCGCTGACCAGGAGAAGGCCGAAGGCGGCGCGACAGATCGGAAAGGGCTCGGCGACGATCACGCGGGCCGGGGACATGGAACGTGGCTCCCCCTTGGCGACTTCTTCAGGTTGAGTTGTCAAGCGAACCTCCTTACGACGCGGATCCCGCGCCCACGGTCAGGACCGGACTGTCAATTGTGGCAAGGTGCTCGGCATAGTGGGTCACGAAGAGCTCCTGGGCCTCGGTCTGGATGTAGCCCGTGAACGCGCGGCGCACCTCGGCCACGGCTTCGCGGGCGCTCCGGCCCAAAGAGACCAGGCAGCACGCCAGGATGGTCCCGGTGCGTCCCTGCCCGACTTTGCAATGGAAGAGGACGGCCTCCTTACGCGAGAGGTGGTCCGACAGACTCCGCAACAGCTCCTCGACGCGCCTGGGAAACGGAATTCCCATGTCGGCGATTGGGAAGTGGATCGCGCGGATCCCGGTGCCCTGAAGCGGCAGGTGCGGCGGCTCCTCGGTGAGCGAGACGACGCAGGCGATCCGGGCCCTGACGAGCTGCTCCACATCGTCCGCGATGGGCGAGAGGAGGCCGGGACGACCCGAGCCGGCCAGAAGGTTTGGAATGACCCAATGAAATTCCGGCAGCACGCGACTAGCCCCCCATTCTCACAAAATCCTGTGTCCGCGCCTTGGTCGGGCTGGCGAAGAACGTCCCCGCCTTCCCGGCCTCCACAATCTCGCCGTCGAGAAAGAACGCCACATAGTCCCCCACCTCGCGCGCGAGCCGAAGGTGGTGGGTCGCGAGCACGATGGTCTGGTGTCCCCGGCGCTCCTTGAGCTTGGCAATGACCCAATCGAGGGCCTCGTCGGAGAGCGTCGCTTCTGGCTCGTCGAGGAGAAGCACGGGAAGCCGGCCGCCCGGTCCCCGGCGCGAGAGTGCAACGGAGACGCGGACGAGCAAGACCATAGGAGACGCCAACCTGTCGAGCGGGACTTCGAGCACTTGGAGGAGGGCCTGACTCGCACCCTGCGCCGGCGCCCACAGCCTCGTCAGCGGCTCGTCAAGAGGCTCCCCCGGAGACGCGAGAGAAAGCAGCTCGCGGACGGTTTGCGAAGTCGACGGCTCCTGCTGTCTCAGGAAGACGACCGGCCCGTCGGGACGCGAGAGCCGCCCCGTTTGCCAACGATCGTGCGTTCCGTTCCCTTCCAGGTTTCGATAGGGACGCGTGTCCGCGCCACGCGGATGCGCTTCCCCCGCAAGAAGGCAAAGGAGCGTGCTCTTACCACCACCGCCGGGTCCGACGAGCACGGTCGTCGAGCGTGCCTCGATGTCCATCGAGACCGCACGGAGCGCCGTCCGCTCGCCGTACCCGGCCGTGAGGTTCCGCAGGCTGAAGACGGGCGGCGACGACACAGGGCTCAGAGCGACTCCGCTTGGATGATCTCCCGTGCCTTCATCAGGACGAGGCCCACGTTCGCGTCGGCGCGGGTCACAATCGTCACGACCACCTTCGGATTGCTCTTGAGACGCCCGAAATAGTGCCAGAGGTTGGTCGAAGCCACCAGGATCTCCTGGAAATAGTGCTCGCTCGAGGTCACGCCGCGGTGCCTCTTGAAGGTGTTCTCGATGGTCATGACCGTGTCGCCCTCGAAGAGGTCGCGGGTCGCGGCCGCGACGAGGTCCAGCACGGCCTGCGGGTGGCTTTCCACGGTCTTGACCCCGAGCAGCATGCCGCTCTTGAGATCGACGATTCCGCAGGCCACGGCCTTGGGAACATTCGACATGGCGCTCTTGACGATGGACTCTGCACTCATTCTTCCCTCCAGAGTTTCGTTGTGCTGTGGCCTTGGCCTCAGCGGTTGTTGTTGGAACGTAAGAGGTCGTGTTGGCTAGCTTCGCGACGAAGCCATGTTCCGCGTTGTTCCGCTATGTTCCGCGATGTTCCATGTTGTTTCGTTGTTGGCTTCACGCACCTCCAGCCGTGGATGTCGCGCGGGCCATTGCAAACCATGAGCCGGACTGATCGAGAAAGACCGTGGCGCCCGACAGCTCCACCTGCATGCGGCGCAGGATCCGAAGGAGCGCCTCGCGGCCCGCCTGAAAGTGCTTTCGCAACACGCAGTCTAGCTCCGCGTCGAGGCCCTCCAAAGAGGCCAGCCTTTTGAGCAGGGACGGCGGAACGTCATTCTCCGCAGCGGGCTGCAGCGCGGCGGTGGCTGAGGCCAGAAGGGCCTGGTCGTGCTCACGGAGCTCGGCGCGATAGCGGATTTCCCTAAGGAGCTCCGTGAAGCAGGCAAGGTCCTGATACAGCCTCAGGCCGTCCTTTTCGCCGGGGTTGTCGTCCGCGAAGTGCCCAAGCACGCGCCTTTGGATCTCGCGGAATTGCAACCGGTCGTGCACGCGCAGGTCGCCGTAGAGGTCATGTCCGACGAGTTGCGCGATCGCGACCGCGACCCTTCGCAACCGCGGCTCCACATCCGCGGTCGTGGGCTCGCCGCCGTCGAGCACATTCGCGCGGAACTTGGCGTAGAGCCTCCGGATCTCGATCGCCCGGTGGACTTCCGTCACGAAGCCCAAGCGCACGTCGCGCCTTTCATAAGAACACAAGGCGCTCTCGACGGCGGCCATACCCTTGAGCAGTCGCCTCAGGCAGCTCGACGCGAGCTCCAGGAGCTCATCCGGCCGCGGGTGCGAGGCCAGCCGCTCCAAGGTCTCCTTCTTGGCGATCAGGGCCCGGCGCGTCACGAACGCGAGGTCCGCGATCTGCCGCTCGCCCCGCTGGGACTCCATCAGCCGGTCGATTCCGCGGTAGAAGTCCTTTTCGGAAAGCGACTCCCCAACCTCGTCCTCGCCGCTGCCTTCGTATTGCTGACACGCGAGGTCGAGGGACCCGATGCCCTGCTCCAGCACGGACTTCACCGCCGGAACGAGCTCTCGAATCAGGGGCCGGACGTTTTGTGCGATCACGAACTGCTCGAAGTGGCGAACGTCAATGGCCGTGGCCTCCGTGGTCAGACGACAGAGGACCTCCTGAAGTTCAGCGGGACTCCGATTCGTGCCCGTCATGACACGCTCCGCATTCCGTTTTGATCCAGCCGTTCCGATCTGGAACGACGGTCGGAAGCGACCGCTTCGGACCAGAATTCGGCGCGCGTTGAGCCCCCGCCTGAGGCAGCTTCGGAGCGCACAGGGCTAACACCTTTCATGCGGATGATAGGCTTCATCGTCGGTCCTCCGGGCGGCAGCAAGCGGTATTCCAAGGGGAAAGGCCTGACAAGACCGGGCTTGATCGAGCTAGCAGGGCCGTAGTCAGTGCTCCGCGGCCCGCGGGAGCTATCCGCCCATCCTTACGAAATACTGTGTCCGCGGATTGCACGGGCTCGCGAAAAACTCGGCGGCCTTTCCCTTCTCCACCAGCTCGCCGTACACGAAGAACGCAACATAGTCGCCGACCTCGCGCGCCAGGCGAAGATGGTGGGTCGCGAGGACGATCGTCTGCCGGCCCCTTCGCTCGTTGAGCTTGGCGATTACCCAGTCCAGCCCCGCGTCGGACAACCCCGCGTCCGGCTCGTCGAGGAGGAGCACCGGGAGCCGTCCCTGCGGGGTCCGCCGGGTGATCGCGAACGAGAAGCGAACCAGGGCAAGCTGCGGGGCTGAGAGCCTCTCGAGCGGCACGTCAAGGAGGTTCAGGAGCTCCCGTCCGGCCTCCTTAGCGGGGCTCCACGTCCTTCGCAAGAACTCCTCGATCTGGCCCGGCCCCGGGCGCGGGGTCAACAGAGACCGGGCCGTTCGGGCGGTCGGAAGGTCACGCTGGCGAAGGTGCGCGACCGGCAGGTCCGGTCGCATGACGAGTCCCGAGAGCCAAAAGGGATCCGGATCGTGTGGGCCCTTTGAGTCCGAATAGAGACCCACACGATCGCCTGGCTTGAGCGCGCCCGCGAGAAGCTTCAGGAGCGTGCTCTTGCCTCCCCCACCCGGCCCGACCAGCACCGTCGTCGCGCCGAAGCCGACATCCAGCGAAACCGCGTCGAGCGCGGTCCGCTCGCCGTAGCCGGCCGTAAGGTCCTGAATTCGGAAGGCCGGCCCCGTGGACACCGGTGTCAGAGCGAGTCGGCCTGAACGATCTCGCGCGCCTTCATCAGGACGAGGCCCACGTTCGCGTCGGCGCGGGTCACGATCGTCACGACCACCTTGGGGTTGCTCTTGAGGCGCCCGAAGTAGTGCCAGAGGTTGGTCGAGGCCACGAGAATCTCCTGGAAATAGTGCTCGTTCGTGGTCACGCCGCGATGCCTCTTGAATGTGTTCTCGATCGTCAGCACGGTGTCACCCTCGAAGAGATCGCGTGTCGCGGCCGCCACGAGGTCGAGGACGGACTGGGGATGGCTCTCGATCGTCTTGACCCCAAGCAGCATCCCGCTCTTGAGATCGACGATTCCGCAGGCCACGGCCTTCGGAACGTTGGCCATCGCGGCCTTGATGATGGTTTCAGCGCTCATTCTCTTTCTCTCCAAACTGTTGTTGTGCGGGACCTCGATGCCGGTCCCGGCGGTGTACCTTTAGACGTGAAGGTCGTTGTGTGGCATTGCGTGGGCGGTGGAAATCCGGAGCTTAGCTCTTCTTGGTCTTCTCCGGCACCTCCGCCCGAAAGGGCTGCCGGCCCAGAGCACGACGCGTGCCAGGGAAAGCGCCATGTGTCATGCGCGTCCGCGTCGGGCGCCAGGGTCCTACGTCGTTCGGAGCGCCGCGAGCCGTTCCGCGAGCCGGCTGTAGCGCACACGGCTCCCCACGTTCGAGACCGCCCGCCGGATGGCGGCCTCCTGGCCCACCAGCATCACGCGCTCCTTCGCCCTGGTGATCGCGGTGTACAAGAGGTTGCGCTGAAGCATGATGTAGTGCGACATCACCACTGGCAGGATGACAACGCCGCGGTACTCCGAGCCCTGCGACTTGTGCACCGTGCACGCGTAGGCCAGAGTGAGCTGGTCGAGCTCGTCCTTGGTGTAGGGAACCTCTCCGGTTGGGTAGGTCACCACGAGGCGGTCCTCCGCGTCGTCCTCGTCGTCGGCGTCGTTTGCCAATGTGACCGAGGTCAGGAGCCCGATGTCCCCGTTGAAGACCAGCTTCTGGTAATTGTTGCGAACCTGCATGACCTTGTCGCCGAGCCGGAAGACGCCCTCGCCGCTCTTGAGCTCCGGCTTGCCGGCCATCGGCGGGTTTAAGGCGGACTGAAGGAGCGCGTTCAACGCGAGAACGCCCACCTCGGTCTTGCGCATCGGCGTCAACACGGTGATCTGGGAAAGACCCAAGCCCGTGCCCTTCAAGAACAGCGCGGCCTTGCGAATGTGCTCGGCGACCCGCGCGGGGTCCTCCAGCGCGACAAACTCGAAGTCCGGCGCCTTGTCGAGGAGCGGCATCTGGCCCTGGTTGACCCGGTGCGCGTTGATAACGATGCGGCTCTCCCGCGCCTGGCGATAGATGTGGTTGAGGCGCACGACCGGGACCGCCCCCGAGCGGATCAGGTCCGCGAACACGTTCCCAACTCCTACCGACGGCAGCTGGTCGGCGTCCCCGACAAGCAGGACCTGCATGCCCTTGGGAACCGCCCGAAACAGCGCGGCCGCCAGGAAGAGGTCCACCATGCTGGCCTCGTCGACGACCAGGAGCGAGCCCGTCAAAGGCTCCATCTGGTCGCGGACAAAGTCGCCGGAGTCCGGCGCGAACTCCAGCAGCCGGTGCAGCGTCAGGGCCTCGCGCCCGGTCACCTCTTCCAGGCGCTTGGCCGCGCGGCCCGTCGGCGCCGCCAGCCTTACCTCGCAGTTTCCGTGGAGCTCCTCGTAGGCCGTGATAACGCCCTTGATGACCGTGCTCTTGCCGGTTCCGGGACCGCCGGTCACGATCGCGAGCGGGGATGTCAGCGCGTGGCGAATGGCCGCGGTCTGCTCGGGGCCATAGGCCACGTCGTTGGCCTTGGCGCTGTCCCGTATCGCGCCGTCGACATCCTCGAAGATCCCAAGCGGCGCGGCCCGCAGGCGCGAGAGCCGCTCGGCGAGATCCACCTCCGCCTGAAAGGCCCCGCGCGGATAGAGAACCGGAATCGTCTTGAGAATGGCCTTTTGGGCCCCGCCGGCGGCAGGCCCAAGGTCCTTCACCAAATGGCCGGACTGCGTGAGGCCCTCGATCGCCTCCGTCACCGGGGCCGCCTTGACCAATTGGGCCTCGGGGTCCTCGGGGGCGGCGTGCCGGTTCAGGAACGTCAGCGCCTCGCGAAGGAGCTCGGGCTCGGGAAGAAACGTGTGCCCCCGCGCTTCACAGCGATCGCGCAGGACGAACTCCACGGAGGCGCGAACGCGCGCCTTCGAGTCGAGAGGCAGTCCGGTCTTTCGCGCGATCTCGTCCGCCCGCAGGAACCCAATTCCAGGGACCTCCTCGGCCGCGCGGTACGGATCGGTCTTGACAATCTCCAAGGCCTCGGCGCCGTACCGCTCGTGGAGCTTGCGGGTCAGGGAGAGGCTGACCCCGTGGCCCTGGAGAAACAGGGCCAGCTCTTGTATGTCGCGGTGCTGGTGAAAGACCTCGACGAGGCGCTTCCGCTTCTTGGCGCCGATTCCTAGG
>WBZQ01000989.1_pt2 | contig 14544 bp, 9 predicted proteins | sample 5204251 | NCBI WGS metagenome assembly WBZQ01 (sample SAMN12412402, study PRJNA552823) | activated sludge metagenome | isolation source: activated sludge from nitrification reactor of wastewater treatment plant... | place: USA: Virginia | collected 2017-09 | reverse complement strand
TCCCTTCGACCGCCGCAGCGAATGGGACGGCAACCTCTGGATCGACGAAACCCGGGAGATCGAGATCGCCGGCGAGCGGGTCCGGCCCTTTTCCAACTGGCAATACGAAGTGGACTCCCTGGACGTGCCGGCCACGGTCGGCGCTTTCGCCTTCGACTCCACCCTGCTGGTTACCGAAGCCGACGACCAGAACATCATCGAAAAACGCCTGTCGCGGGTGCGCTACGCTAAAAATATCGGGGTGGTCTGGCGCGAACAGTGGATCCTCGATTCGCAGTACTGCAACCAGGTGCCGCCGCCGGCCGACTGCGAAACGAAACCCTGGGCAGAGAAGGCGGAAAAGGGGTATATTTTGCGGCAGACGGTGATCGGGTTTAATTGACAAAAAACTTAAAAACGGCCTTATCTCAAAGGGCTATTTCAACTGTATCACAACCGGCGAAATGCTCAATCTGAGAAAAACTTTGAAAAATCAATCTTAATCCCATGACGGAACAGAAATTTATCAATATCGGCTACACGAAAAAAACCCACGGCATCGGCGGGGAACTGAAACTCTTTATCGAGGAACGCTACCTGGAGGATTTTCTGAAAAACGAGCGCATCTTCCTGGATGTCAAGGGAACAAAAGTCCCCTACTTCGTGGCCAACGTGCGGGGCAAAGGCGAGATGATCCTCCAACTGGAAGAAGTGGACAACCGCGAAGCCGCTTTTATGCTCCAGTCGCGCGAGGTATTCCTGCGCGAACAGGATCTGGTGCCCGATCACGAACGCGAACTGGAGGTCGAAGAAGAAGAGGGGCTGGAATACGAACACGTCGCCGGTTTTTTGCTGGTCGATAAAACCGCCGGAGAGGTGGGCCGCATCGCCGAGGTGCTGGACATGCCGCAGCAGGAGATGGCCTTTCTTCAATACAAAGGCCGGGAGGTGCTTATCCCGCTGAACCCGCAGTTCGTGACCTCGATCGATAAAAAGGCGAAAAAGGTGTTCACCGATCTGCCGGAAGGCTTGCTGGATGTTTAGGTGCCCGCGGCCAGGTGCGGAGACGCCCCGAACCGGTTCCTACCAGTACGGATTCCGCGGCAACTTCACCACCCGGTACCCGGCGTTTTTCAGTTCGGCCAGGGCCACGGCATTCGGCTCCTCTTTAAAAATGATGACGGCCAGCAACTGCGGGCTGATGATCCTGAGAAAGGTGAGCAGGTCCAGCAGGCCGGTCATCACCGATACTTTTAGTTTCGTTGTGGAAAAACGGGTAGCCGACACCTCATCCGCGCCGTTCTGGTGGTAGATGTTCAGGCCTTTGAAGGCTACGCAGGGATAGTTCAGCCCCAGGGCTACCTTTTCCATTTCCCGTTCGGAAATTTTGTAGACGTAGTTGCCCACTTCCTCGTAGGTGTGCCGTTTGATCTCTTTGCCGAAAAGCAGTTTGAATACGCCCAAAGCGTTGATGGCCTGCAAAATACCCCGAAAAAAGGCAGCGAAAAAGTTGGTGAATACGTAGTGGTCGACCGGTTCCAGCAGCACTACGCCCTTGCGCGCCACGCGCAGCATTTCGTAGAGCGCCTTCATGGGCCGGGGGAAATGGTGGTACGATTCTTTGCACAGCACAAAATCGTAGGTGTTGTCGCCGAAGGACAGCGCCTCGGCGTTTTCCTTGCTGAATTTGGCGATGAAACCCATTTCGGCGCCTTCGCGCAGCAAGGCATCGGAGATATCGGTAGCCGTAGCGTCGGCCCCTTTGGAGGCGAGGTAATGGGCATCGCTCCCGTAACGGCCGTCACCTACGGTCAGCCACGCAGCGCCGGGCCAGGCGGCCAGCAGCGGGTCGGAAATACCGTTGCGTTGCCGGGCCTGTTGAAAGCCGATGGTGCCTTCCTGAAACCAACTTTGCGCAATGCGCTCACGGTCGCCGCCTTTGCTGTATTTGTAAAAGTGCTGCTCGTGCAGCGCGTAACTTTTTTCGAACTGATTGTCCATTGCAGGAAATTTCGCTGCGAAGGTACCGGTATAAAAAGTACACAAATATTTTTTGTGCGGAGAAACTATTTTTTGTCCGTTTCGCGTTCACGATTTGTTACTCCGTTCAATTAACCAATCAAAATTCTTCCTATGTCACACCTTGCAGAACGTAATGAGCGTTATAGCCGTCGTCACGCGTTGGTGCTCGCCATTGCCCTTCACCTTGCCCTGGCTGCTCTACTGTACTTGTACACGAGCCAGGAACCCGTCCCGCATCTGAAAAAGTCGGAACCCGTAAAAATCGATAAGAACCGGCCCCAGGCCCAGGCCGAAGTGGCCGGCACCCCGTGACCTACACTGTCTAACCCTGAAATTGAAAACCATGAACCACCGGCCGCGCCCATCCCACGGGTGCGGCTTTTTTTTGGGCCTCCGGCGCCCGTTGATCCGTGCTCTTTAATTGATGACCGTCACGCTGCCCTGGAACCGCTCCCGGGATTTGTCGGAATATTCGATAACGGCCGTCCACAGATAGACGCCGGGCTGGACGTAGCGGCCCTGCCAGCGCCCTCCCCAGCCTTTCAGGGGGTCGTTGGGCTGGAAATCGTGCCGTTCGAAGATCAGGCCCCCTCCCCGGCTGTAGACTTGCATATCCACGATCCGGCTCACCCCTTCTCCGGCAAACACGGTGAAATAGGCGTCCTGATTGCTGCCGGGTTTGATGGCGTTGGGAAAATAAAGCGCGGCCTTTTTAACCTCAACAGTCCTCTGATCGCGGGCCAGACATCCGTCCGACGTATTCACTTCCACCGCAAAGGTGGTCGCTTCCGAAATGCGGACGGTCTGTATCAGCGTATCCTGGCGCAAAAAAATATTCGGCGGACGCCACGATATGGAGATCAGTTGAGTGCTTTCGGGCGTAACGACTGCTTTCAGTCCGAATGGCTGCCCGGCCGTTACCGTATCCCTTTCGGCAAACAGATAAACCTTCAGTTCTTCGGGCTCCGGCACCGTGAACGCCCATTCGCGGACACAGTTGGAAGCGTCGCGCACGTACAGGGTGTACGCCCCCGGCCACAGATGGTCGAAAACCGTATTGGTGCTGAACGACTGGTTGTCGATGGAAAAAAAGAAAGGCTTTTCGCCACCAAATACCTTTCCTACCCGCACTATGCCGTTTCGCAACCCGTGACATTGCACGGAATGAATATCGAGGTGGACACTGTCAACACAATCGGCGATTGCCATTCGGGGAACCCAAAACAAAAAAATTGCGGCCACACAGAGCCGGAGTAGAAGTTTGTTCATGGTTGGGCACAGTGATACGAATCTCGGGTTTGTCGCCCTAAAGGTAAACATTATTTTACCTTAAGCCAACATCCCGGAAACCAGCCGGTGAAAATGATGAACGCCCGGTTCCTGTTTGGGCGAGAACCGGCCGTGCCGATAAAAACGCGAACGTGTGCCGATCTGGACCTGCTCCACCACGGCTTCATCCTCGCGCTCCACCAGGTCGAGGTCGGCGCCGGCGCCCTTGCCCAGTTTGGAAGCATCCCACACGTAGGCCCGGAAACTGACCTTGGTCAGGTCCGGCTGCAAAGGGCGTACGATGTTGACCGATAGCCCCCAGGGGTAAAAATTGAGCATCAGGTTGGGGAACATCCAGAAATAGTATCCGGCAATGGCCTGGCCAAAGTCCTCATGGCCCTCCGGCAGCCGGAATACCTCGTCGCCGCCCCGGGCGATGCCCACCTGGACGTTGCACCACGGGTTCAGTTCCGTGCGGTAAGCACCCCAGTCGAGGGAAGCGGCCAGGCTTTTGTGCACGAACGGGATGTGAAATCCCTCCAGGTAGTTGTCGCAGTACAATGCCCAGTTGGCCCGCACCAGGTAGTCGCGCGAGCGGGCGGCGTCGTAGCGGAAGTGTTCTACCGGTAAAAAACCGATTTTTCTTTCCAGCCCCCCGATCCAGGAGTCAAACGAAAAGGCCGGCTGGAGGGAGGTGAAAAAAAACTGCCGCCACTGCCGGAGGGGCAGCGTAGTGAGGTTGTCGTCGGCACAGGGGAAATTTTCCATGCCTTCGGTTTCAGGCATGGCGGCGAAAGCGCCGTCCAGGTGAAAGCGCCGGCCGTGGTAACTGCAAATGATGCCGCGCTCCAGTTTTCCCGGGTGTTCCACCAGAATTTTTCCCCGGTGGGTGCAAACATTCGACAGGCAACGCGGTTCTCCTTTGGCGTCGCGCAGCAGCAACAGCGGTTCTTCGAGAAAACTATCCATGAAATGGAACGGCATGGCGTCGTGCGGCACTTTGACCGTCTCTTCGGCGTGGGTGATCATTTGCCAACTGCGGGCAAAGACCTGTTCCCGGCAGGTTTCAAACACCCCGGGGTCGTTGTAAAATGTACCGGGCAGCGTGGTCGCGCGGCGGATATCCGGTTCGATACTGAACATGATGCGGTGGTTTATCCGGCAAAAATACCGATCGCCGGCTTCCGGACGCACAAAAATGTCGCAATTTGGCGCTATTGGCCCGCTTGCTTAAAATGTGCGAACAAAAACCGAGATTTGCCCCGCAATCCAAGTCCAACTTTCAAACCTTCTGTGCGCATGCAAACGAAGCATTATTTTTTTGTCATCCTGCTTCTTAACGCCTTCTCTCCCCTCTTTTCCCAGAAAATGCTCTCCGGGCAGCCCTGCGGCACGACCGGCAAAACGCCATGGCTGGAATGGTACCAGCAGCACCGCAACGAACTGGCCCAGGAACGCGGCACAGACACGGCCTGGCTCTACGTACCGATGACGCTGCACCTGGTCGGCACCGACAACGGCAGCGGCTATTTCAAACTCGAACAAGCCATCCGGGCCGTGTGCGAAATGAACGACCAGTACGCCGACGCCCATATCCGCTTTTATCTGTACCCCGGCGACCCCGTGCGCTACCACGACAACACTTCCTGGTACAATCACGAATATTACCCTGGCGGCGATGAAATGATCAACGATAACCGCCTGCCGGACCGACTCAACGCTTTCGTGGTAGCCGATCCCGCCGGCAACTGCGGATATTCCTGGCAGGACGCCATCGTGCTCGGCTCGGGTTGTTCCGGCATTGGCAACAGCACCTGGGCCCACGAAGCGGGGCACCACCTGTCGCTTCCGCATCCCTTCGTAGGCTGGGAGGGTACCTCCTGGAACTACAACAACCCGGCTCCGGAAAAAGTGGGCGGCCAACTGGTAGAAAAGACCGACAGTTCCAACTGCTTTGACGCCAGCGACGGTTTTTGCGACACCCGGCCCGACTACCTGAACTACCGCTGGACCTGCGATGACAACAAACTCAGCATCACCGCGCAGCGCGACCCCGACAGCGTACAGTTCCGCTCCGACGCTACTTTGATCATGGGCTATGCCCTCGATGCCTGTGCTTCGCGGTTTACCCCGGAACAGATCGAAGCCATGCGTTCGGACCTCTACTTCAACCACTTCTCCTACCTGCAGATCACCGATCCGCTGCCGGAGATCGACGACAATGCCTTGGTGGGACTGATCAGCCCCGTCGATTCGCAAAAAGTTCAGTACAACGACATTACGCTGACCTGGAACCCCGTTCCCGGCGCTACGATGTACGTGGTGGAAGTGGGCTTGCCGCCGAGCCTGTCGCCCAAGTTTTACAACCAGACCGTGTACAACACGACTTCGGTGACCATCACCAAGGGCATCCCCAACAACCGCCTGATGAAATGGCGGGTGCGCGCCTACAGCGAATGGGACATTTGCCAGCCCAACGACAACGCGCAGGGCGGGTATTTTTCCACTAAAAACCTCTCCGCCACCAATGACCTGGAGCAGGTAGCCCAGGCCGAACTGTCGCCCAACCCGGTGGCTGGTGGTTTCCCCGCTCTGCTTACCGTGTCCACGGACGAATCCATGGACGCCGTGCTGCACATCACCGATGCTGCCGGGCGCCTCTGCCAAAGCCGGCAGGTTCGCCTTTCGCCCGGCGACAATGCTCTGGAGATTCCGACCGACGGCCTGAATGCGGGCTTCTACGTGGTCACCCTCCGCAACGAAAAAGGCGCCCTGGTGAAGCGCCTCGCTGTGGCCGAGTAGAAAGCCGGGAGATTCCGGAAAAACTGAGACATTTGTGCCGCTTCTGAAGTTCAGCGCTTCGGAAGCGGCTTTGTTTTTACAATCACCCCCTTTTCTTCCCACCCATGGGCGTCATCCGGCGGCAAAGTCTGAAACATTCTGCAGTCAACCTGGTCGGGTTGGTCATCGGGGCGGGCAGCACCCTGTTCGTGTACCCGCATGCCCTGGAGGCCTACGGGCTGATGCAGGTGCTGATGGCGGTCGGCATGATCGGGCTGCCGTTGTTGAGCCTGGGCGGGAATACGGTAGCCATTCGTTTTTTTCCCCAATTTCAGAACAAACAGGCCGGGCACAACGGTTTTTTGCCGCTGCTGCTGGCCATGTGTGCTACTGGATGCGCGCTGGCCGTTTTGCTGGCCGGACTGTTCTGGCAACCCCTGCTGGCCGTTCTGGCCGCGCGGGCCCGGGAAGGTTCGGCCCTGCTGTCGCAGTACCTGTGGATGTCCCTGCCCCTGGCTTTTTTTTACGTGACGGGAGTAGTGCTCAGTTTGTACTCTTCCAATTTTAAACGCATCGTCGTTCCGTCCCTGCTGATCGACTTTTCCCAGAAAATCGTGGTTCCGGCTTTGCTCATTGCCGTCTGGCAGGGCTGGATCGTACTCGAAATGGCGCTGTGGGGGCTGCTGCTGCATTCCTTTCTGGTCATGACTGGCATGGCCGTATACCTGCGCAGCCTGGGCGAATGGCATTGGCGGCCCAGGTGGCAGTTCCTCACCCCGGACCGGCGCCGGGAACTATGGCAGTTCATCGGATTTGGCGCGCTGGGAGGCTTTGCCCTGCAGATGGCCTCCAAGATCGATGTGTTTATGGTCGGTTCGGTGGCCACCCTCAAAGCGGCCGGTATTTACTCGATCGCGGCCTACATTGCTGCCGCCATCGACATTCCCACCAAAAGCCTCTATGCCGCCAGCGCTTCTTCGGTGGCCAAATACCTGGCGGACGACAACCGCGCGGAATTGGAGATCCTGTACAAAAAAGTATCGATCAACCTGCTCGTGGCCGGGTTGCTGATGTTCGGGGCGGCCTGGATCTCGGTGGACAGCCTTTTCGGCATCATTCCCAACGGCCAGGTAGTGGCCACCGGCAAATACGTCCTGCTGTTTATCGGTCTTTCCCGGATCGTGGAAATGGGTACCGGCCTGAACAACTACATGGTCTACTACTCCCGGTATTATCTGTGGTCGCTGGTTTCGCTGGGTATCCTCGCCGTGTGCAACGTCGCCTTCAACCTGTGGCTGATCCCGCTGCTCGGCATGAACGGCGCGGCCATTTCCACCCTGGTCTCGGTCGCCTGCTACAACGCCGTCAGCGTCGGACTGGTCTGGCTGAAATTCCGGCTCTTCCCTTTCTCCCGTAAAACGCTGACCGCCCTCGGGCTGGCCCTGGCCGTGTTCGGCCTCGTGCAGTTTATTCCCCGTACCGGTCTGGATCTGCTGGATATTGCGGTGCGGTCGGGCCTCTACGTCCTTGTTTTCGGCCTCCTCATCCTGTATTTCCGGGTGTCGCCGGATCTGAACAGCGGGGTAAAGTTGCTGCGCGACAAGTATTGGGGACGTTAGGTGGACGTTAGGTGGACGTTAGGTGGACGTTAGGTAGACGTTAGGTAGACGTTAGGTGGACGTTAGGTGGACGTTAGTACCCGGTCACCTAATTTTTGAATTGTTTTGATGGATGATCATTGCCTGCATGATAGCCGCAGAGCGGCGAAAGATTTGTAGCTTCACATCACGCAAAATGGTGGAAGTGCAGCGCACCGGAATATAACGCCATGCTACCAAAGTAACCCCGGGCATCTTCGTCGGGCCTTAACGCGGTAAAGCCCGGCTTACGTCCTGCTCCTCCCCTCCGGGGAGGCCGGGAGGGGCTCGCTCTACGCGGGCCATTTGCGGCCGTTGGCTACCTTATCCGGGACACTCCAAAGCCGCCCTGATCGAGGTATTGCCAAAACGCGGTGTCATTTTGGGGTGCAACTGACCGGCATACCCGATTATAATAACCGCGTTTTATTTTGAAACCTCCATATATTCCGGTGCGCTGCACCTCCGGTCGGTCCCTGCGCCATACCTGCTACAAATATTACGGGGCGCTGCCCCTGCCCCGATTTCTTTGGGATGGTTTGCCTGCTTCGATCAAAAATCGGATGGTTGAGGACTAACGTCCACAACGTCATTTTTGTGCAAAGACCAGGAGCAGGGTACTCTGTTCCGGGCTGAGCACCCGGTCGACCCGAACAAAAATACCGGGTTCTACTTCGCGGTCTTCCCCCAGTTTCATCTCGCTCCGGCGCAATTCGATGATATCCGCCCAGGCTTTGAGAGGGGCCTGTTTTTCCGAAAATGAACTGAGGAAAACCAGTTGGCGGGTCGCCTCCTTCATCCACAACGAATCGGGGAACTGGCTGAAGTCGCCTTTCACCGTAAACCGGTACTCCTGGTACATCTGCGGGCACACATTCTGGCTGATCTCCAGCAGTACTCCGGTGTCGAGCAGCAGGCTTTCGAGGGATTGCGCGCCCTGGGTTTCAAAATTATATTGTTCGATGTGGGGCAGGCCCGACCCAAAGATGGGTTCGGGTTTGTACTTGCACGGTTTTTCGGACTGGCAGGCCGCCAGTACCAGCAAAACCAGGAGGAACGACCGGTTTCTCATAATTTTTGTAAAAAATAACGTGATACAGCCGCAGTTTACATCGGCATCGCCGGCAAAAGTAAATAGTTTTGCCGCCCCAAACTTCAAAGCAGCCGGCTTGTCCGCTTCACCCCCCCCCCCAACGCCCCTCGCCTGCCCCAACCCCCAACCTTCAACTTTCAACCTTCAACCTTCAACTCCCCCCATCCATGTCGAGCCTCCTCCTCCGCAACATCCAAACGCTGGTACAGGCCGAGTCCCGGCCCAGGTCCCTGGCCAAAGGTGCCGAAATGGCCGATCTGCCGGTGTTGCCCGACGCCTATCTGCTGATGGAGAACGGGCGCATCGCCGCTTTCGGCCCAATGAACGAATGTCCCGGGCGGGCGGATCAGGTACTGGACGCTGCGGGGCGGCTGGTTTTCCCTTCCTGGTGCGATTCGCATACCCACATCGTTTTTGCCGCCAGCCGGGAGGAAGAGTTTACCGACCGGATCCGGGGCTTGTCGTACGAAGAGATTGCGCAGCGCGGCGGCGGCATTCTGAACTCGGCCCGGCGGCTGCGGGAGGCTGCGGAGGATGACCTGTACGCCGGCGCGCTGGGGCGGCTGCACGAGGTCATCGGCCACGGTACCGGGGCCATCGAGATCAAAAGCGGGTATGGCCTGAGCATGGACAGCGAGTTGAAGATGCTGCGGGTGATCCGCCGCCTGAAAGAAGCAAGCCCCATTCCAATCCGGGCGACCTTTCTGGGTGCGCACGCCGTGCCGGCGGAATACCGGGAACGCCGGGAAGACTACCTGGATCTGCTGATCAACCGGATGTTGCCGCAGGTAGCCGAAGAAGGCCTGGCCGACTACTGCGACGTATTCTGCGACCGCGGTTTTTTTACCCCTGAAGAAACGGACCGCATCCTGCAGGCCGGCTGGCGCTACGGACTGAAACCAAAGATCCACGCCAACGAACTGGGGTATACCGGCGGCGTACAGGTGGGCGTCGCCAACCGGGCGATCTCCGTCGACCACCTGGAATATACCGGCGACGCGGAAATCGAGGCCCTGCTGGGCGGCGACACCCTCCCTACCCTGCTGCCTTCGTGCGCGTTCTTCCTGGGCATCCCCTACGCGCCGGCGCGCCGGATGATCGACGCCGGGCTGCCGGTCGTCCTGGCCACGGATTATAACCCCGGGTCGTCGCCTTCCGGCAAAATGCCTTTCGTGGTATCGCTGGCTTGTATCAAAATGAAAATGCTGCCCGAAGAAGCCGTGAACGCCGCTACCCTGAATGGGGCAAAGGCCATGGAACTGGAATCGGATTACGGCACAATCGCTGTCGGGAAAGTGGCAAATGTGTTCATTTCGAGCCCGATTTCCTCGTTGGCGTACCTGCCTTATGCTTTTGGCAGCAATCTTGTGGAGACGGCCATACTCCGGGGCAAAGTATGGGAATCCCCCTCCCGGCAATAAAAAAAGTTAAGATCGCGTTAGGACGCGTCCCCGGATTCCGGGGCTTCCGAAATATTTATTCTGAAGCAATATGTTCGGAACACCGCGCTTTGCCTACTTTTGCGCCCACTGTACCAAAGGCGGTTTATTTCTAATCCGTTTTTCCCGGCCCCTCAAATGTTAAAACTTCCCGCCGCAGACAGCACCGGTTCCCGGACTTGCATCCTCTATCACCTGTTCATTCATAAAATCCCGTTTTCGATCATATCCATCAACCTTTGTTAAAATTTTACACACGAAATGCACAAGTTTCTAATCCCGCTCGCCGCGTGCCTGATCTACGCTGCTGCGATGCATGCCCAGGTTCCTACGGTAATCTCAGTTCCTTCTTACCCGTCTGCCAACCCCAGCAACGCCCCTGACTTTCTACTGCCCTGTAACTTTGCCGGCACCTTTACCGTCGGCCAGTTCATCGGACAAAGCAACGACACGGCGCTCGACACCATTTTTCTCTGCGAAGGCGACTCGGTCTTCATCGACCACAACGGCGACTTTGATCTCAGCGGCGACCCGGTAGGCGCTACGCCACCCGGTATCGCCTGGGCCTTCTACGACTGCACGCCCACCGTCATGGGCGACAACTACCAAAACCTGATCACCAACGAACCCTGCCTGGTACTGGGACCCACCAACACCCCGGTTTTTGCCTTCGGACAACCCAACGGCGACATATGGTTCTTCAACTCCGGTTTCCTGCAGGACAATTTCAACAGCGGCCAACCGGTACTGTTCCATTTCGCGCCGATCACGGTGGACAATTTCGACCCCACCCAGACTTATGAAAACAACATCGTGGGCGCGCCGCCCGGCCCCTGCGTCAACGTGAACACCTCCGTGGAGTTCGAGGTAGTCTACCTCAACGCCATCGCGGAAAGCGGCGTTTCCTCCAATTTCGTCGACGACTGCGTGGGCAAATTCCGGGTCAGCGGCGGCTACCCGCAGTGGAATACCAGCGCCCGCTATACCATCGACATTTTCCTGAAATCCGACCCCACGGTGAAGGCCCTGATCCACAACGGCGCCGACCAGATCGGCAACAACGCCGACGTTATTTTTTCCGTGTCGCAACCCGGCACCTACGTCGTTACCATCGAGGACGGCAAAAGTTGCGGCCACTCTTTCGAGATCGTCATGGGTACCTGCAACCCGGCCGACAACATCGTAGTGGCTCTGCCGGACACCGTGGCGCCCCCCGGTTCGCAGATCTGCATCCCGATCACGGTTCAGAACTTCACGGTGGTCGGTGCTTCCTTCTCCGTCAACTGGGATCCCACCGTGCTGCAGTACCTCGGCACCCAGAACCCGAACGCCCAGATCGGGACGTTCAACGCCTCCAACCTGAATACCCAGGAAACGCTGCAAGGCCATCTGGGCTTGATCATCTACAACCAGGACGTACTCGGCCAGGTGATCGATATTCCCGACGGGGGCTCCGTGCTGGAGGTCTGTTTCAACGTCATAGCACCGCTGGATTCCTGTTCGGCCCTGAACGTAGCCAACGACCCGACCCTCATCAATATTGAAAACCAGATCGGTACCACGGTGGCCGTTACGGCGGACAACGGTCAGTTCTGTGTCGATTTCCTTCCGCTGGCCATTGCGGTGGAGGTAACGGATACGACCTGTACCGGTACCGCGTCCATCAAGGTGACCGCCACCGGCGGCCAGCAAACCTACGACGTGATCATCGAGAACCTGGTCGGATCGCCCACCTACTCCGGCACCATTCTGACCCCGGGCACTTCCTTTACCCGCGCCGGTATTTCCAGCGGTTCTTATGAGGTGTGCGTTACCGACGCGAACAACACCACCATCTGCGATACGGTTACGCTGGACATCGCCATCCTCGGCGTTTCGCTGCAAAACACCCAGCAGCCCAGTTGCTTCGGTTTGTCGGACGGTACCGTTACGGCCATCGTCACGCTGAACGGCGTGGCGGTAACCAACCCGGGTCCGCCGGCCTTTACCTTCAACTGGTCGCCGGCCAACCCCGTACCCAACTCGCCCGTGTACAACAACGCCAAAGCGGGGCAATATGCCGTTACAGTGACCAACACCACCTCGGGTTGCACCCAAACGGCTTCCGGCACGCTGGGCCAGCCTTCGCAGTTAATCATACCCATTGCCAACGTCACCGTCACACCGGCGACCTGCACCGGCGTACAGGACGGCAAGATCACCCTGCGCCCGATCGGCGGCACGCCGTTCCCCGGCGGGGAGTACCAATATAACTGGGAATACGTGTGCGGCGCCAATGCGCCGCTGCAAGGCGCTTTCGGCCAGGACAGCATCATCATGATCCAGGACCTGCCCGCCTGCAACTGGCAGGTGACCATTACCGACGCCAACGGCTGTACCGCCAACCAGCAGTACGACGTGAACAACCAGAAAGAGGTTGACGTGCAGTTGAGTGGAGCCTCGCCGGTCCTCACCAATTGCTTCGGCGACAGTTCGGCCACCATCTGTGTGAAAGTGATCGAAACGCCGGCCTCGGCCAACCCGAACTACCTGTTCTTCTTTACCCCGGTAGGTTTCAACCAGACTACGCCGAGCGCCACGGAAAACTGCTACGAAAACGTACCGGCCGGCGATTATTTCGTCGTAGCCATCGACGGAGCGGGTTGCGGAGACACCATGAGCATCAAGGTCACCTCTCCGGAAGCCTTAGTCATTTCCGACACCACCCTGACCAAGCCGAACTGTACCTTCCAGAACAACGGGGCCATTGAATTATTCGTCCAGGGCGGCACCGGCGGTCCGAACGGCTACACCTACAACTGGAACCCCGGCGGCCCCGGCCCGAAAAAACTCAACAACCTTTTCCCCGGCGATTACTCGGTCACCGTAACCGACACCAAAGGCTGCCAGGATTCGATCAGCGTGACCCTGACCCTGCCCGATCCGCCGGCCATTACCGGCGAAACCATCACCCCGGTAAAATGCGGCAGCGACGGCTCGATCTGCGTCACCGCGCCTACGGCAGTGCTCTATAACTGGGCGACCATCGGCGGGCAAAACGTCGGCAATTCGTCCTGTATTTCCGGTCTTTCGGGCGATACCTTCCTGCTTACGATCACCGATGCCCAGGGTTGCATGACCATGGATACGTTTATCCTCGATCCGGTCATCCCGATGTCGTTCTCCGACACGACGCTCACGCAGCCATCCTGCTTCGGCGCTTCGGACGGCCTTATCAGCATCGGCGTCATGGACGGGAACCTGCCCTACCAGTCGTACACCTGGAGCGTCGATTCCACCGGTTTCAACACGTCTACCCTGCTGAACATACCTGCCGGCAACTATACCATCACGGTGGTGGATGCCCAGGGCTGTACCCTGACCGGCACCTTCGACCTGGGCCAGCCGCCGCAGATCCTGGTCACCCACACTACGCCCCAGCCGGTCTCCTGTTTCGGCGTTTGCGACGGAGCGGTGACCATCACGGCCAATTACGCCGACAACTCGGCCGGCACCTTCGTCTACGTCTGGTCGGACGGCGGCACCGGCAACACCCGCAACAACCTGTGCGCCGATACGATCAACGTGCTGGCCATCGACGCCAACAACTGCTTCGGTACGGATACCTTTATCGTGCCCGGCCCGCCGGAGATCACCGCTACGATCACAACCACCCCGGCTACCTGCAACGGCGGCGACGACGGCCAGGCGATAGCCACCGGAGCCGGCGGCAATGGCCCGGCCTATTCCTATAAATGGAGCAGCGGCGCCATGACTTCTGTCGCCAGCGGCCTGGCTGCCGGCGATTGGGATGTAACCGTCTCTGACAAAAACGGCTGTACGGCCGAATTTACTGCGAAGGTGACCCAGCCGGCTCCGATCGTAGTAACTAAAAACGACGCCGCATCCTCCGATGTCAAGTGTTCGGGCGGCGACGACGGCAAACTGGGTGTGGACGTTGTAGGCGGCAACCCCGGCACCTACACGTTCTCCTGGGCCAACCAGGACAGTGTGGTCGTGGGGAACATGCAGAACGAAAGCATGTTGCCGGCCGGCACGTACTCGGTCACCGTGACCGATGTGGAAGGCTGCACCGGTGTACTGCAAAACCTGGCGCTGAACGAACCGCCGCCGGTACAGGGCAGTTACGAACCGTTCGAAGACCTGCTGTGCTTCGGCGACGAAACGACGCTCTACGTGGATACCATTTTCGGCGGCTCGGGAGGCCCGTACAAGTTCAGCGTGGATTTCGGCGTGGTACTTTCCCCCGGATTCCCGGTTTCGCTGAACGGCGGTGAACACTACATTACCTATTACGACCGCTTCGACTGCGAATTAACCGATA
>WBZQ01001764.1_pt1 | contig 14552 bp, 4 predicted proteins | sample 5204251 | NCBI WGS metagenome assembly WBZQ01 (sample SAMN12412402, study PRJNA552823) | activated sludge metagenome | isolation source: activated sludge from nitrification reactor of wastewater treatment plant... | place: USA: Virginia | collected 2017-09 | reverse complement strand
TTCCTGGAGCTGGCGCTTCTGGGCCTTCGGTTCGACCTGTCGCTTGCCGAAGCCGATGGCTTCGTCCAGGGAACGCTGGCTCGCGATCGCGTCGAAGCGCCGTTCGACCTCACGCTCCGTTGGAGCAACAAGACAGGACTCTCGCTCTCCGGCAGCGGCGGGTTACATGTGCAGCTCTCGTTGCAACAGGCCATCGGCCCCTTGCGGTTGGACGCAGCCCATGTCGGCATCGACGTGCGAGAAGAAGGACTCGATACGGAAACCAGCCTGAGCGGCCGCTTGGCGCTTGGCCCTGTAACCGCCACCGTCGAACGGATCGGCGTCACGGTCGGCCTGTCCTTTCACGAAGGGAACCTCGGCCTCTTCGGACTTTCGCCACGCTTCAAGCCTCCTTCAGGATTGGGCCTGGCGATCGCAACGGCAGGCGTGACCGGCGGCGGCTTCCTGGGCTTCGATCCGCAGCGGGCCGAATACAGCGGCATGCTGCAGCTGGAGCTGGCCGAGACGGTGGCCATCAAGGCGCTGGGCCTGCTCACCACCAGACTGCCCGACGGGAGCAAGGGCTACTCGCTGGTGATTCTCTTGACCGCCGAGGGCTTCGCGCCCATTCCCATCGGGCTCGGCTTCACCCTCACCGGCATCGGCGGCCTCGTGGCCCTGCACCGCACCGTGCGCACCGACGTGCTGCGCGAGGGGCTCAAAACGGGCACGCTCAACGCTGTGCTGTTCCCGCCTGATCCCCTGCGGAACGCCCCACAGATCTTCAGTGACCTGCGCCGCGTGTTCCCCCCCGCCGCTGGCCGCCATGTCTTTGGTCCGATGGTCCAACTGCGCTGGGGCACGCCGACCTTGCTCACACTCGATCTCGCTCTGCTCGTCGAACTACCCAGTCCCATCCGGGTGATCGTGCTGGGTCGTCTGCAAGTCCTGTTGCCGAACCAGAGCCATCCGCTCATCCAGATCCGGATGGATGCCTTGGGCGTACTGGACGTGAGCGCCGAGACCGTCGCCTTGGATGCGACGCTCTATGATTCGAAGATCCTGCAATTCACGCTGACGGGTGACATGGCCTTGCGCGCCGGCTGGGGTCGGCAACCGCAATTCGTGCTGGCCATCGGCGGGTTCCACCCACGTTTTGCACCCCCGCCCGGCCTGCCCGCCTTGAAGCGGCTGGCCCTGCAGCTGGCCGACGGCGACTCGCTCCAGTTGCGCTGCCAGGCCTATCTGGCGGTCACCTCCAACACAGTGCAGTTCGGCGCGCGGGTGGATCTGCATGCGGCGGGAGGCGGGTTCAGCTTCGACGGCATGCTCGGCTTCGATGCGCTCATTCAGCTCACCCCCTTGGCCTTTGAAGTGGACGTGGGGGCGGCCCTGGCCCTGCGGTATCACGGCCGCCTACTGATGGGCATCTCGTTTAAGGGGCGATTAGCCGGCCCCACGCCCTGGCACGTGGAGGGCAAGGCCAAGATCTCGCTGCTGTTCTTCTCGGTGTCGGTGTCCTTCTCACGGACGTTCGGGAGCAAGACCGCGCCACCACTGCCCGCCGCCGTGGATGTGGTGGGACTGGTGGCGGCCGCTCTGGCCGACCGGCGCAATTGGAGCGGGACCGTGCCACGAAGCAGTGCCCCCGTCGTCACGATCCGAGAGACCCCGCCGCCGGCCAACGGACTGCCTGTCCATCCCTGGGCGGAGCTGACTATTCGCGAGCGCATTGCGCCGTTGAATCGACGACTCACGAAGCTGGGGACGGCGCCGCTGGTCGGCGAACCCACGACGGTGACGGTCACGGTCACGGATCGCGCCGGGGCGGCACCCTGGCGCACGACGCCGGTGTCGGAGCCCTTCGCCCTGGCCCAGTATGAGGACCTGCGGGAGGATGAACAGTTGGCGCAACCGGCCTTTGTCCCACTCTCGGGCGGTCTCACAGTCGCGGCCGACGACCTCGCCGTGGAGGACGAGGCGGGACTCACCGCCCCCATCGCCTACGAGACGGTGTTGATTGATCCGACGCGCCCGCCGGAACGCCCGAAGGCGGGCTATGTCCTCTCGGCGGCGGTGTTGACCCGGGTCGCCCGCTTCGGCGCCGCCGGGCAGGCGCTCGCACGTAAACGAAGGCGAGGGCCTACAACCGCCGTCGCATAAGATGCATCGGTGTCGTCTACACCATGACAATGCACGTATTTGCCGCAGAGACGAGTTTGACAGTCTTTCACGAGCGGAGTACCTTTCGGCTCGTCAGAACCAGGTCGCTTATGATTCTCTTCAACCACATCGCATAAGGCCAAGCCGCTGCTCACTTCGTCTGGCTTCTGAGAGCACCACACGCAGGTGATGACTCCGTACCGATTATCGGGATCAGCCAGCAAGACTAGTTAGACGACCGGAGAAAGTGGAGAGGGAATCGAGCCGCCATCATTTCGGTAGAGGGCGCAAGAAGGACAGTATGTCAGATCTAGACAAACTTGCATCCGCATTACGGCACGCGTTCGAAGTCTGGCACGCGCGCGCGACAGAGTCGCCGGAACTCCGGGACCGTCAGGCGACTGTGAGTGTCGAATACACCGGGGATGCCGACGAACTACAACAGGCTGGGCTGAGCATGGGCTACAACTCCGACGGTGAAGTCACTGGCCAGATTGAGTTTCGCAACCTGGAGCGGTTGGTGGCGGTTCCAGGCGTCGTGCGTGTGACGATGCAGCCCAATTCGCGTCCGCTACTCGACAAAACAATTACCGAGATGCGTGTACCATGGAAAGTCCCGCCCGGCTTCTCGGGTAAAGGAGCCGAAGTTATTGTTGCGGTGATTGACACGGGCATAGACATTTTTCATGAGTCGTTTCGGACGCCCTCAGGGACTCGGATCCTCGAGCTGTGGGATCAGTCGGCGACGACCGGGGGCAGCGCACCGCCGACCGGGTTTGCACAGATCGGCCGCGTGTATAACAGCAAAGACATCGATGCCGGAATTAAGGCCAAACCACCGTTCGCGAGCATCGACGACAACGGCCACGGCACCCATGTCGCCGGGATTGCGGCTGGTAACGGCAACCAGGACGATCGATGCTCGTTTCCCGGTCACTACGTCGGCGTGGCACCGCTCGCTGATCTCGTCATCGTCAAGGCCATCTCACTGCCCGCAAATAGCTCAAGCAATACGCGCGACGCGCTGCGCTGGTGCGCGCAGGCAGGCGAGCGTCATAAACATCCTAACGGCTCCAACAAGCCGGTCGTCATTAACTGCAGCTGGGGTTGGGACCTTGGGGCACATGATGGCCGAGACTACAACGATGTCTCGGTGGACCGGATCCTGCGACCAAGCGGCAACCCCATCCCATCCGGGCTCGCAGTCGTCGCTGCCGCCGGCAATGAGGGTTATGGGGACACCCATGAGAGTGGCACCCTACAGCCGGCTGGGCAACCAGGAAGCTCCGCAACGGTGCCGTTTCGCATGCCGGACTATTCGACTAGTCCCGACCCGATCAGCATCTGGTACGATGGTGCCGCCTCGATCACTGTGCAGCTCACCGCGCCAGTCAGTGCCGCATTTCCAAGTACCAATACCACCGGCCCGTTTGCGCCGGGTGGTGCCGGATCCCCGTTCACCATCGGCAGAATGCAGATCTCGATCACTTCACCTGTCAGTGGAGATTCTCGGCACGGCAACCAGAAAAATATCGATATCACCATCTCCGCAACTCCGCCGCAGTGGCAGGCCTCAACAGCCTACGCCCCACAGGCGTCTGTCGTACCACGGCAAACGCCAGGAGGTCACCTCTATGAATGCGTGACTGCGGGAACGTCTGCGGCTACGGAACCAATTTGGCCTCTAACGTTAGGCGATACCATAACCGATGGCACTGTCGTCTGGAAGTGTATGCCTTTGCTCAATATTCGACCCGGCATCTGGCAACTGCTACTGACCAACACCTCCTCCGTCACGGCAAACTGGGATATCCGGTTCCAGTCCAATCATGATGAAGGCTATCCGTTCTTCCGCTTGCCCTCGGAGAAAGGCGATCCGCCCGCGCGGCGCCGTGACAACACCATATCGTCTCCTGGCGCTTCGCGTAATGCGATCACCGTTGCCAACTACTCAAGCAATACGATCACGAGCAGTTCGTCACGCGGACCCGTTACGTATCCCCTTGGCACAGCATCAGGCGAAGTCAAACCAACGGTTGCCGCCGTTGGTTCCGACGTTGTCGCGGCGCGCAGCCGCAATGACAAGGATAAGCCGTCATCGTGTTGCGACCAGAAAGTGGTAGACAAGACCGGCACCAGTATGGCGGCGCCACACGTGACTGGGCTCGTCGCGCTGATGTTCGAAACAAATCCCCACCTGACCTTCGAACAAGTACGCCTCTACTTGCAGCATTCGGCTCGAGTCGACGGTATCCCCGCTGTGGAAACGCCGCCCGTCATTGACCCGTCGACAGGAATTCGTTGGGGGAACATCTGGGGAGCGGGTAAGGTGAACGCGCAAGCCGCTCTGGCCGAGACACCGCCAGCGCCAAACTCCGGTGGTGGGGGACAGGGCCGGTCCACGATCTCAATGGACGAAGCTGGGCTGGGCTACACCCCACATACCATCTTCTCCCGCCTCGGCGACTGGCAGCGCCGCTTCGGGCCCAGACCTGGGCTGATGTTGGCCGCCGCCCTGATCAGTCGCCATGTCGACGAAGTCCTAGGCCTCATCAATCAGAATGCTCGCGTCGGTGCGGTCTGGCGCAGATATGGCGGTCCGCTGTTGGTGCGCCATCTGTTGCACAACCATCAGACTCCGGTGGCATTACTCCCGGCGACAGTCAAAGGCCTCACTATCACGACATTGATTGGCCGCTTTCTCTCCATACTCCACCGGTTCGGGGGCGAGCATCTGAGGGGAGACATCGAGTATTACCGTGAATTCGTCCACCGTTGGCCCGGGACGGATCTTGATGGACTCGATGCGGAGGCGGTGCGTCTCGGAGGAAAGCCGTGAGTACCCCCTCCGCATTCGACACCTTGGCCAGAATTGTCGGTGAGGCGTTGTCGCCGTTTGCCACCCGGCTGCACGGTAACCAGGCGGAGCTGACAATGGAGCAGCTCGGCCTCCGATTACCATTGAGTGCCGGCGGCGTTACCAGGGGACTGCAGTCTGCAGCTGCAGCCTGTTCCCAACTACCTGCCGTAGTGGCGTCCGTGATCGATGCGAGTGAGAGTGGCGACGACCATGCGCTGGTCTCGGCGCTCAAGAACCTCAGTGAATCTCTTGTTCATGCCGGCACCACATTCGCGGAGCTTAGTCGCGCGCTCGACGAGGTCATCCAGAACACGGGCAGCTTAACTCCAGGGCAGAAAGCGAACCTACATGGTGTAGTCGAGAAACTTCCTCACCGGCTCCTGCATCTGGCATTGATCAGTTACATCGAAGAAAGGCAGCCTGCAGTTAAGAGTGCGCTGGAACTTGCGGGACTGTTCGATGACACCCCGATCGACACTGATCCAACTGATCCGAGCCTGTCCGTACATCACCGCAAGGAGGTACGGTTCGATCGCATCCCTCAGCTCTTCTCAAATCCAATACAACACTTGAAAACCTTATATGGATTCGGCAATCCCGGATTCGATGGTCTGGAGTTGTTCCGCAGAATCAAGCAGATGGTCGATCGACCTGATGCTGAAGCGTTCATCATCGAAGCCCCGGGATTGCCCGCTATTCTGGAAGCCTGGCGATTTCGTCTGGAGGTTGTGCCCGGTGCAACGCCGGCGTTACGAGTTCGGCTCCGGGTACCCGCGCAGAAGGATCTCGATATCAGTGAGCCTATTGCGGGGCCGTGGTTGGGCACTGTTATCTCCTCGGCGCGTTTTGAAGGCGGCATCGAACTGTTGTTGCACCCAACACAGGGGCTGAAGATCGACCCGCCCGCTTCCGCGGCATCGATTGATATGGCCATGGGCCTCAAGGCAGAAACTCCTGATAATTCGCCGATGATCCTGTTCGGCCGGGTCGGAGGCAGCCGGATAGAACTCCAACGATTCGCACTGCGGCTACCACTCAAACTCATGGCCGCGAGCAGGACGCCATCGCCTTTTGTCGAAGTAGGTGCGGCGTTCGAACTGAAGCAGGGTAAGGTCGTAATTGATGGGGCCCAGGCCGATGGCTTTCTTGCGCAAATCCTACCTACAGGTGGCGCAACTATACCGTTTGACTTAGAGGGAGGATGGTCAGTTCGCCAAGGGTTGTACTTTAAGGGTGAGACTGGCCTCGATGCGACAATCCCGGTCAACATCAATCTCTCCGGTGTTGCCAAGATTGATTCGCTTCAGATCACGCTGGAGGGAAGGGAAGGGCCTGCACAGCAAGACAGTGCGATTCACGCCGTGATCGCGACGACGATGCAGGTCACAATCGGGCCCGTGTCCGTCATGGTTGAGCGCTTCGGCCTGCAGGCTGCATTTACTTTTCCCAGATCAGGCGGCAACCTTGGAGTGGCCGACCTCTCCCTCGGCTTCAGACCGCCGACGGGCCTGGGCCTGGCGATTGAAGCGGCGGGCGTGACCGGCGGCGGCTTCCTGGGCTTCGATCCGCAGCGGGCCGAATACAGCGGCATGCTGCAGCTGGAGCTGGCCGAGACGATTGCCATCAAGGCGCTGGGCCTGCTCACCACTAAACTGCCCGACGGCAGCCGTGGTTATTCGCTGGTGATTCTCTTGACCGCCGAAGGCTTCGCGCCCATTCCCATCGGGCTCGGCTTCACCCTCACCGGCATCGGCGGCCTCGTGGCCCTGCACCGCACCGTGCGCACCGACGTGCTCCGCGACGGCCTCAAGACCGGCACGCTCAATTCTATTTTGTTTCCAACTGATCCGTTGCGGAACGTCCCGCAGATCTTCAGTGACCTGCGGCGAATCTTTCCACCGACGGCGGGCCGCCATGTGTTTGGCCCCATGGTGCAACTCCGCTGGGGGTCGCCGACGTTGCTCACCCTCGATCTCGCCCTGCTCGTCGAACTCCCCGCGCCGATTCGGGTGATCGTGTTAGGTCGCTTGCAAGTCTTGTTGCCGGATCAGTCCCATCCCCTCGTGCAGATCCGCATGGATGCCTTGGGCGTATTAGACGTGAGCGCCGAGACGGTCGCACTTGATGCCACGCTCTATGATTCGAAGATCCTGCAATTCACGCTGACGGGTGACATGGCCTTACGCGCCGGCTGGGGCCGTCAGCCGCAGTTCGTGCTCGCGATCGGCGGCTTCCATCCGCGGTTTGCGCCTCCGCCGGGCCTGCCCGCCTTGAAGCGGTTGGCGTTGCAGCTCGCCGATGGCGATTCGCTCCAGTTGCGCTGCCAGGCCTATCTGGCCGTCACCTCCAATACGGTGCAGTTCGGCGCGCGGGTGGATCTCCATGCCGCCGGCGGTGGCTTCAGCTTCGACGGCATGCTTGGCTTCGATGCCATCCTTCAATTAGCGCCCTTGGCCTTTGAGGTGGAGGTCGGCGCGGCATTGGCCTTGCGGTATCACGGGCGCTTGTTGATGGGCATCTCGTTCAAGGGCCGATTAGCCGGCCCCACGCCCTGGCAGGTGGAGGGCAAGGCGAAGATCTCGCTGCTGTTCTTCTCGGTATCCGTGTCCTTCTCACGGACGTTCGGCAGCAAGGTCCCGCCCCCGCTCCCGGCGGCGGTGGATGTGATCGGTCTGATCGCCGCGGCCCTGGCCGACCGGCGCAATTGGAGTGGAACCGTGCCTCGTAGTAGCAGCCCCGTGGTGACGATTCGCGAGACGCCGCCCCCGGCCAGTGGACTGCGTGTCCATCCCTGGGCGGAGGTGACGCTGCGCGAGCGCATTGCGCCGTTGAATCGGCGGCTCACGAAGGTGGGCACCGCCCCACTCGTGGGCGGGCCCACGACGGTGACGGTCACGGTGACGGATCGCGCCGGGGCCGCACCCTGGCGGACGACGCCGGTGCAGGAACCCTTCGCGTTGGCGCAGTATGAAGACCTGCGGGAGGATGAGCAGTTGTCACAGCCGGCGTTTGTGCCGCTTGCCGGCGGGCTCACGGTGGCAGCCGATGACGTGGCCGTGGATGACGAGGCGGGACTCACCGCCCCCATCGCCTACGAGACGGTGTTGATTGATCCGACGCGCCCGCCGGAACGCCCGAAGGCGGGCTATGTCCTCTCGGCGGCGGTGTTGACCCGGGTCGCCCGCTTCGGGGCCGCCGGGCAGGCCCCGGCACGCAAACGGCGGCAGATGCGCACAGCTGTCACGATGTAATTCAACGGGAATGACAAGACATGCCTGAACAAATCGCAGCCACCTATCGCTTTTATTCCTGGCTTCGCCAAGGACTTCTCGCGGGCCTCTCCGGTCCTGGTACCTCAAGCCCGCCGACGGCGGGTCGCCTCGCGTTACCCATTCGTCTTCGAGTGAACGACCGGGCGCCCATCGACGTCAACGTGCAACTCTATGGCCCCGGCGATATCACCGGCCTCGACGCGCGAGAGATTATTCGTACAGAACCGCATGCCCACATGACCGATTTCGAGCCGAACTATTTTCCGGCCATCGAGTTCGATCGGCCTGACTTCCCATGGCTCTTCAGCCCGGCAACGCCCGATGGCGCGCGGCGGTTGCGTCCATGGATCTGCTTGATCGTGGTCCCCAAGGAACGGGCGATCCTCAAGACCAACCAGCAGCCCTTGCCGACCATCACCTGCTCTCGTGAAGAGTTGCCGGATCTCGACCAGTCGTGGGCCTGGGCCCACGCTCAAATTGTGGGGGAACAGCGCTCGACGCCCGATCCTTCACCACGTGCGACGCTGCAACAAATCCTCAACAACCACCCGGAACGCACGCTCTCGCGGCTCCTGGCTCCGCGCCGCCTCGATCCCAATACCGCGTACTATGCCTGCCTCGTGCCAACCTACGAGGTCGGAAGAAAAACCGGTCTCGGCGAGCCGATCACACCGGAGGACGAACAGGCTTTGAAACCGGCCTGGGTAAAAACAGCGACACCGGGCTCAATCACGCTACCCGTGTTCTTCCAGTGGGAGTTTCGAACCGGCATCGCGGGAGACTTCGAATCACTTGCACGCCGCCTGACACCTCAGCCCCTGCCGTCCAGCGTGGGACTGCGGCCGGTGGACATTCGCACCCCAGGCTGGGGCATGCCGGTATTGCCGCCGGGTGCGCCCGGCAGCTTGTTGGATCTCGGTGGAGCCCTCCTCACTCCCGAGACCCAACCGCGTGATTGGCCCGATCAACCGCGCAAAACGTTCCAATCGGCCCTCGGCGCCATCCTCAATGCGCCGGCAACCATGGCCGGCACAAGCGGAGCCCCCGCCCTCCTCGGCCCTCCGTTGTATGGACAATGGTACGTAGACCGGGACAGCCTGCCGTCCGCCGACCAGCCGCCGCACTGGTTCCGCGATCTCAATCTGGATCCGCGCCACCGCATTGCCGCCGGCATCGGCACGATGGTGATCCGCAAGGAGCAGGAATCACTGATGGCGTCGGCCTGGGATCAGCTGGAACAACAACGGCGGGATCGACAGCGGCTCAAGCGGGCGCAGTTAGCCGAATCCGTAGGCGTCAGTCTCTCCAAGAAACACTTCGCAGCGCTCGACCCGGCCAAGCTGCTGCAACTCACGGGACCCGCGATGCAGACTTTGGCGGGCATCGCCACGTCCCCCACGACGCCGCCGGCTGCCACCACCAGCAACTTACTCAATGGCCATCCGGCCGTGACTGGCGCCTTCCGTCGCCTGACCCGGATGAATGGACCGATCGCCTCCCACGCCGCCACATTCGACGCACTTCGGCTCCCCGCCACATCACCCGCCTCCACGGCAGGACAGGCCTTTCGCCCGCTCATGCAATTTTCCGTCGCGACCAAGCAGCGGCAGGTGCCGGCGTTGCGCGAATGGTCGGAGGTGAAGGCGGAAGTGCTGCGGCGCCTGTCACCGAAAGATGCGGTATTGGCCGCGGTGAAGCAAACGATGCCTACGGTTGAAAGCACCGAGTTGACGACGTTCTCGCCGAGTTTCCCGCAGCCGATGTACGAACCCCTCCGCGACTATGCACCGGATCTGTTGTTGCCCGGTATGGACCTGGTGCCCTCAAATACGATTGCGCTTTTAAAAACCAATCCGGCTTTGATCGAAGCCTACCTGGTCGGGCTCAACCACGAGATGAGCCGTGAACTGCTCTGGCGTGGATTTCCGACCGATCAACGCGGCACCTACTTCCGGCAATTCTGGGACGCCGGCGGCGATGAACTCCTGACTACCGATGCAGAACGCGAAGCCCGTTTCGACATCACCAGGATCACCTCCTGGGCCGCGGATAGCCGTCTGGGTTCTCACAGCGCGCGTGGCGCGGTGGTGGGACAGATGGTGCTCCTCATTCGCGGCGACCTCTTGCGGCGTTATCCGCGCGCCATGGTCTATGCCTTGGAAAGCGTCTGGTCTGCGGACGGCACCAGGCGTGAGCTCGGCACCACGGAACGCTATCCGATATTTCGTGCCACGCAGTCACCCGACATCACCATGCTGGGCTTTCCCCTCACCGAAGATCAGGTACGTGGAGCGGACAACAAGGCCGGAGGACACCCGGGCTGGTTCTTCGTGCTGCAAGAACAACCGACGGAACCGCGATTCGGCATGGACGTCGCCACGACCTTTGGCGGCACGCCCGCTCACTGGAGCGACCTGACGTGGGGTCACCTGGCGCCGGACGAAGCCGCCCTGAAACAGATCGTCTACGTACCGATCGACGGACTGCTGAACAACCGCATCGTGGATCAGATTCAGTGGGGAAAGAACTCGGCGCAGATGGCCACCATCACCAGACAACCACCGTTCCGCGTGGCGGTCCATGCCAGAACCTGGCTGCCCGCCAGACAGTAGCGGCGGAAAGAGACGAGACCATGCCCTATTTGGAACAAGAAACCGCCAGACTCCAAACGGCCCTGCAAGCCTTGGCCGCGCAACAGGCCACGTTGACGACCCAACTCACCAGCCAGCAACAGGCGGTGACCGCGGCGCAGACGCAGCGCACCAACGCGCAAAGCGGTGTCACGCAGGCTCAGGCGCGCATCGCACCGTTACAGGCCGCCGCCGCCGCGGCTGACGCACAAGTCGCAGAGGCGCAACAGGACCTGCTCGATGCCTCCGAACCACCGCAAGGCATCCCCCCCGCCACCTGGAGAGCACGCCTCGCCGCACTGCGAAAGAGACTTACCCAGGCCCAGACCGCCGCAACCGCAGCCCATGCGAAGGTCACCGAGGCGCAGCAGGGCGTGGCGCAGGCCCAGGCGCAAGTGCAGGCGGTAGATCGCCAGATTGTGGCGGCGACTGCCGCGGTGCAAGCCACCCAGGCCACGATCGCCACCCTGCAACCCCGCCGGCAGGGGCTCCACACGAAGCTCGCCGAGATCGAGCGCATGAATGCAGAGATCACACGCGACCCGCTGGCGAGGGAGGCCCTGCAGCAGATCGCCGCGGAACTCTCGGCCCGCACGGCAACGTTGGAAGAATCCCATCTAGTCACGCGGTTCGAACTGGAGGACGCCGAGACACTCCTCGCAAGCTTGATCACCAGGCGTAACGACCTGACGACGCTGCTCGCCGACCTCGCCAGACAAATCCCTGAGGCGGAGGCTCAACAGGCGGCAGCCCAGCAGGCGCTGACGGCGGCCGAAGCCGAGGTCAGCACGCATTTACGGGATGGGCCATAGGTTTCAGTTAAGGAAAGGATCAGCAGCGTGAGACCGATCGCTGAAGGACCAGATATTCCCGAACGGGTGCCCCCGGCACTCCTCCGAGCCTGGGCGACTCAACTGCGCCAATTACAGGCGGCGCACGACCGGGCCGTCGCGCGGGCTCAAGCTGCCCAGCGGCGAGCCGCCCTGCTCATCAGACAACGGGCGCTCCACCAGGCCGAATTGGCTCGGGTCAACGCCCAAATCACGGCCACCCAGGAGACGGTGACTCGGAAGAAAGCCGAAGTCGCCGCGCTGTCGGCGCAGGTCGACGAACATCGAGCCGCCCGCGATGCCGCAACGGCTCGACTGCTGGGCACGGATCGCCTCAGCGGCACGGTTACCACGACCCATCCGCTGCTGCTGTTTCCCGTCCGCGTGGAAACCAGGTTTGCCGCGAGACGGACAGGGCCAGGCACCGATCTACTGCTCCGCGTCTATCCCGACGACATCCATCTCGACAGCCACGAACCGGCTCTCACGGAAGAAGAAGAACGCCGGGGCAGGGAGTTTTGGGCCCATGTCGCCGCTGCGCCCACAGGCACGGACCGGCAGGAGCACATCAGGCAGGACTGGCAACGACTCACCGAACAATTCGGCACGACCCGCGCCGCCTGGATCGCTCGCGTCCTCGATCCCGCCCAAGGCCGAACGGTCTCACGTCGCAACGACAGTTGGACCCGCGCGCCCCACACCCAGGTCCTGCCGGATCGCTGGGTCGCCGTCGGCTATCGTAGCGATGCCGCGCGTGTCACCGCCTGGGGCAAGGCAATCCCGGAGACCGTGGCGGTCGGACCTGACCCACGCAGCACGGGCCCGCTCGGCAGCAATGGGTTGCCGGCCGTCGATGACGGCATGAAGTGGATCATGGATTTCGACCGCGCTGAATCCATCGGCATGAGCTTACGTATCCCCATCACCGAAGAGGACGCACAGGCAGGATTCGATCGCATCGTGGTGTTGGGACTGAAGGCGTCATGGGATGCCCCGACCACGGCCGGCCGATTGGTCGAATTGTTCGATGCCCACCATTACACCGGCAACCTCGCCCTCGTCGAGCAACAGGCGCCGACGAATAATACAGCAGACTCACCGGCGGGCTATCGCTCGACCGGGCGCGACGCGGCCGGCAGCATGGGCGTCGAGCTGGGCGCCTCGCTCATCCGCTCCGGCTCCGATGGAGAAATCTTGGTACAGGCGCTAGGTCTGCCGGCATCTGTCTTTGCCCATGTCCGCGGAGCCGACGGAGCGGAACAACACCGATCCTCAGTTATGCAGGCAGCCCTGCTCGCAATCTCTGACAGTCCCCTGCTGCGACAACTGGTCGGCGCAACGGGAGCCGACGTGCTACGCGACCATTTCTCGAAGTATGTCAGGGCCCGCGGACCACTGCCGGTCCTGCGAGTCGACAAACAGCCCTACGGCCTGCTGCCGGTAGCGGCACTCGACCGGTGGGTTTCGGCGACGGATCAGGATCCGGATAACGTGCTGGCTGCTTGGTGGCGAGCCCAACGGCTGACACGCCGTCGCCAAGTCCCACAGGCTCTCCAGACCACGCTGGAATCCAATCCCGTCGTGCTCCTGGCGCAGGAGGCCAACACCTGCCGCTACACGTTGCGCGAATTTCCCGACGTCTCCACCCGACAACCGCCGGTGCCGCAACGGCTGCTCACTGACGCTTTCCGCACGCTCCTGCTGACTCGCGCTCTTTCGACCCCGCACGAGCCGGCCATGGATGAATTGAGCACCCTACCCGAACCGATTCGCCAACAGTTGCTCGCGGAGGCGATGGATCTCGTCACCTATCGCCTCGATGCCTGGGGCACATCCCTGGCAACTCGACGGCTGGCCGCGATGCGACAGGCAGCACCCGCCGGCATCAGGCTCGGCGCCTATGGCTGGGTCGAACAGGTCCGGCGTGCGGCCCCGGTCCAACCGGTCCCGGCACCACCCGCCGGCGTTACCGCGCCGATCTCGCGCTCGGCGCAGAACAAGGGCTTCGTCCATGCCCCGTCGCTAGGACATGCGGCAGCCGCCGCCGTGCTGCGGAGCGGCTACCTGTCGCAGGAATCGAATCGCGCATCGGGCACCTCCCCCTTTGCCGTCGACCTCTCGTCTGAACGGGTCCATCGCGCCAAGTGGCTGCTCGACGGCGTACGCCAAGGTCAGTCCTTGACCGCCCTGCTCGGCTATCGATTCGAACGCCATCTCCACGATCGCAGCCTGGACCGCTACATCCAACGCTTCCGCGCACTCACCAGCTTCACCGGCACCGACCGCTTCGCCGACATCCGGGACACCATCACGCGCACCGAACGTCTGGCGCAAGAAGTGACGCTGTTGACGATGCAACGTGACCAGGCCCTGCGCCGGGCCGAAGACGCCCGGGGATTGCAGGCCGAACGCGAGCGACGCTCGCAAACCTATCGCGCCGCACTGGGCACCATCGCCACGCTGACCCAACAGGCGCAGGCCGCGCAAGCACAGGTGACGCAGGCGGCTCAGGTGCTGGCCCAACAACAGGCGGCGAAACCGGAAGGCAAGGTGACCCAACCTGCCGCGCGCCGTTATGCCATCCAATTGTTGGAAGCGCGGGACCTCGATGACTGGGACAATCGCGTGGAACAGCTGACTCAGGCGCAGGCCACCGCCGTGGCCCAGGCAGCCGCCGCACAGCAGGTCGTCAGCGCTCAGGACGGCTCACGTCTGCTCGCGGAACGGGCTCAGGCAAAACTGCTCAATGCCGCTGATCCGGATTCGATTCCCGCTGCACAGCAGATGGCAACACGACAAGACACGCTCGCCGCCGAGC
>WBZQ01001762.1_pt1 | contig 14561 bp, 11 predicted proteins | sample 5204251 | NCBI WGS metagenome assembly WBZQ01 (sample SAMN12412402, study PRJNA552823) | activated sludge metagenome | isolation source: activated sludge from nitrification reactor of wastewater treatment plant... | place: USA: Virginia | collected 2017-09 | reverse complement strand
GCTTGTACAACCTGCCCAGGCAAGCATGTTAACTCTGCAACCAGTGGCTGATCCTGCATATCAAAACCAATAAATCGTCCCACCATAACACCTAATCGTGGATCAGTTAGCAACTGGGGAGATAACGTGGGACGTTTTGTCAACTTTCCAAAATCATCATCAACTTCATTATTTGTTGTAATCGATTCGAAGAGATCTACAGTTTCTTCAGTCATTGTGTTCTTCCCTTTAATTGATACCAACTTTACTACCCTTAATCACAACGTCGCTGTCCGCTTTGGCATTGATTTTGCCCGAACCGTTTATCGTAATGTCCTTGCCCTTGATCACAATCGTGCCATCTTTCTTCATGCTGATGCTGGCGTCGCCTGTTTTGATCGTGATCGAATCGCCGGCATCGATAACCAGATTCTTGCCAATTTTGGCAGCGTCATCGCCTTTCACGTCTGCACTGCGATTGCCATCCACGCCGAGGGAATCATTGCCTTTGACACTTTTGGAAGCATTGCCGCTAACCGATTCGCTCTGGTTCCCGCCTACGGTGAGGGATTGATTGGCGCCCACATTGGTAGTCTGATTCGCTCCGATATCATTGCTTTGATTAGCACCAACATTGGTGCTCTGATAGGCTCCGACATTGATCGTTTGGTACGCGCCAACTGCCACCGCCTGAAACGCGCCGATACCGATTTCCTGCGCCCCCCCTACCCCGATGGTTTCATTTATGCCGACTAAATGGGTACGCTGCAAGGCAACCGAAGCTGTTTCGCTGGCTCCAACTGTTTTGGTTCTGTTTGAGCCTATGGTTATGCTTTCATTCGAACCAACCTTTTCAGTACGGTTAACACCCACAGTGATGGTTTCATTGTTACCTACCGTTTCGGTACGATCATGCTTGACCAGCGTGGTTTCATCGTTATCAATGGTTTTCTTGCGATCATGGCCGACCGAATGGGATTCATCGTTTTCAACTTCGATATCCTGATTTTTCTCGGCATGTAAATAGACTTGTTCGGAACCTTTTTTATCTTCAAATCGCAATTCATTTGCATTGGCGGCACTGCCTCCTTTACTGGATCGGGTGAGAATGCCGGTTTGGGTTTTATTCGCTGGCAGTTCGTAGGGTGGCATTTGCTCGGCGTTGTACACCCGGCCTGTAATAATGGGTTGATCAGGATCGCCCTCGAGAAAATCGACAATGACTTCCTGGCCAATACGTGGAATGGCCACCATACCCCAGTTCTTTCCTGCCCAAGGATGTGAAACGCGAACCCAGCAAGAACTATTTTCATTTTTTGTACCCAGTCGATCCCAATGAAACTGCACTTTGACTCGACCATATTTGTCGGTATGGATTTCTTCACCCGACGGACCAACCACGACGGCGGTCTGAGGCCCCTGAACGAAAGGTTTGGGCGTCAATCGCGAAGTTCGAAAAGGTGTACTGCTCTCAACAACAGAAAACTGATTACTGTAATGGCTTCCACTATCCGTGCTGGAATCAAAACTTTCAATTCGCACATGATGCGTTACCCCAGTAACCAAATATTCCCGGTTCTGGTCGCTGCGTGGAAACAGATCCAATTTAAATAAACCGCCGCATATCAGGCCGCGCACATTGCCATTACCTTGCATGCGTTCATATTGACTATGCAATTCCTGAATGCGGATTTTGACAGAGTCGTTGCCTTCATCATTTTTAACGTATTCACCCGGATAATCATAAATTTCAAAACTGGCTCTGTCATGATCACGAATGATGTTGGAATTGACGTGCAAATCCGACTTAGGATGTTCAAAATCATAGTCATTCAGGCAATAAGTGCCGGTTTGCAATTGCTTGGTGATATTCCATCCCGAAATGCACTCGCCTTCTCTGACCACCGCCTGATCCGCCGGATAATAAGAAATCTTGTAGCAATTTGGCATTTTTTCGTGGGATGCCATGTCATTGGCCAGGCACAAGGTATGTTTGCCCTGTTCATGTTTAAAAAAGTAATAAATACCTTCCTGTTCCATGAGGCGACTAATGAAATTGAAATCGGTTTCGCGATACTGAACGCAATAATCCCAAGTGCGATGTGTGCCTTTCAAGCCATCGTGGATATCTGAATATCCTTGTTCCCGAAGGATATCCTTAATGATGTCGGGCACTGTTTTATTCTGAAAAATTCTGCAATCTGCCGTACGGGTCAAAAACCATAACCACGGATGGATCGTCGCAAAATACCTGGCATACCGTCCTTCATTGACGCCTTGGGAAATACTGCTGATATAGCCATTGAAATACCGTTTGTTTTGTAACAGATTAAGCCGAATGGAGATATTCTTGCCAAGCAAATCTTCAAAATTGATATCTTCTGTACTGCCCAGTTCGACGTTGATCGAAAATAATCGCCCCAATTCCTCGGTAACAGTCATTTCCCGGATCAGAAGCACATCAGATCCCAGCGGGGTGATGATTTCTATTTCACGATTTTGTTGAGTTGTGGGCATCGTTTTCTAGCTCTTCAATGAATACGGATTTATCCGAATTGATAACTAAATTCACCATTCTGTGCGCTGAGATTCACCGCAGAGACCGCTTCTCCCGTCATCATTTTCGTCAGAAATTCCTGACTGATCGCGGGCAACACGGTATTGGTCAAAATAGAATCAACCACACGAGCGCCACTTTCCAGTTCATTGCACCGCTCTGCAATTAATTGCACGACTGCATCGTCATAACCGAAAGGAATGTGATGGTTCGCTTTGATTCTTTTCTCGATTCTATTTAACTGCAATCTGATAATCGCTTTAAGCATATCGTCACTGATTGGATAATAGGGAATCGTCACCAACCTGCCGAGCAACGCAGCAGGAAAAACTTTTAACAAGGGTTCACGCAGGGCTTTAGCAATTCCTTCCGCATCCGGCATCAGTTCAGGATCCTTGCATAAATTCATGATCAAATCAGTGCCGACATTCGATGTTAAAAGGATAATGGTATTCTTGAAATCGATGAACCGGCCTTCGGCGTCTTCCATCCAGCCTTTGTCAAAAACCTGAAAGAAAATTTCATGTACATCAGGGTGGGCTTTTTCGACTTCATCCAACAGAATTACGCTATAAGGTCTGCGCCGGACGGCTTCGGTTAAAATTCCACCTTCTCCATAACCAACATAACCTGGCGGAGAGCCCTTCAGCGTTGATACCGCATGCGCTTCCTGATATTCGCTCATATTTATGGTGATGATGTTTTCCTCACCGCCATAGAGTGCTTCAGCGAGCGCCAGACCGGTTTCAGTTTTTCCGACGCCGGAAGGCCCGCATAACATGAAAACCCCAATAGGTTTGCCTGGATTGTCCAAATTGGCACGTGAGGTTTGCACGCGTTTTGCGATCATATCCAACGCATGACGCTGACCAATTACTCGTTTGTTCAGGGTACCACCGAGATTGAGCACAGCTTCAATTTCATTTTTAACCATGCGTCCTACAGGAATTCCAGTCCAGCCGGCAATCACGGACGCCACAGCCTGACTATCCACTGTTGGGAACATCAGCGGTTGCTCACCCTGCAACTCGATAAGTTGTTGCTGCAATGACTTCAATTTGTTCAGTGCTCCGGGATCAACGCAACCGTTAAAAGGTTCAGCATTCGAGGGCGGCTGCGTTGTAGATTGTTCATTACGCAATTGAGCTCGCAATTCCAGAATCTGATCAACCAATTGCTTTTCATGCGTCCAACGCTGTTCAAATTGTTCCAGTCGCTGGGTTTCTTCAATCAATTTGGTATCAACGGTCTGTTTCCTGTCTTTAATTTCCACCCCGACTGCTTGTTCCCGCTCAATGATATTGAGTTCGGTTTTAAGCGCATCAATCCTGCGGCGGCAGTCCTCTATCTGAGGTGGAACGGCAGATTGGCTGATGGCAACGCGAGCACAGGCGGTATCCAATACACTGACGCATTTATCGGGAAGTTGCCGGTCGGGGATGTAACGATGAGAAAGCTTAACTGCATCTTCCAGTGCTTCATCCAGGAGCAATACGTTATGATGTTTTTCCATCACATTGGCAAGGCACCGTACCATTTGAATGGCTTTTTCTTCATGTGGCTCGTCGACTTTGACGACTTGGAAGCGACGAGTCAGCGCTGGATCCTTTTCAAAATATTTTTTGTATTCGGACCAGGTCGTCGCAGCGATCGTCCGCAATGTACCTCGGGCCAGTGCCGGCTTTAGCATATTGGCCGCATCGCCAGTGCCTGCCGATCCACCTGCACCAATCAAGGTGTGTGCCTCATCAATAAAAAGAATAATGGGCTTTTCCGATGCTTGCACTTCATCGATCACCTGACGCAATCGATTCTCAAATTCCCCTTTCATGCTTGCGCCTGCTTGAAGCAATCCTAAATCCAGCGTTCTGATGCTGACACCTTGCAGGGGTGGCGGGACATCACCCGTGGCTATCTTTAAGGCGAACCCTTCAACTACGGCAGTTTTACCTACACCGGCTTCCCCGGTAAGAATGGGATTATTCTGGCGTCGCCGCATCAAAATATCGATCAGTTGACGAATCTCCTGATCGCGCCCCACAATCGGATCGATCTTTCCCTGTCGCGCCGCTTCAGTTAAATCAATCGAAAACTGCAACAGTGCTTTTTGTTTTCCCATCTGAGCAGATGGCATCGCTCCCGAATATTCACCAGGCTGGGCATTACCAGCCAATTGGCTGCCATCGGTTGCTGCCATCTGATCTTCGGGAGAACCCTGAACGATAGTCGAGAAACCGTCAACAAGACTATCGGTATTGATTTTCTTGAATTCCTGCGAAATCATCAGCAACTTGTTACGCAATGCAGGGGTTTTTATAATACCTATTAATAAATGACCCGATCGTATTTGATTATTGGCATATTTAAGACTAGCGTACAACCAACCCTTTTCGATTGATTCTTCGACATCGATAGAGAAATCGGACAGGCTTGATGCTCCCGAGGGCAATCGATCAAGCAATCCCACGAAATCCTGTGCCAAACGCGAGGGATTCACTTCAAATTTTTTGATAATTCGATGCAAATCAGAATCCGGTAACTGAAGAATCTGATGCAGCCAATGCACAAGCTCAACATAAGGATTGCTGCGCATTTTGCAAAAAACAGTTGCACTTTCTATGCCTTTGTACGCTAGATTATTCAGCTTTCCAAATAAGGCCGTGCGGCTAATTTCTGTCATTGATCTCTCTCCAAGTCGATTAGCATATCTTTTGCATCGTCATTTCTACTTCTAGCCGAAAGCCAACTGTTCCAGCCTAGCCTGCCATATTTACCCACCTGAACTGCAGGAACCTCATCCTTCTTGAGAAGAAGATTTAAATCCCATTTAAGATCGTAACCAATGTAATTCTTAACCAAATCAGCAAACGCTTTTATTTTGTCTCCATTGGGCAATAATGACTCAAACTGCTGCAGATTGAGCGGTCCGGCAATAATGCGAAATTTATGCATGCACTGCCAACTACTCAACCCTATCGTCGCTGAAATACCCAACTGTCCTGTTTGCGGATCGGAATTCAAATAGCACAAACTGTCCTTGGGAATGGTCAACCATTCGCCCACAAATTCTTCGATTGATATGGGTATTTGGAAATATGTGTGCAAAATCGTGATCAAGCCATCGACGTGTTTCGTTTGACTACTTAGATGCGCAGCGAAATGCAATTTCGTATGATCTGAAATCTCATCACGATGCTGCTGTGATTGCTCTGCAATTCCAAGCAAAGATCCCACATAGAAGCTGAAGCCATCATTGCCTGGACGGTCAAGCTGAACGGTCGGTTCCTTATCTGCCCAAGCCCGATAAAATAGGCTCAATAAACGGTGATGAAAAATATCAGCAAATGCCGCAAGTGTGGGGTCCTGGGAAAAATTGATTCGGTTTCTGGCAAATTCGGTCAGATGAATGGGTAAAGGCCCATTCGGACCAAATAAACCAAAGAAAAACACTTTCAGAACAGCAGGATAGTCTTCCTTGGCTTCGAACGTTGCGAGCGCTCCCGGGGCAAATTGCATGTAAGGAAGCTGTCCGAAACGAATGGCATCGTCACTCGGCTTAACCGAGTATCCAAACCGTTGTTTATCAGGATTCATGCATTCAATTAAGCGCACGAATTGATAAAAATCATATTTGTAAGCCTCTTGCTGAAAATTATTCAGCAACGCTACAGTACAATTCTGGTTCCCGATCTGATGGGCCATTTCATTATCTCACCACGTTCTTTCGTTGAAATTCTCAGTTGCGTGAAGCTATTGATGGATGTGTATTTGCACAAAAAACGATCTAAAACAGCACCCATAAGAAAACAGCTACCTCCAGCAAAAGCTGTTTCATCAAATGTCACCGTAATATCTAATCCGCGCCCAAATGTTATAGGACCCTTAAGCGGTATCCGGCAGGTCATCGGACGGCATTGAATTGATTGTAATCCTTCTATTTGCTTGGCTGTAGCATGATCAGCGTAATCTATGTATAACGCCAACAAGTCACGTAATGCCTTAGCGCCTTGCTGGTGGTCATTATTCACTAAGCTCAGATAGTTTAAAGACAAATGATTGATCAACCTCCAGGAGTAGCTACTTTCGGTAGAGGAGGGTTTTGGATCAGTAGGGCCAACCAAGCAAACTATGTTATTGATAGGAAAGCTGACATCCCAGCTAAACTCAGATTTATCCCCGTCTAATAACAAAAGCTTCGGCAGATCGCGATTTGTACAAAGGACACGAACTCCAAGTTGCTTCAGGTCATTGTTAAAAGGCATTTCACCGGAATCCACCAATGATAAATAAACTTCACTGCTTGTGTATTCAGTTCTTAAAGCCGTTGAACTCGTATTGACGGGAAATAAGGCAGGTTGACGCCTGGAAGTATAGTAAGCAAACGTATCAGAATGTCTACGATGCTCATAATCACTGGAATAAAAAGGCCGAAATTCCTGTTCTGATTGCATATCGCTGCCAAAACCGATGACTTCGAGAATGCTAAAAACTTCATAATCGTTTGGCTTGGTTTTATCAATAACAAGATGGTGCTCTGCATTGTACTGCTTCAAGTGAATACGATCCGCCTGTTTCTCGAATAAATTGATTGCTGGCGTGCAATTCAATCTAAAGTTTTCTGCCTGAACCACGTGTTCCAGCTTATCCTGCGACACATCCAGCAAAATTAGAATTTCGATTTCATCAGAATCACATTGTTGAATTGCAGTAATGATCTTATCTAACTGAAAGAATAAAAAACGTTCTGGTAATGCAAAATATTCCTGCAACAAACGATAACCGCGAAAAGTTTGCGCCGTTGAGGGAAGTAAGGATTGTTCTTGGCTATATCCGACGGACTTTAATATGGAACGGTCAAATACATAACTCTGTTGATTGGATGACGTCCGGATAACAAATGATAGGCTATGCCCAAAGATCAATTCATAGAGTTGTACTGCCAGACTGCCTGTGCCATGTAAATAAAACGTCAGTTGATCGATTGCCAATTGATTAAAGTGATAACCTGCAACGGCTTTTAATTTTATTTTTAAACCCGACTTTATTTTCTTGGTATTCAGGCCAGGATAATTAGGTACTTGCCCGAGGGGTAAATAGACAGCTTCTTTTACCTGTATTGGCCAAACTCTCATATCATGTGAAATTTGAAATTCACATCGGCTGCGTCCCCCTTTTGCCTTACTGAAAATCTTGATTCCCCGTTGCAGGGTAAAGCCTTCTTCAGTGAGTCCGCCCTGAAGATCAGGATTAATCTGCACTATCATCATGGAGGGCAAAGGGGCAAGATAATGCGGATAGACAATCTCCAACAAATGTTGCGTGAACCGTGGAAATTCTGCATCCATTTTTAGCTGAATGCGCGCTGTTAGAAATGCAAATCCCTCCAATAATCGCTCTACATAAGGGTCACTGCATTCTGCGCTTCCTAAATCAAGATTTCCGGCGATTTTAGGGTAGCGCTTGGAGAATTCAAATCCCATCTCCCGAATGAATCGCAGTTCTTTCTCATAATAATCTAGTAAGCGCGGTGTCATTTCATACTCGATTAATTCATTTCGTAAATAGTCACTTGGCTACTTTCCAATTCGAGTTCGGTTCGCAAATGTAAACGTAGCGGCATTGGTTTTGAACATATTTCACCTTCTATTTCAAAAACAAAAACGTTATGTTCATTTTTATTCTGGTCGACGATAACTTTTACCGTTAACGTTTTTCTGAAAATTCTTGGCTCAAAGTCAATAATGGCTTGCAATAAAAACCGTTCAATCTGCACCAGATCCAACCCCGAAACAGTCTTTCCAGAAAAATCTGGAATACCGAAATTAATCACTGATCGCGCTATTTCAGGAAAATTACCAAGCTCCTGATTAGGTACATATTGAATGGTATTGAATAGCCATTCCAGATCGCGTTTTACACATGATTTAATGTCATGCTTAGCACTAACAGAATCATTTAGCGTGTTGTATTGTGCCTGCAATCCCATTAATTGTTGGTGAAGGTGATATTGTTGCTCTTTTTGACTCTCAATACTCTTTGCTTCCTGGTTGTTTGCCAGTTTATTCAAATCCTGCTGTGTCTGCCTTATTTTCTGACGAACTTCAGTTAATAGTTCGTTAATGGGATCTTCATTGATCAACCTGTCAACTAAAGATGGCAAGTACAGATTCTTTGAAAAAGAAGTCAACACATTACCCCTTACCGTTGCTTAAGTCAGCGTTGATCGTAATTGTTTGAGTCTCCAGCAAGGAATATTCTAGGCGATCTGTTAACAACATCTTTTGACCAAAGCCAATATGTATATCGTATGGAAGCTCTTGCCATACAGTCTTGCGCGATAGTGCCAAAAGAGGATCCATTTGATAGGATTGGGGATAACGTGTGGGTATTAGACCATAGTTTTCTCCCCCGTTTTTCCAGCGAAAATGAACAGGAAGCCAGATCACGTCGCGTAAATCGACAGGTTTTTCAATGATGAGGGATTGTACGTTTTCCCAGCTGGTCCATATGTAGCGTCCCTCGATAATTGCTTCCAAAACAGGGCCAATTCGCACATCGCAATCTGCCAGCCATTTGAATGATTCATCGTTAATTGATCCACAGACGCTGGGTGCTTGATCAAAAGCTTGTAAGCGGAGTGACTGAGAATGCTCATACTGTTCTTCTGCAGCCAATTTTAGCGATTGGATCATCAATGCAATCCATTGCTGAGGCGTTCCGACGACCATAGGTTCTTCTTGTCCCAGGAAAACTCGCTCTCTGTTTTTCTCGCAAGCAATAACCTCACGGTACATCAATACCATTGCGATTGAGCTGTCATCGAGTTCTTTTACGACATCCAATTGCGTTATTGCTCTGTCCCATTGCCCCATGACTGATAGCAATTGGAATAGGAAAACTCTGTCTTGAGGACTCGATGGATTCTTCTTGATACGATCTTGTAGAAGCCGCAATGATTCGTCCAAGTTGCCCGATTTTAAGCAGCCTTCAGGTGTCATAGAATAATCATCTATTAAATAAGCGTTAACGAGGAAGCGTTAATTCAAGCACCTAATCTCTACGATTCATTAAGAATTAACACTTCCGTTATTGAATATTTTTTATTCAGCCTTATTTGTTTCCAGATTCCACTTTTTCGGGCCTGTAGCAGTACCAGCTTTTCCATCATTACCAACAGGCGTATAAGTCCATGATATTTTGTCATACACAAAGGTTATTGTTTCCACGGGGCGATCAGACCCTCCACCACCGACCGAAACAGATTGAATCATTGCATTTTCTAATTCATATTTGAGATAAACTACCCTCTCCCCTGATTCTTGGCATACCTCCAGTTCAACTTTAGCGATATGCGTCCCGTTAGCGCAATACATATTGAGATCCACACTTGCAGCATCAATACTTTTTGAAATGACAAAGGGGCTAAAATCCGCACGAGCTGAACTACGCCCCCCAGTGCCACTGGCCCCCGACATAGGCTGATTCAACCCGTGATTGAAACTGAATACTTCGATCCAATCTTTATGATCTTCATCTGTTGACTCGCCTTTAATTGGATCGCAGTGTAAATAGGTATTTGTAGCCATCTTCATCTCCTCGGTTTACTTAAGTTAAATTAAAAAAATAAAGCCCAACAAATGTTTTACACTGTGTTTCCTACCTAAGTGCCAAACAATTCAAACTCTAAAATTTGATTATTTCTTTTCGGAAGGTAATCTAGAAACCAACCTTAAAGACACAGTCAATCCTTCCAATTGATAATGGGGTCTTAAGTAAAATTTGGAGGTATAGTAGCCAGGGTTACCTTCAACTTCTTCCACGACCACTTCTGCCTTCGCTAATGGTTTTTTAGCTTTATCAATTTCACTAGCAGTTGCTGGATTGGCCTCTACATAGTTATTAATCCATTTTTGTAACCACTTTTGCATGTCCTCTCTTTCTTTAAAAGAACCGATCTTGTCTCGTACGATGCATTTGAGGTAATGGGCGAAACGACAGACTGCAAATAGATAAGGCAATCTGGCCGATAAATTGGCGTTGGCCGTCGCATCGGGATCGTCATATTCGAAGGGTTTTTGTAATGATTGTGCGCCTATAAATGCTGCAAAATCAGAATTCTTTTTGTGCAAAAGCGGCATAAAGCCATTTTTTGCAAGCTCTGCTTCCCGCCTATCATCAATGGCAATTTCCGTAGGGCATTTCATGTCGACGCCGCCATCATCGGTTGGAAAAGTATGAGTAGGTAATCCTTCGACAGCTCCACCGGATTCAATGCCGCGAATTCGCGAACACCAACCGTATAACTTAAATGCGCGGTTAATGTTGACGCCCATCGCGTAGGCAGAATTACTCCAGGTATATTTGTTGTGATCTGCGTCGGCGACATCTTCTTCAAAATCAAACTGCTCAACCGGTGAGGTTTTGGCGCCATAGGGCAAGCGGGATAAGAAACGCGGCAATGCCAGTCCGATATAACGCGAATCCTCTGATTCTCTTAATGATCGCCAAGCGGCATACTCTGGTGTTCCGAATATTTTGGTCAAATCTCGTGGATCAGCAAGCTCCTGCCACGAATCCATATTCATGACCTTCGGAGATGCCGCTGCGATAAATGGCATATGAGCCGCTGCTGAAACCTTGGCAATCTCTTTCAGAAACTCAACATCCTGTGGAGCATGATCAAATTCATAATCTCCAATCAAACAACCGAAAGGTTCTCCGCCAAACATGCCATATTCATGCGTATAGATTTTTTTGAAAATCGGGCTTTGATCCCAGGCAGTTCCTTGAAATTTTTTGAGCGTCTTATGTGCTTCTTTTTTCGTAATGTTAAATACCTTGATTTTGAGCATCTCATCAGTTTCGGTGTTATTCACCAAATGATGCAGCCCTCTCCAACTGCCTTCGAGTTTTTGAAAATCAGCATGGTGCATGATTAGATTAACTTGATCGCTAAGACATTGATCTATTTTTGCGATAATCGATTGGATCGTTTTGATCGCATCATTCGATATGAGCGCGGTTTCTTCTAGGGCCTGTTCTGCCAGAGTCTTCACCGCACTTTCAACAGCTTCCCTGGCTCTGTCGGTTTTTGGCTTAAATTCTTTCAGTAATAAGGAAGAAAAATCATCGGATTCTTGTACTTTTGCTTCTGCACCGGATGTCTGGATTTCTGACTCAGCCATTATTGATTCTCCTCAATAGTGTTTGTTATATCGTTTTATTTGGATTCACCCTCAGAAACCTCTGCGCCTTCACTTTGAGGTTTGGGAGTGGCCACTAATGATTTGAGCAACGCTGGATCATTTAATAATTCGTTAATTTTTTTCTCGGCTCCACCTTTTCCATCCATATAGGTAATCAAATTGGAGAGTTCTGTTCTGGTCTGTAACAACTTATTCAATGCATCAACCTTTTCAGCAACTTTAGCAGGCGAAAAATCATCCATATTTTCGAAAGTGATATCTACACTGATGTTGCCTTCCCCAGTCAATACATTGGGGACTTGAAATGCAACGCGAGGTTTCATGGCCTTCATCCGCTCATTGAAATTATCCACGTCGATCTCAAGAAAATCTCTATCACTCACTTCAGGCAATTCTTCAGCCGGTTTACCCGTTAGATCCGCCATGACGCCCATCACAAAAGGTAATTGGATTTTTTTCTCGGCACCATATAACTCAACATCGTATTCAATTTGCACTCGAGGTGCACGATTACGAGCGATAAATTTTTGACTGCTTTCGGCCATCATTTTCCCCTTCGCTAGAAATAACTGAGTTTCTTAATTGATCAAAATTACTTGAAGCATAAAAAAAGAAATCAGTGAATCGATAAAAAAATTTTAGTAGTTACATCTTCATCAATCAGTGATAAAAATCACTTTCAGTAAAATTGTAGCGCCTAACCAAGCATTTCTTGAGCAGTATGGGTTCCCTCCTATAAGCATATGATGAATTAGTTACTTATTCTTATCAGAATCAATAATTTTTTTAAAAACTTTCATATCTTCGGGCGGTATCGCTTCGAGGATTTCCAGAAAATTCTTTGTCATTAGAGATTGCGCCAGATGAATAATTAATGAAACCGGATTGGTTGGTTCCGTTCGTTCGATATATTTGCAAACTCTTTCAAGAATACGAACCACATCTTCGCGGTTCCGTATCTCACTTGATGGAGAAACGTTATCCATTACTTTGCTCCCTACTTCCACCACGTAATTATCTGAAACAACCTCTTGATCAATCATTGAAAATTTCTTACACAACACTAAAACCGGCTCTAATGTGCCACTGAGTTTTTTAAAATCTGGCAACAACGCTTCATTAACTTTTTGTTTAAGAAAATTTTGTATTTCTTGTAACGTTCCTACTATTTCAGCCAGATCATCGCGCAGCTTCAAAATTTCTTGTGCATTATTCTGCGAATCGAACATTTCTTCTATTTGCGCTTGTGAAAATTCAGATTTGGTATTTGTAGTGGGTATTTTTCCCAGGGTGATCAATATGTCACGGATCGATATCCTGATAGGGGGGAATGAAATGAGAATACCTTGTGCATCACGCACTAAAATACTGTAACTTCCAATTTCTGATAAAACATTCAATCGCCGCGTCGGATCATGATCATCTTCTACATCAAGACCGGGATGAATATCTTCCCAATACAACGTCAATAAATCATTGATTAAATGGAGCCCAGAAACTAATCCCGGTAACCCTTTTCTATGTGTCCAAGCACGAGTAAGACCGATCGCTAATCGCAGATCCTTGGTACGTAGCAGTAAAGTTTCAGCAAGAGAAGCAATTTCATTCCAATCAGGATCTTTTTGGGGAGCTTCCCCAACAATGCTGTCCTGCGGGCCTTCCAGACTTTGAATCAAGCTGAGAAAATCATGATCGTACTCAAGATCTGGACCACAAGGGAATTCAGCTGATATCGGTATAAGTAATTTTTCGATGTCCATCTTCATCTGGCGATTTATAAAAATTATTATAAAATCTTTCTGGAATTGAGTTTTGTAGCAAAAGACCCTACAGAGTTTATACCCTTTCTAGAGATACGCCCATATTTGTTGACAAAATGAAATACTAAGCTATCAAAGATGAATATTGGTCTGGGTTTAATACATTGATCAGAGTAGTGCTGCTTAACTGGTTGCCTGATTTTGCTTGACCACATCACGACGTTATCCTCGTTTCGTAATTTTTATATGAAAAAGTACATTATAGATGTGAAACGTACAGTGAGAATTCTCACAACCATAGTTTGCAATACCCTATATACTTAACATTAAAGTGGATATTTCTAAATAGAGAGGAAGTTTAGAACATGAAACGAACCCAACTGTTATTTGTCTGGATTATCCTCGCCATTTTTGGTTTGATTCTTGCAAGTTGTTCCAGTCCGCCCAAGCCTCCCATAGCCAGCGTTTCTCTTAACGTTCAGTCAAATATCAACCCGCTGTCATCGATAGCTGAAGCAAAAGTTCCAGAAGCCAGGCCCGTAGTGATCAGATTCTACGAACTCTCTTCGTTAGCCGCATTCAATTCCACCGATTTCTTCTCAGTTTTTAATGATTATAAAACCACCCTCGAGAACGAATTAATTGCCAGCGAAGAATTGAGAGTAACACCGGGTCAGAAACAGAAGTTTACTCGAACTTTAAATCTTAATACCCGCTATGTAGGCGTGGTGGCTGCCTATAAAAACCTTGAAGAGTCGCAATGGCGAGCTTCCGCAGCCATTCCTTCCAACGAAATAGCTCCAGAAGTCTATATTTTCTTAGACGGAAACAAAATTGAAATTGGGGCAAAACCCCCGTGTGGATTCATGTGTCAATTTCGATCACCTAAACCACCACCAGGAACTTTGTATGAAGTTATAGAATAAAAGTTTATTAAATTTTTTAAATTCATCAGCTAAATTATTTCAATTATATCTTCAGAGAATTTTTATGGCCTGGGATAATAAAGTCATTTGGTCAGAAGGCATGTTTCTTCAGCCACAACATTTTCAACAGCAA
>WBZQ01001606.1_pt1 | contig 14563 bp, 14 predicted proteins | sample 5204251 | NCBI WGS metagenome assembly WBZQ01 (sample SAMN12412402, study PRJNA552823) | activated sludge metagenome | isolation source: activated sludge from nitrification reactor of wastewater treatment plant... | place: USA: Virginia | collected 2017-09 | reverse complement strand
AGACCCCGGAGCAGCCGGACGAGGCACTGCACGTGCCAACTGCTATAGGCTAAGGCCATGAGCGAATCGGACTCCGACCAGGCCGCGCGCCGGGAATTGCGCCGGCATCGTGGCTTCGCCTCCGCCCTGCTGGTGCTGATGGGCGGGCTGACCCTTGGCAGCTACGCCCTGCCCGTTTCCTATTGGACCAGCCTGCTGCAAGCCGCCGCCAAGGCCGGTTTCGTCGGCGGTATTGCGGATTGGTTTGCCGTGACCGCCCTATTTCGCCATCCGCTGGGCATACCAATTCCCCATACCGCCATCATCCCGCATCAGAAGGAGCGATTGGGCCGAGCGCTGGGCCGGTTCGTGGCGACGAGCGTGTTCTCGGCCGGGGACGTGGCCCGCATCCTGGGCGGGCTGGACGTGCCCGCGATCCTGCGGCGCTTTCTGTCTGATCCGGCATCGGCCCGCCCGGCCGCGACCGCGCTGGCCGAAATGCTGCCGCGCCTGCTGGCGACCGTGGAAGATGGGCGTGCTCGGCGCGTTATGGCTCGTCTGGTGCCGCGCCTGATCGGCGGTCCAGCGACTGGCGAGATGATCGCGCGCGTGCTGACCGGGCTGGTGGAGGGCGGCAAGCACCAGGAAGTCTTCGGTTTTATCCTCGGCCAACTCAAGACCGCGCTGGCGGATCGGGAGGAAGCGCTGCGCGTGGCGATTGAGGAGCGGGTGCGCGAACAGGGCGGCCGGCTGATTGGCTGGGCGCTCGGCGCTTCAATCGCGCGGCGGGTGCTGGCGCAAGTCAACGCTGAACTGGACCGGATCAGCCCGGACGGCTCGGAACTGCGCGCCGCTTTCGACGAGTGGGTGCGGCGGGAGATCGAGCGCCTGCGCGACGATCCAGCCCGATCAGCGGAGCTTGCGGCGGCGGTGCGGCGCGTGGCGGCGCATGACACGGTGCAGGCCTGGCTGTGGGATGTCTGGGCGCGGATGCGACTGGCCCTGGAAGCCGACGCCGCCAAGCCCAACGGGCGCACGATCACGTTCCTGGAAGACGCGCTGTCCAATCTGGGCACGATGCTGGAAAGCGACCCCGCCGCGCGGGCGCGGGTGCAGGGGGCGGCCGAGGCTGTCGCGACATCGCTGCTGCCGGCGGCGCAGGAACAACTGGCCGATTTCATCGCCCGGGTCGTGGCGGGCTGGGACACGGCGACGATCACGGATCGGCTGGAACTGCGGGTGGGCAAGGATTTACAGTATGTGCGGATCAACGGGACGCTGGTGGGGTTCCTGGTCGGCGGGGTGTTGTTCGCGGTGCTGGAGGCGGTGTTTGGAGTGGTCAGCTTTTAGGGCAGCCATCACGGCCAACGGGCAAACAACGATCCGTCACGGTACTTCACCTCGCTCCAGCTCCCCCGATTGCGTTGCAGTGCTGGAAAGAAGGTATGGATGTGCAGCTTGAGAGGTCGTTCGTCGACCCGGTCAAGCAACATCCGAAACGTGTTTGCCGGAATCATGCCGGTGGCACTCGGATACCTCACTCGGCAGGACCAGACATCCTGATGCTCGATCACTGCGCGCATGCCGGTATGCGACCCACGCGGGCGGCGGTCCGTCGCGGCCTGCTCGGTCAACTGGTCGCGCGCCCATACACCGACCGGGCTGTTCAGCAGCCGGCGGGCGGCCTCGATCATATCGGTACGCGTGACGAAGGCGGCGAAGAACGTTACAGCACCGTTCCGCCCTTCGTTCATCAGTCGATCCGCAAGCCCTGCGTTGGTGATCAGATAGTGCCTGCCGAGCGCGTGCGCGGTGCTTTCGGGATCGGCATCACGACCTTCGTACAGAGTGGGTCGGTCCTCGGAAGACCGCAGCACACGATCCACGTCGATTGATGAAAGAATTGCGGGTGGCATGGCTGGGTAAACTCCAACACCGAGTCTACGCTAGCCCCACGGTCACGATCGATCAAATCGCGCATGCGGCAAAACCGGCATGCTCAATCCCGCACCGCCGGTGGCCGCCGCAGCGCCCAGAACGCCACCGACCCACCCGCATAGGACAGGATCGACAGCCAGAACGCGACCCGATAGCTGCCTGTCATATCGAACACGAACCCGGCCGCCCAGGACCCGCCAGCCGCGCCAAGCCCGGTGCCGATCGAGATCACCCCCAGGATCGTGCCCAGATTAGGCCCCGGAAACAGGTCCGCCGTCTTCGCTGTGATCGCCGGGCCCCGCGCGCCCCAGGTCAGGCCAAAGAAACACGCATGCAGCCACAGCAGCAGATGATCGTCGGGACTGGTGATCAGCAGCCCACACGCCACCCCAATGATGGAGGTGCCATAGGTCAGCACCGCCGAAAGTTCCCGACCGATATAGTCGGACACCGTGCCCGTCACGATCACCCCGGGCAGCGACAGGAACGCCCCCATGCCCAGCACGGATGCCGCGTAAAGCTTGTCAAAGCCGATATCGACGGCGAACGCCAACTGGTGCAGCGCGACGAGGAAGCTGCCGAGCCCGGTGAAGATATAGACAAGCACCAGCAGCCAGAAATGCGGCGTGCGCATCGCCTGCTTCAGGGTCCAGCCCTCGGTCGTCGCGTGCCGTTCGGCCCTCGGCACCAATCGCGCGTCAGTGCCCCGGAACATCGCCGCCAGCGGCAGGATCATCGCCGCCATCGCGATCCCCTGCCACCAATAGGCGCCACGCCAGCCCAGACCACTGATCATCAGGGTCGCCGCCGGTGCGGAATAGGCCCGCGCGAACCCGTTGGCTGACTGCACGATCGCCACCGCCATGCCGCGATTGCGCACGAAATACCGCGACAGCAACGGCACGAACACGACCAGGCCGAAGCAATTGGCACCCAGCGTCATCACGATCCCGTACAGCACGACCATGTGCCACTGTTCGGCCGCGAAGGACGACCCCAGCAGACCCGCCGCGAGCAGCGCCCCGCCCATCAGCACCAGCCGGCGCGGTCCCAGCCGGTCGACCAGGATACCCACCAGCGGTGACGTCGCGCCGTGCACGAACTGCCCCACCGAATACGCCACCGACACTTCCGCTCGGCTCCAGCCAAAATCCTCGACAAAGGCGAGCAGGAACACGGCGTAGGCATGGATGAAGGCGGCGCCGACGGAAAAAGTCAGGAATGACGCGGCCAGAAGGATCCAGGCGCGGGTGGGTGAAGCGGCGTGCGTGTCGGACATGATCCCAGGTTTGTGCCCTGTCGCGACGGGCTTGGCCAGAACGGCCCAGCCGGTGTGATATGTGGGCGGTTTGATGTACGCCCCGCGCGTGCGGTAGCCTCCCCCAACCAAAGGGGAGAGAGCGTGCCATGGACGACATTTCGGGCAAGACCGCCATTGTGACAGGTGCCGCGTCGGGCATCGGGCTTGGCATCGCCACCGCGCTGGCCGAGGCCGGCGCCAATGTCGTGATGGCCGACATCCAGAAGGAAGGGCTGGAACAGGCGGCGCACGGTCTGTCCGGCACCAACAAGCGCGTGATGCCGGTCCGTATCGACGTCACGCAGGAAGAATCGGTGATCGAAGTGCTGCAACGCGCCGAACGGGAATTCGGCAAGGTGCATATCGCCTGCAACAACGCCGGCGTGCCGATGCATGGCACCCGCATGATCGATGTCCCGACCGATGACTGGCGCTTCGTCATCGGCGTCAATGTCTGGGGCATCATCCATGGCATCCGCCATTTCGTTCCCGCGATCCTGAAGCACGGGGAAGCAGGCCACGTCGTCAATACGGCCTCGGTCGCCGGGTTCCAGAATCGCCGCGGCACCGACCAGGGTCCGTATTCAATGTCGAAATACGCCGCCCTGTCGCTGTCGGAAGCGCTGGAGATCGAGCTGGAAGGCACCAATGTCGGCGTGTCCGTCCTGTGCCCCGGCCCGATCAACACCAATATCGCGCGCGGCGCACGCAACCGCCCCGATCACATGGGCGGCCCGCAGGTGCGCGCGAATGATGAGGCGACCCTGGCCGAACGGCTGGCGACCCAGGGGCTGGATCCGAAGAAGGTCGGCGACCGCGTGGTGGACGCGATCCGCACCAATACGTTCTACGCTTTCGTCAGCGCCGTGCCCGCCGACGTGATCCGTAACCGCCATCGGCGGATCGAGGCGGCGCTGAACTCACCATGGGTCACGCATTACTGATCGTGCGGCCGATCCAGATCACCACTGTTCGCGAACGACCCGACCTGGTCCCGACCGTCGCGCGGTGGCTGTGGATGGAATGGGCGCGCAACAAGGGTCGCACGCTGGAACGCGTCGTCGAACGACTGCGATCACGCACCGCGACCGTGGGACCGGAACAGACCTGGGTCGTGCTGGATGGCGATACGCCCGTCGCGACGGCCAGCCTGGTGCATGACGACCTGGATGACCGGCCGGACCTGAGCCCCTGGCTCGCCAGCGTCTACGTGGATCCCCAGCATCGCGGCCACGGCCATGCTGTCCGCCTGGTGCGGGCGGTGGAAGCCGCGGCCCGCGCCGGTGGCGCCGCGACGCTGTGGCTGCACAGCGAACACGCCGCCGGGCTTTACGCGAAGCTGGGCTGGATCGCGATGGGGCAGGAGGATGACCACGGGCACGCGGTCACGCTGATGCGCCGCGACTTGGGCTAACCAAGGAGGTTGGCCAAGGGACCTGACTCGCCGGTGCTTGCCCACCCGATCATGGGGATGGCAGTTTGGTCCGACACCATCACACAGTTCGCAGGAGCATCCATCATGTCCGGCCTGATCCACGATCACTCCCAATGGGGACCCACCGACCAGATTGGCGCCGGCAATCTGTGGACCGCGGAAACCCGCCTGTCCGCCCTGGGCCTGGTGAAGCATGCCCGTGTCTACGACGTTAGCCACGAAATCCATATGGGCGCGCCCTATATGGCGCCGAATCAGACGCCGTACCTGATGTCGATCTGGGCGTCGTGGAAGGACAGCATCAAGCGCCGTCGCGGCATGGGCATGAAGAACGATGCCGGCACGAACCTCGAACGCATCGAGATGACAACCCATGTCGGCACGCATATCGACGCGTTGGGCCATTTCTCCTCGGGTGACCGGCTGTACAACGGGTTCTGCGCGCCGGACGTGGTCACCGATTGGGGCCTGACCGCGCTGGGCATCGAGAAGTCGCCGCCGATCATCACCCGCGGCCTGTTGTTCGACGTCGCCGGCTTCGACGGCAGCGACCACCTCAACCCTGGCCGCGTGATCACGCCTGACGACCTGGACCGTGCCGCGGCGCAAGGCGGGTTCAAGGTCCAGCCCGGCGACGTCGCCCTGATCCGCACCGGTTGGGGCCGCTATTTCGCCCTCGACAACGCGAAATACCTGACCGGGGAGCCAGGGATCGACGTCCCGGGCGCGAAATGGCTGATCGACCAGGGCATCGCCGCGATCGGCACCGACAACATGGCGGTGGAAGTGCTGCCGAACCCCGATCACACGCTGGGCCTGCCAGTGCATCAATACGCGCTGTCGCAACGCGGCGTGTACCTGATCGAGAACCTGGCACTGGAGGAGATGGCGAAGGACCGCGTGGCCGTGTCCTGCTTCATCCTGCTGGCGACCAAGTTCCGCGGCGCGACCGGCTCACCGGTGCGCCCGGTTGCGATGGTCTGACCCCGCCGACAATCCGCCGCAGTCGTCGGACGGCGGCGGATTGAAACCGCGATGATGCATTTCCGCTGCCATTCCATACACGGAATCATGTAGGGCACGGACCCGATCAGAACCCATCGGTTCTCGATGTCCGTGCGCCCAAGCTGGTGGTAAGAACAGGGGATGATGCAAGGACTCGCCGATTTCTCGAACGCCATCGCGGGCCTTGTCGCCGCGGCGGCGCCACTGGTGACTGCCATCCGCGTCGGCCCGAATCGCCATGTCAGCGGCATCCATTTGCGAACTGACACGATCGTCACGGCAGACCAGTCGCTGCCGGTGCAGGACAGCTACAGTCTGATCCTGTCGACCGGGGCCATGGTCGCCGCGCGTCCCGGCCCGCGTGATCCGGCGCGCAATGTCGCGATCCTGCGCCTGGAAGCCCCGGTGCAACCCACCTATGTGCCCGAAGCCGAGGAACCACCCATCGGCGCCCTCGTCCTCCTCCTCGGCGCCAATTTCGACGGCACGCCCACCGCTCGTCTGGGGCTGGTGCATGCAAGCCCGCGCGGCGGCGGCACGGTCGTGTTGGACATCGGGGCCAGCGCGAACGAGGCGGGCGGCCCGGTGCTGAACGCCGGGGGCGAATTGCTGGGCATGGCCGTGCCGAACATGGCCGATCAGATCACCGTGGTTCCCACGCGCACGCTCGACTCGCTGATGGACCCGAGCGGGACGTCCGCCACCGCGGCGCCCTCGGTGGCCGGGGCCGTCGGCGCCGCCCCGATCGCCCCCCGGCCACTGAACGGCAGCCGGCGTGGCTGGCTCGGCGTGGCCCTGCAACCGATCACGGTGCCGGAGCCGCTGGTACCCCGCGCCGGCCAGACATCCGGCCGGATGGTGGTGAACATCACCAATAACGGTCCGGCTGATCAGGCTGGACTGCGCATCGGCGACGTGCTGCTGGCGCTGAACGGCTATACGACCAGCGGACCACACGCGCTGCGCGCCTTTCTGGGCGCCGACCGCATCGGCACGCAGATCGAGGTGCGGCTGCTGCGCGACGGCACCGTGCTGACCACGTTTTTGACGGTGGCCGCGCAACCTGCTTGATCGCGCCCATGCGACCGATCCTGTTCGCGGGCGATCCGCACGGCAATTTCTCGCCCATCATCCGGGCTTGTCTGGCTCGTCCTGCCGGCGCGCTGGTGATCGTCGGCGATTGCGACTGCAACCAGCCCCTGCCCCGGATCATGGCGCCAGCGCTGGATGCGGGCTGGTCGGTGCACTGGATTCTGGGTAACCACGACACCGACACGGAACACGGCTTCGACCACCTGGTGGCCCATCATCCCACCGGCGACCTGGGCCTGCGCGTGACGGCTATCGAGGGCCTGCGCATCGGCGGCCTGCCCGGCGTATTCAAGCCACGCATCTGGTATCCGCGCGCCGACTCGCCGGGCGCCGCGATCGATCCGCCGCGATACCCCACCCGCGAACGCTTCATGGCCGATTTGCGACCGGACCAGTTGTGGCGGGGCGGTCTGCCACTGTGGCATCGCGACACGATCTTCCCGGAAGACCTGGACCGGATGGCCGCCGAACGCTTCGACATCCTGGTCGCTCATGAGGCACCGACCAGCCACCCCTACGGGTTCCAGGTGCTCGACGACCTGGCCCAGACGGCGGGTGCCTGGCTGGTCGTGCATGGGCACCACCACGATTCCTACGACCGCGTCATGCCCAACGGCATCCGTGTCCGTGGGCTGGGCCTGTCCGAAATCTACGAACTCGCGCGCTGACGGTCCGCCGGCGCGATCTGCCGCCGGAACAGGTGGTAGGCGCGGGCGTATCGCTCCACCGGGCTGAACTGCCACAACAGGCGCACCTGGTCCGTGGCCAGGGAAACGATGGCGGCTGGCGCGCCCTCGGCGCGGGCGCTGACGCCCGGATGATCGAAGCAAACCTGCGCGGCGAGGCCGCATTGGATCGTCACCGCCGGCAGCGCCTCAGCCAAGGTGTGGCATGCGACCAGACCCAGCCGGCACAGATCCCGCGCCGGGTCGCGCGCGCCCTGCGCGTCGAACCCCTCATCACGCAGGATGCGCCGCAGCCCGGCCCGCGTATGACCCAGATCGGTCAGCCGCTTGCGCAATGTCTCATCCACCGGCAGCACGCCGGTCACGCGCGAGGGATCCTCGGGGGCGACCAGGGTGACGACCACGTGGCCGGTCGGATAGGGTCGGGACAGGCCGAACGCCATGCCATGCTCGTGCGCGACTTCAGCGAGAGCCTGGTTCATGCGAGCATCAAGGGGCATCCGGGCCAACTCCTCACCATCCGTGTTGGCACCATGGCAACAGGGGTTGGTTAACAAACCCTGAACGCCAATCGCCATGGCATGCCGGGTGCGAGATTTATCTCCGGCTGCTTTCGCGCCACCCGGTATGCGCGTCGAACCCCGAGGTGAAACACGCATTTGATCAATAGGATACGAGCCAGGTCAGCAAGACCGACAAGGTGACAAAGGACAGCAAGGTAGACAGCAGGATCGTTCCCGATGTCACCGCCGCTTCCCGATCATACAGTCGCGCCAGGATGAAGGCGCCGGCGCCGGTGGGCAACGCGGCCATGATCACGGCGGTCTCCGCCCAGGCCGGCGGCATCGCGACCAAATGGAACGCGATCACCCAGGCGATCGCCGGTTTGACCAGCAGTTTCAGCGCGACAAGCCGAGCGACGAGGCCGAAGCGGAAGCGTCCCGCGGTCTGCACAAGCATCAACCCCGTCGCGACCAGCGCACAGGGCGTGGCCGCGCCACCCAGGAGCAGCAGGAACCGATCCAGCGCCACCGGCAACGACACACCGGCCAGTGCCACGGCCAGCCCCGCGACCGGCGCGATCAGCAGCGGGTTGCGCACCAGCGCGCGCGACACCCGCCCCACGATCGCCCGCCATCCGGCGCGACCAGGTCGGTCAAGCTCCAGCAGGATGACTCCGACCGCGAATTGCGGGCAGGCCGTGATGACCATCGTAATGACACCGGGGACCAGGCTGGCGTCGCCGAACGCGATCCGGCACAGCGGCAGGCCCATATAGCCGACATTGCTGAATGTCGCGGACATCGCCTGGATCGCACTGTCCCCGAGACGCGCGCCGGCCAGGCGCGACCAGGCCAGCGAGAGCAGGAACGGTACCGTGATCGCCCCACCGAACGCGGCCAGCAGTCCTGGATGCGCCAGGTCCGTTGGATTGATATGCGCCATGGCGTGAAACAGCACCGCCGGCAACGCCAGGTTGACGACGAAGCGGTTCAGCGCCTCGGTCGCGGCGGCGCCCAGCCCACCGAGGCGGCCGGCGACGACCCCAGCCAGGATCAGCCCGAACACGGGCAGGGCGATCGTGAAGACGGCAAGCAGGACAGGCGACTCCCAGGCGGCGGAGCGTTCTGTCCCGCGGCGGCCAGCGCGGCAATGGGTGGCACGCGGATTGACCGCCACGATCGGCCTCGTCACGCTGCCACCCCTTCGCAGCGAACCCAGGACCCCGCGCATGACCGACATCCTGCCCCGCGCCGAACCAGAATCCGTCGGCGTGTCATCCGCGCGCCTCGGCCGCATCATCCCGGCGTTGAACGCCGAGGTCGGCCGCATGCCCGGTGCGGTGATCGCCATCGCGCGCCGTGGCCAACTGATCTTCCATGAGGCGGTCGGCTTCCTGGGTCCCGATCGCACCACGCCCATGCCACGTGACGCGCTGTTCGCCATCGCCTCAATGACGAAGCCGGTCACCGGCGTGGCCGGGCTGATGCTGTGGGAGGAAGGCAAGCTCGGCTTGGGCGATCCGGTGGAACGCTTCTTGCCAGCGTTGGGCAACCGGCGTGTCGCGGTGCTGGATCAGCGCGTCCTGGGCGGTCAGGGCCCGATCGAGACCGTGCCGGCCGAACGCTCCATCACCATGCTGGACCTGATGCGCCACACATCGGGCATTCCCTATGGCGGGCGTGGCGCGACCGCCGTGCATCCGCTGTATCCGGCATCGTCCAACGCCGCCGGCGCCAGCCTGGATCGCGCCGCATTCCTGGATCGGCTGGCTGCTGCACCATTGCTGTACCAGCCCGGAACGGTCTGGGACTATGGCCTGTCGATCGATGTCATCGGGCTGGTGGTGGAGGCTCTGTCAGGACAGACCCTGGGCGGTTTCCTGGACGAACGGTTGTTTCGCCCGTTGGGCATGACCGACACCACGTTCCAGGTGCCCGCGCACAAGGCCGGACGGCTGGCGCGTCCGCTGGACCGGGACCCGGATACGGGGGAGGCGCAATCCGTTCCGGACCGCACCCAGGCGCTGCGCTTCGAATGCGGTGGCGGCGGGCTGGCGTCCTCGGCGATGGACTATCTGCGGTTCGCGCAGATGCTGCTGGCAGGCGGAATGTTGGGGGATGCACGCATCCTGGGCCGCAAGACCGTGGAAGCGATGCGGTCGAACCACCTCGCACCCGGGATCGAGAACCGGATCGCCGCGCTGGACGTGAATTCCGACGGGTATGGGTTCGGGCTGACCGTGGCAGTGAAGGCCCAGCCCGGCACGCTGATGGGCAGCCTGGGGGAATTCTACTGGAACGGCGCCTATGGGACTCTGTGGTGGGCGGACCCGACCGAGGACCTGGCCGTGGTGTTCATGGCGCAGGTGCCCGGGTTGCAGCGGCGGCGCTATCGGGCGGTGGTGAACGCGTTGGTGTATCAGACGCTGGTTGGGTAGGGCGCCAGTCGCGCCGGACAATGCGAACCTGGTGTCCCTAAAGCAGCGTGGCCAGCTTTCGCGTTGCGGCGATGCCATCGTGCATCTGCACAAGCTTGTCGGGTTCCGAGACGAACCACGCGAACGACCCCCACGCCAAACCGGTCACCGTGCGCCGAACGGCATCGCCGCCACGATCCAGATAGGCGGTGACGAAGGCGGCATCTTCGGGACGGTAGGCCCGCGACGCTGAAGCAATCAGTTCGAGCAGCGCCCGCCGCCGCCGCGCCGTCACTGCGCCATCGGATGCAACCACTTCGACGAAGACAAGCAGTACCGCGCCAGGACGACCTGGTGGGTCCAGGTCGACGAGAACCACATCCGGCAGCAACGTCGCCGCATCCAACGTGATCCCAAGTGCCGTTTCGAGAGGCGCATCACGGAATGGGGTCTTGCTCGCGCTGTCGCTCACCCACGCGACGCGCGGATTGGCCAGGAAATTCGGCGCGAAGACCTCAACAACCGCCTTCGTGATCGTCGGGCTTGGTCCTGGCGGCAGGATGATCGACGAGCCGCCGGGACAGTGCACCACAATGTTGGCACTGGACGTGCTTGCGCTTGCGCGCACGAGAGCGGTGCGGGCACGCGCGGCGGCGGATAGATTGCGCGTCCGCCACTCGGCCGCCGCGGCGTCCAATGCATCGCCTTCCAGCCCCGGACGAAAGAGTGCGGCAAAATCCGCCTGTAACGCGTAACGTCCAAGCGGGGATGTCGTCGGCAGGCCAGTTCGTTCCACGATGGCATTGACTGGGACCAGCCCCTGGCGGATGACCTCGTCGCGCAACGGTTCGCGTGTGTTCTCGGCGTACCAGCGATCGAGCGGCGACGGGGCGCGGGCTGAGTTCATGGCCGCATGGTAGGCCTCTCGCCGCGTATCGTCGCACTGGGACGCTTGCAATTCGCCCATGCGGACGACATGGCGCGGCGCGATCCACACATCCGAACCGGCGATCGCACCGACATAGAGCGCGGTGAAGATGGTGCGCGCCGTCGCGTCTCGCACAAGGTAGCCGCGATCCGGCGTGCCTTCAGGGAATATCCTCGGCAAGCGTGTGTGAATCTCCTGCCAGGAGATCAAGGGCGGCAGAGTCACGCGACACCGTAGAGGCGGGCCACCGCGACTTCGGGATCGGGAGACGCCAGAGCAGCCAACACGGAACTGGCAGCTGGCAGAGGCAGGGCTTCCAACTCGGAAGCGCTGACGGCGACGGATGCGTTGATGCAACGAAGCACACGATCCGCGGTAACGGTGGCGAGGAACGCAGCTACCGCCGACACTGGCACGACCGGAGATGCTGAGGTGGGCAAAATCATGTTGAGGTGGTTTTCCACGGTAACACGTCCATGCCGTGCCATGAACACATCGGACATCTCGGCCGCGATCAAACGGCGGTGTTGCTCCTTCGCCGTGGTTCGCTGCACCAACACGCAGGATCGGGTGACGATGTTTGGATCGTCGTCGCCCCGGATCTCGAACCACGCTGCGTGGTTCCGTTTCGTTGCCCGGTGAACGAACTGGCTGTCCCGCGTTACCGCTTCCGCCCACACAACCGGAACACGGTTCTTCCCAGGAGCATCATGAAGGCGGGGCTTATGACGATTCCAGACGAGCGGCCCCGTGGAGACGGAATAACCCCAATCCGCGAGGCGCGTCGGCATCGTACGCATATGAGCAACGAGGGCCGCGTCGTCAGCGCTGCGCGGCAGTGTCCACGGTGCGTCTGGGTCACGTGGCAACACCAGAGTGCCTGTCGGCACCCCCGTCAACCCTTTCCGTTCAGCATGAACCACCGCGCACGCCGCCGGCCGGCGCATGTTGCCGCGTCGGAATGTCGACAGGGCGACCTCTTGCAATACATCCGCAAACACGTCCTTGCGGCTCTCCACAAGGTCAATGCTGAAAGGTGGCGCGTGCTCACGCAGCATTCGGCGCAATGCCTTGAAGTAGTGACCTGCCAGGAAGCTCGCTGGCGTGAGATAGGCGATAACGCCGCCATCGCGTCTGGCAAGATGCACGGCGAGGTCGGTGAACAGGCCATAAAGGTTCGGATGCCCGTGCAGGCTGCGCGCGAACCGTGACCGGATGGTCGGGTTGTCCTTTACCTTTCCGAATGGTGGGTTGCCGACCACCAGGTCGAAACGGTTGCTCGCATCATCAATCGACTCAAGGGCGTCACGCTGCTCCGCTACCGTTCCGAGACGACGGCCAGACGCCACGATCAATGGCAGCGCGACCGCTTCCACGAAAAGATTCGTCAACCACACCGCGAACGGGTCCAAATCCCAGCCGCGAAGCCGAGACGCGAGGGCGGCGAGGGCGATCGCCGGGTCCGCACTCTCCATCGCACAAAGCATGCGCGAAGCGGCTTGCACGAGGAACGCTCCGCCACCGCAGGACGGATCGATAACATGGCCGGTTCGCCAGTCATGCCCAGCTTGTTCAGCCCTATCCAAGAGGTGCCCTACCAGGAGTGGTGGCGTGTAGAAAATTCCCCGGTCTGACCGATAGCGCGGCGGTAAGGCTTGTATGTAGAATTGCCCAAGCGCGGCGGCCGCGGCGGAGACGTCCAGACCCGCCATGTTCCGCCCGAACGCCACGGCATCAGCCTCGGCCAGATCGGACGGCTGAGGATACTTCGAGTCATTGGGCAGCGCCGCAATCGGCATGCGAGGGGCGCGATGGGCGGCGGCATAGCTATCCCACCACGCAGCCGCCGCGGCGAACGCAACCGCCCGGGCGGCTTCCACACCGACGCGGTCGGTTACCGCGGCCGGGGTGCGGTCGCGCGGATACGAAACCGGCGACAGAAGTAATTCCTGCGTTCGTCCTATCGTCGTCACGCCCTTTGCTCGTCGAGTTCGTGGCACGGTCACCGCCGATCTGTTCCGCCAATCATGCCAAGAATCACGCCGCGCCGGTAGCGCGATCAGCCGATCCGTTTCGCCGCTACCCCGCCTCCGCCTCCATCGCCAATCCACCCTCGGCATTCGCCGCCCAGAGCGCGACCTTGCCATCAACCCCCGGTCGCCCGTTCACCGTGAAGGACGCGATGTCAAACAGCGGACTCAACGCCCTGAAGCTGAACGAGCGCATCGGACGGTCGACATGCCGCCGATACAGGTCCGCGAGCAGGGTCGCGATCAGCGGGCCATGCACGATCAGGCCCGGATAGCCTTCCTCGGTCGTCACGTAGCGGCGGTCGTAATGAATGCGGTGGCCGTTGAACGTCAGCGCCGAGTAGCGGAACAGCAGCACGTCATCCGGCTCGATCAGGCGCGACCAGGCGGCGTCGGTCGGCGCGGGCCTGGCGCGCGGCGGCGCTTCACCGGGTGCCGGCGGGTCCCGGTAGACGATGTCGTGTTCCTCGGTCAGGGCCAAGCCGTCCGGCCCCGCGATCTCGTGCCGCACCAGAACGAAGCACAGGGAGCCGCTGCGACCGGATTTTTCGGTGACATCGACGATCCGTGACGTCCGGGTGATCGTCTGGCCCAGCAGGATCGGACGGAGGAACTCCAGCCGCCCGCCCGCCCACATGCGGCGCGGCAGCGGCACCGGCGGCAGGAACCCACCGCGCTTGGGGTGCCCATCCGGCCCGATCTGGGACTGACGGGCGAGCGGCAGATGATACAGCCAGTGCCACAGCGGCGGCAGGGGATCGCCCGGCCTCGGCGCCGGGTCATCGCGGTCGAGCGTCGCCGACAGCGCGGCGGATGGCACCAGCGTCGCGGTGTCGACCAGGGTTTCCGTGCGGTCGATCCAGGTGCGGAGATGGGCGATATCAAGGGGCATGTTCGGGTCCGGTCGCGATGCGCCCATGGTTTCCGTCCTTTTCCGCCCCACTTCAAGGGGGACGCATCGCCGACATTGTCCTGGATCATCGACCGATCGCGCCAGTCCGCCAGAATGCCACCCTGAATCCACCCCCAAGGCTTCGCATGACGCTTCACGGCTTCACGACATGGCTGGGCCGCCGATTGGGTACGACACCGCCACCGGCGGATCCGCGGCAACACGTGTCGGACAGCGACGACCTGGCGCCGGTGCTCGATCTGTTGGCGCGCCTGCAAACCACCGAGGCCGGTTTGTCCACCCCCCAGGCAAGCGACCGTCTCGCTCGGCTTGGCCCCAACGTCGTGGCGGCCGAGGA
>WBZQ01001759.1_pt1 | contig 14571 bp, 9 predicted proteins | sample 5204251 | NCBI WGS metagenome assembly WBZQ01 (sample SAMN12412402, study PRJNA552823) | activated sludge metagenome | isolation source: activated sludge from nitrification reactor of wastewater treatment plant... | place: USA: Virginia | collected 2017-09 | reverse complement strand
GATCCACAGTGCGCCGGCAGGCGGTGGGGCGATTCATGCAGCCGCGCTCCTGGCGGATGGCCGGCTCTTTGTGGCCGGCAACAATGGCAGCGGGCAATTGGGCTTGGGCAACACGACGCAGCAGACGGTGCTCAAGGTCGAGACCTACGACCACTTCGGCCGCCTCGACGGCGTTCAGGAAGAGATCGGCACCGTCGCCAACTACTCATACGACGCCATGGACCACCTTGTGGGCGTGAGTCTGTCCGGGCCGGGCGGTGGCGCCACGACCGGCTCGTTCATCACCCAGGACCGGGAGTTCGGCTACGACGGCCGCGGCTTTCTGCGTTGGGAAAAGCACCCCGAGAAGCAGACCAACGCCTTCACTCCTTGGGACGCCTGGAGCGGGTACCCCCAGGATTCCCACGTTGACTACCTGAACTACAACACGCTCGGCCTTGCCGGCCTGCGGGTGGACGGCGACAACCACGTTCGCTTCCTTTACGACCTCGCCGGACGGCCGACCGACGTGATCCTCGAACGCGACGCGTCCGGCACCCTGATGCCTCAGCGGCGACTCAAGTGGTTCGATTACGGCGACTCCGCGAATCCCGGCAACCGCAACCTCGGCAAGGTGACTGCGGCGCGGCGTTGGAACTACCTCCGCGCGGGCGGCCGGCAGTTCGCGTACGTCAGCCGTTACGACTACGTTTACGGCGGTCGTAATGGCCGCCTCTCGAAACGCGACACCAGCGCCACCTTCGACGAATGGGGACAGCTGCCGCAACAGCCGGAAACGCCGTCCGACGAGACCTTCACGCAGGGCTGGACATGGGACGAAGCGGGGCGGCCGGTGAGCGTCAGCTATCCACAGTGCACGTTCGCGCCGTGCAACGGCATCCGCACCACGTCGTTTGCCGACGTGCCGCTCGACCACCCGTACCATCGTGACATTGAGGCGATTGTGGGTGCCGGCCTGACGGCGGGCTGCGGGCTCAACCAATTTTGCCCAGAGGACACGCTCACCCGAGCCCAGATCGCTGCCTTCCTGATCTACGGCCTCAAGGGCATCACCTATCGGCCACCGCCGTGCAGCGGCCAGATCTTCGCGGACGTCACCTGCAGCCACTGGGCGGCCTCCTACATTCACGACATGTGGAATCGCGGCCTCACCGCCGGCTGCGCCACCAACCCGGCCCGCTTCTGCCCCGAGCAGCCGGTGACGCGCGCCGAGGTCGCAACCTTCCTGCTCAAGGTGCGGCACGGCGCTAACTATCAGCCTCCCAATTGCCAGTCGTCGGGTTTCACGGACGTGGTTTGCGGCAGCAACCAGTGGTTTGCCACTTGGGTGGCGCAGGCAAGGGTTGAGGGCCTGATCGAGGGCAGGCTGGTCCGGGGCGCCGACGGATGCGGCGGCAGCGCGTCGGCGTTCTGTCCGGGCTCGCTGCCGACGCGCGGCGAGGTCGCCGGCATGTTGCGCAGAGGTTTCAACGTCGCGCTGCCGCCTAACGATGCGTCGGCACGCGTGGTACGCAACGTCTACGAGGACGGCTTCCTGACCGAGGTGTCGCCCTTTGCCGGGATCAAGTACCACCCGAACGGCTTGGCGAAGAGCATTAACTACGTCAATGGCGACTCCTGGCTGCAGGAGATCGCCAGCCACCGCATGCCGCGACCCGCGGTCATCCGGCTGAACTTCGGCGACACTTCTCGCGGGCTCTACTACTCGTATGACGGTGTCGGCAACGTCATTCGCGTCCAGACGGGACCGGAGGCGAGCTCACCGGCGGAGAAGTACCGCTACGACAGTTCGAGCCGGTTGGTCCGCGGCACGCTGAGCGACGGCGTCTATCAGCAGTTCACGTACGACGGCTTCGGCAGCATACAGAGCATCGCGTCGGGGAACACGCAGTTCAACCGAAACACGCCGACCGACAGCTTCACGAACCGCCTCAGCACGGCCGGCGGCTACGCCGACTACGACCGGTCGGGCAACCAGAAGCGCTTCATCGCGACGACCTATGAATACGACGGGTTGAACATGCTGAGCCGAGTGGCCGGCGCCGAGGACTGGCAACACGTCTACGACGCCGATGACGAGCGGATCGTCTCGATCCGCTTTTCACCAAACGGGGCGCGTTTCTATCGCTTCACGCTCCGCGACCTCGACGGCAAGGTGCTCCGCACCTGGGAGACGCCGGAGTGGAACTGGACGAAGCCTGTCACCGACCACGTCTATCGCGGAAGCCGATTGCTGGCGACCGCGTGGATGGCCAACGGCGAAGGAAATAAATGGAACTTTCCCGATCACCTCGGAACGCCACGGATCATCCGGCAGGTTTCCAACGGCGCCGGTGTCGAGCACCACTACCTGCCGTTCGGTGAGGAGTTGACGTCCTCGAGCTCCGACGGGGAACGGATGAAGTTCACGGGGCACGAGCGGGATGGGTTGACGACGAGCGGCGTGGGCGACGACTTGGACTACATGCACGCCAGGTCCTACAACCCACTCGTCGGGCGCTTTACGAGCGCGGATCGGGGCGCCTTCAGGTTGGGATTGCCGCAGTCATTCAATCGCTATGCGTATGTGCGAAACAACCCGCTAAGACTGGTCGACCGCAACGGAGCCCAGGATGAAGACGCCGCGATGGAAGCCCTCAAAGGGACAGCAACGATGGGCGCCAGCACTATCGCTCTCGGGGGCGCTGTCGGAGGAGCCATGACAATGACAACAACTGGCAGTGCTTCCGTCTATGCGCTTGCAGCTTCGGCCGGGGGAGACGCAGGTCTGGCCCTTGGTGGCGCGGCTCTCTCAACCCCCACGCTTGTTGTCGGTGCGGGTGTTGCGGGGTACGGACTCGGAACGGGTTTTGATCGGTTCGCCACTGCCGCGACCGGGGACGATCTTGCAGCGGAGCGCGTCGCATTTGGACTCGCGGGCTTCGCGTTGACGGAACTCTGGAGACTCGAACGCTCCAGCGGCCCTCTGGATGACATCGTCACGACAATCGTCACAGCCTGCACCCAGGCCGGTGAGTGTTCGCAGGAGATCACCGACTACGACGAATCGAAGAAGCTCGGAGAGAGGAACTTAGGGCCTCGCAATCGAATCTTCTTCGATCAGGAGCTCATGGAGGGCTTCCTCGAAGGCTCCCTTTGCATTGAGGGCATTTGCGTCAGCAGGCAGTAACGCACTACGACGAGGCTAGGTAGTGGTCGAGCGGTCCGTCGGCAGCGCGGCGGACCGCTGGCCGACCAAGCGGCCCCGCAACCCCGACGCATACGAGAGGAGGCTGACCGACCTCGCTAGCCAGCGGCTCATCCCGCCTTGTACTCCATCGGTCACTTTGGGACCGAGCCGGAACTCACTATCCCGTCACAATGCTCGCCGATGGAGACACCGACCAATCACCAGCCGGTGAGGCCTCGGCCCGAGCTGCTACCACCCTGGATCGGATCCGGGGAAGACGAGCTCCGGTCTGCGGCGGTGTCCCGGTTGGAGGTCTCGTCCCTGTTTGCCACCGACTCCTACGCCGTGAACCGCTACAGGTGCGGCGACACTGCGGCCGACGCGCGTAAGGAAAAAGCGCTTGGCGCGCATCTCCTCGTCTTTCCACACGAAGGCTCATTCCGTATTCGCTGCCGGGCCGGGACGGCAACGGTCGGTCCGGCTGAGGTCGCCCTGTTCGAGCGGGACATGCCGTACCACACCGATCACCCCTGTGGCTGTACTGACCGTGGCGCTTCGATTTGCCTTTCGGAAGACGCTGCACAGGCGCTGGTCGAGGAATGGGAGACGCCCGGCCGGTCGCCTGGCGGGCTGTTCCCGCGCGTTGGCGTTCCCATGTCTCGCCGGGCTGTGCGCGCGAGGGACCGCTTGATGCGAGGGCTTCGCGACGGTGCCGTGGGCGACGGGCTCGAGTTCGAAGAGACTGTCGGCGAGTTGTTGTCGCTGCTCCGGCCGCGCGGCATGCCGTCCATGCCGCATCACCGCGCGTCGCGCGACGTCGCGATAGCGGTTGCCGACGCAATCGCCCAACGCTTTCGCGAGTCGATCAAGCTCGGCGATCTGGCGGCGTCGTTCGATCTCTCCGTCTACCGTCTGTGTCGGATGTTCAAACACGCGACCGGAACCACCATCGGCGCCTATCGCGCCCGGCTGCGCGTGCACACCGCTTGGGGCCGGCTGCTCGATGACCCGAAGCAGGACCTGAGCGATCTCGCGCTCGAGATGGGGTTCTCGAGCCACAGCCGGTTCACAGAGGTCTTTCGCCGCCACTTGGGCTTCCCGCCGTCGGCGATGCGACCGCCGCCCAGCCGGACAGCAAGAACTGGATAGCGCCGCCGACACCCAACTCCTAGATTCTGGCGTGTGGACATGCAGCTGCCGCAACTCGCTGAGCTCGAACAGAACGCTGCGCTAGCCGCTGGCCCGCGTGAACGGCGCCCGGAGCCGAGCGCCTTGTCACCCCTCGACGCCGCGATGCTGTCGTCCACAGGCACTGCGAAATGGGGAATCAAATGGCTGGCCAGTAGTGCGTCGTACGGCGTCTTCCGCTGGCGCTGTCGCGATACGTCCGCCGATGCGCGGCGCGAGAAGATGCAGAGCTGCAACCTGTTGACCTTTCCCCACGAGGGGTCCTTCCGGCTGCGCTCGCGCGCCGGCACCGCGCTTGTCGGACCCAACGAGGTCGGACTCTTCGTTCGCGCCGTGCCCTACCAGACCGAGCACCCCTGCGGTTGCGGCGATCACGGGAGCGGTATTTGTCTTTCGGACGAGCTCCTGGCATCGCTGCTCGAAGACTGGAAGGTGCTGGGCGGGCGAACCGGCGCTTTCCCCTATGTCGCCCTTCCGGTGTCGCCGCCGGGCATGGCAGCGCTGGCGCGCCTGCTGAGCGATCTGCGCGAGGGCTCGGTCGCCGGCTCGCTGGAGCTCGACGAGCGGGTCACGAGCCTGCTGTCGATGCTGGTCGCCCCACCGCTGGCTTCGGGCACCGTGGGCCCTAGAGCCCAGGCCGCGGTTGTGGCCGCCTGCGAGACGCTGCAGCGACGGTACGCAGACCCGATCCGGCTGGCCGACCTGGCCGCAGAAGCGGGACTGACACGGTTCCATTTCTGCCGCGTCTTCAAGGCCACCACCGGTCTGAGCATCGACAGATACCGGGCTCGCCTACGCATCCAGGTCGCCTGGACTCGCCTGCTCGACGACCCTGACCAGGATCTGAGCGCGCTGGCGCACGAACTCGGTTTCTCCGGACACAGCTACTTCGGCGTGCTCTTTCGTCGCTACCTCGGGCTCGCGCCGTCGGCGATGCGCCGCGACGTCCGGCGTTCACGGGCCGCCGTGGCTTCAGGTGCCAAACCGCGGGCGTAGGTCGAGGCGACGAACCATCGCCGCGAGCCCATTGCGCGAGACTCCAAGCAGGCGCGCTGCGGCTACGCGGTTACCCGCCGTCACCTCGAGGGCGCGGCAAACGAGCTCGCGGCTGAGCGCATTGAGGCGCGGCCGGAGCTCCAAGGACTCGTCCACCTCGTGCGCCGCGGCGGCGCGTATCTCGCCACTCCGAATCGACACGTCGAGCATCTCCGCGCCGATGGTCCCGCCTTCCGGGCACACGTACGTCAGGCGCCGAACCTCGTGTTCCAGCTCTCGCACGTTGCCGGGCCAGTCGTGCGCGAGGAGCCGTTGCATGGCCGCGCGCTCGATCGACGGCACTGCGCGCTTGGCGACGAGGCATGCGAGACCGAGGAAGTGGTCGAGGAGCGCCGGCAGATCGGCGCGGCGCGCGCGCAACGGCGGCACATCTATCCGACAGCCGGCGAGCCGGTAGAAAAGGTCGGCGCGGAAGCTGCCGTCACGCGAGCGGGCGAGGAGGTCGGAGTTGGTGGCGGCGACGACCCGAACGTCGACGTCGGTGCCCCGTCCACCGATCGGCTGCACCTGCCCGCTTTCTAAGGCGCGCAAAAGCTTCGCCTGCGAGGCGAGCGGCAGCTCGCCGATCTCGTCGAGAAAGAGCGTGCCGCCCGCCGCGGTCTGGAAGGCGCCCGGACGTTCGACAACGCCTGTAGCCGCGCCGCGCTGCACGCCGAACATTTCGGCCTCGACCAGCTCGCCAGGGATCGCGGCACAGTTCACCGCCACGAAGGGCCCGGTCGCTCGCGGCGACCTGTCGTGCAGGAGGCGAACCAAATGCTCTTTGCCGACGCCGGTCTCGCCGCAGAAAAGAACGGGTAGATCGGCATGCCGGATCGCCTCGATCAACCTGTAAACGTCCAACATCCCCGGCGAGACGCAGCGCACGAAGGCCGGCGGCACGAGCGTGCCGGGCGGACCGCCCAGCCGCGGCCGGGCGGCCCGGTGGCGCAGGCCTTCTACGCTCTCGAGCGGTGCCCGGCACGCCGTTTCGCTCGGCGGCCGTGCGACGCGGGGTAAGCACTCCCCGGCTCGCCGGGCCGAAACGGCCGCGGCCTGGAGCGCAAGCAAGCTATTGGCTTCTCCCCACGACATGCCGGCGAATCTGGCGCGGGCTTCGCACAGGCGCTATCCACGGATTGCCATTCGTTGTCCAAACGCGCCGTCGTCGTCCTGCAACCCACAACTAGGCGACCAACTCCGCCTTCCTATGAAGCTTGGCAGAGTTGACTTGATTCATGAGATCGGTCGCCCAGTCCAATAGAACGTGACGCTCCGGAACTCTGGCTAAGTGCACGCCGTGGGCCACAGGTGAACCTAAACTGCGAGGCCGAAGCTGACCAGCGAGGCCGAAACCGCTATTTGATTGGTGCGCCCGCCGCGATTCGAACGCGGGACCTTTAGATCCGGAGTCTAACGCTCTATCCGGGCTGAGCTACGGGCGCGCCTTCGACAAAGAACTTGGGGTGAGAGACGGGGCTTGAACCCGCGACATTCGGAGCCACAGTCCGACGCTCTACCGACTGAGCTACTCCCACCACGCCCGATCGGAATCGCGAAGGATACCAGATGAGCGTCAGGCCTCCAGGTTCTTTCGCCTCACCGCGATCGCTCCGCCGAAGGCACCGGCGGCGAGGCCCCCGACGACGAGGAGGGCGCACGAGACGGGCGGGAGAAAGCGAATTACAAAGACGCCCAAGAGCAGGTTGTGCGTGTGCGTGACATACCGGACGAGACCGTGAAAGGCGGCGGCGAGGATTCCCAGGGCGAGAAGCGCTCCCAAGAGGCCCTGTGCGAGGCCCCCCGCCAGAAACGGTCCCCGAATCAGGATCTCCGGCGCTCCGACCATTCGCAGGATCTCTATCTCATCCCGATGCAGAAGAATCGTCAGCCGCACGACGTTGGCGATCGTGAACGCGGCCGCCAGGGCGAGCGCCACACCCAGCGCCAGGCCGCCGAACCACGCCAAGGTCAGGACGCCCCGCAACCGGCGGATCCACTCGACGTCGAACTGCACTTCTTCGCTGGACGGGTGCGCGGCGAGGTTCTTGAGGAGGGCGGGAAGAGCCCGCGCTTCGACGGCGTCCTTCCGCACGTCGAGCTCCAGCGAGGCGGGAAATGGGTTTGAGGGCAGCGAAAGCGACCCCGAAGAGAGGGAGGGCCACGAACCGGCGAAGCGACGCCTTGCCTCGTCCGGCGAGACGTAGCGCATGCCGGCGATCAACCGTGAGTCTTTCGCGATTGTCTCGAGCGCCTTGAGGTCCTCCGGCGTGGATCCGTTCTTCAAGTACACCGTGACTGCCGTTTCGTCCCGAACGGTCTCGATGAGGCCCTTCATGTTTTCGGCTGCAAGAAGAAACACCCCCACGAGGAAGATCGAAAGCGCGATCTGCAAGACCGAGACGATGGTCATGCGGCGAGCCCGCCAAAGGCCCGCCGCGGCTTCGTCGATCAGCGCGGCGAAGGTCGTGCCCGTGCGGATCACGTGGCGGTTCCGGCCGCCGGGGGCTGGACCTCGACATGGGACGCGCGTTCGCGCTTGGTCTCTGCCTGAGGCGGCAGCGCCGCCTCCACCAGACCTTCCAGAACTCTGCCGCGATCGAGGGTCAGGCAGCGGCGACCGGAGTTCTTGATCAGCGATTGATCGTGGGTCGCGACCAGCACGGTGGTCCCGCGAATGTTGATCGCCGCGAGGAGCTTCATGACCTCTTCCGCGAGCCGATGGTCGAGGTTTCCGGTCGGTTCGTCGGCGATCAGAAGAGCGGGCTCGTTCATGAGAGCTCGTGCCAGCGCGGCCCTTTGCTGTTCGCCGCCCGAGAGCTCCTCGGGATAGGCGTTGAGCCTGTGGTGAAGCTCGACAAGGCGAAGGACCTGATAGGCGCGGCGGCGTCTCTCCGCCGTCGGAATGCCAAGGAACTTCAGGACAAACGAGACGTTCTCGAACACGGTCCGGGTCGGAAGCAGCTTGTAGTCCTGGAAGACGACGCCCATCGTTCGCCGGAGCTCGGGCACACGCGCCAAGGACATCGCGGCGACGTTCATTCCGTTGACCAGAATCTGACCCGAGGTTGGGATCTCGGCGCGGAAGAGCATCTTGAGAAGCGTCGATTTCCCCGCTCCCGAGGGCCCCGTCAGGAACACAAACTCCCCTTTTGCAACCTGGAAGGTGACGTCCTTGAGGACCCGCCGACCGTGAAAGTCCTTGCGCACGTGATAGAACTCGATCAAGACCGCTCCCCCCGCTCCCTCTGTGGCGTCAGATCCGCTCCAACGCCTCCTTCAGAAGCCGGTTCACGAGCGTGGGATTTGCCTTGCCTTGAGTGGCCTTCATCACTTGCCCGACGAACCATCCGAAGGTCGCGGTCTTTCCACCGCGATAGGTCGCGACCTGTTCGGGGCTGTTCTCGAGAACGGTCCGGACTGCCGTTGACAAGAGGCCCTCGTCGCTCACCTGGACGAGCCCCCGCTCGGCGATGAGCTGGTCCGCGGTCTTGCCGGAATCCACCATGAGCGGCAGGAGGTCCTTGCCGATCTTGCCCGAGATCGTGCCGTCGTCGATTCGAAAGACGAGACCCGCGAGCTGCTCGGGGGACAGGGGAACGCGGCCCGCCTGGCGATCGACGTCGGGCATCGTGGCGAGGAGCTCGGAAAGGAGCCAATTCGCGAGGCCCTTCGCGTTGGCAGGTCGGCTGGGATAGGCCCCGACGGTCGCCTCGTAGAAATCGGCGAGGGGTCGCGACAGACAGAGCACCTCGGCGTCGGAGGGAGGCAACGCGTACTCGGCGACGAGGCGTTCCCTCCGCTGAGTCGGGAGCTCCGGAAGCGCCGCCTCGACAGATCTTCGCCAGGCCGCGTCGACGACTACGACGCCGAGGTCCGGGTCCGGAAAGTAGCGATAGTCCATCGCTTCCTCCTTCGAGCGCATCGCCTTGGTCGATCCGCTTTCCGGATGCCAGAGTCTGGTCTCCTGAAGAACACGCTCGCCGCGTTCCAAAAGAGACGCTTGTCGTTCGATCTCGTGCTCGATGGCCTTCTTCACATGGGCGATCGAGTTCAGGTTCTTTATCTCGACCTTCGTTCCAAGCTGGGTCGCACGCTTGAGGCGCACAGAGACGTTCGCGTCGCAGCGGAGCGAGCCCTCCTCCATATTTCCGTCCGAGGCATCCACCCAGCGAACGAGCTGCCGAAGCCGCGTGAGGTAGTCGTACGCCTCCTCGGCGGAGCGGAGATCCGGGTCGGAAACGATCTCGATGAGCGGAGTCCCGGCCCGGTTCAGATCCACCAAGGAGGCTCCGGCGGGGACGTCGTCCCACGGGACGTCGTGCAGGGACTTCCCGGCGTCCTCTTCGATGTGAATGCGGGTCAGCTGGATCCTTCGCGAGAGCCCGGAGACGCTGGCCTCAAAGGTGCCGCCGACCGCAACCGGGCGGTCATATTGAGAGATCTGATAGCCCTTGGGAAGGTCGGGGTAGAAGTAGTTCTTCCTCGCGAAGACCGACGTCTCGGGAATCGAGCAACCGGCCGCCAGCGCGACCCGGAGCGCCAACGTCACGACCTCTCGGTTCAGCACCGGAAGCGCGCCCGGATATCCGAGACACACCGGGCAAACCGCGCTGTTGGGGGCTGCGCCGAAGACGACTGGGCACGGGCAGAACGCCTTCGACTTGGTCTTGAGCTGGCAATGGACTTCGAGCCCGATGACCGGCTCGTAGTCAGTGAACGGCATTCGAAGCCGAAGTCTACCGGGTCACCCGGCAGACCCCGGTCAGAACGTGGTTCCGATGAAGAACGTCGTTTGGAATCCCGAACGCGCCGAGCGGAGATCCCACTGTTTGGCGAAGTCTATGTTGAAGGGCAGGCCGAGGAAGAAGGCCGTGAAGCCGGCGCCAAAGGACGAGAGCCCGTCCTTGAGCCGGTTGTTCTCGCCGTCGTAGAACTGGAAGGGCTGCCCCGAAAGCCACGCACCGCCCACGTCCAGGAAGATCCGGCCACGCACGTCGGTCAGGACCAGAAACGGGGTCGCCAGGACGTCGACGAGCGGGAACCGGAACTCCGAGTTCAGATAGAAGATGCGGTTCCCGATTCGCGTGCGGAAGTCGTATCCGCGCAGCGTATCGAGACCGCCGAAGTAGTAGACGCTCGGCGCATTGCCGTCGGAGCGCGCGGCGAAGAGACGGAACGCGAAGAGAGTCCGGCGGGCGATCGGGGCGTAGTGGCGCGCGTCGAGGGTCAGGTCACGTGTGAGCGAGCCCCCGTTCTTGAGGTCCGGTGTGTATTGAAAGCGAAGGTCGAGCCGGCTGCCGCCGTGAGGGCCGAAGGAACGGTAGCGGGTGGTGTCGTAAGAAAAGCCCACGCCGGCCGTGGGATCGTTATCGGAGCGCTCGTTGAAGAACTGCGCTTGCGTCCCGTCCTGGTTAACGGCGATGGTCGGTATGTCGAGCGTTCGGCTTAGGAAGCCGATGTTGGCCTCCAGACGCGTGTACCGCGTGAGCGGGTAGATCCCGTCGATCGAGAGGCCTGTCTCCTTGTAGATCCGGCGATCGCGGGAGAACGTGCCGAGGGTCGTCTCGCCGATGAAGAACGTGCGGATGTCGTAGATCTGAATTCCGTATTGGAATCGCTTGCTCAGGTTGTAATACCCGATCCGAAAGTTCGAGAAGCTCGAAACCGAGTCGAAAAGGAAGAACGCGCGCTTGTTGCCGAGGTAGTCCGAAAAATCCAGACGAACCTGAGAGATGAAAGTCTGGTCCGAGTTGAGACCGGCGAGGACACCAGCGTTTTCGAGGAACAGCTTGAACTTCGGCTTGCCCGTCATCTTCTCGGGATCGATCGTGACTTCCAGAGAAGGCACGAACTCGGCGGACTTGTCGCGAGCCCAGGCCTTGGCTTCCGGTGCCTTCTCGTCGAGTCTCTTCCAGGGCTTTCGGGCCTCGGCCAGGTAAAGCTGAAAGCGCTGGCTCTGGTAGCCGGAGAACGCGACCTTCTCCTGGCCGTCATGGCCAAGGAAAGGCGCGGGTCCAAACGCGCCGCCGATGACATCGGTGTATTGCGCGATCTCGCCCGTAGCTAGGTCTTGGGAATAGATGTTGTAGATGCCGGTCCGCGACGACGCGAAATAGAGGCGCTTCCCGTCCGGCGAGAAGGCCGGGTCTTCATCCGCGCCGGGACCCCACGTCACTTGCTCGATCTTGGTCGGGTCCGAGAGCGGAAACCGCACGATCTTGGACGTCTCACCCACGGTCTTGGTGTGGTAGACGTACTTGCCGTCCGGCGAGAAGACAGGGGCCGTGTCGAACGCCGCATCGCTTGTGAGGTTCTTGGTCTCTCGGGTCTTGAGGTCCAGGACAAAGATGTCCCGCGAGTTGTTCGAGATCCCGGAGAAGGCGACGTGGGAGCCGTCGGGCGCGAAGGACGGACCGAGCGGCATGTCGGGAGACACCGGAATGCGCTCGAGAACGCCGCCTCCACGAACGGAGAAGAGAAAGAGCTGCCGGCCGCGCTCGCGCCGTGCGAAGACCGCGATCCGATCGCCGTCGGGCGCGAACGCGAGGTCGCGACCGCCCTCCGCGGCGGTCGTGAGGTGCTGCGCGGAGATGTACTCGTACTTGGTCGTGTGGCCCGGAGAGAGGTTCTTGTAGAGGCGCCGGTCTTTTGTCGAGAGAAGCGCGATGTCGACGTCGTCCTTGAAGGTCGTCATCGTGGCGACGAAATCCCCCGATGGGGACGCGGCCGCGCCGACTTCATACGATGGCCTGTCGTAGGTCCCGACGCGAAAGCGCTCTCCGTACTCGGAGGCTTCACCCTTGACCGCGAGGAGCGGCAGGTACTTCCTTCTCAGATAGCGCCGGAACTTCAAGTCGAACTCGTCGGGCTCGATCTCAAAGGCGCGCTTCAGGGCGGCCGAGACGTCGCGGCCCAGGAACGAGCGGAACTCGAAGACGAACTCTCGAACCGCGTCCTTGCCCCACTCGGCCTCCATGAAATCAAAGACCGCGTGGCCGTAGCGATACGCCAGGTAGCCTTCGATCTGCACCTTGGTGATAGGCGGAATCAGGTCGGAGTTGACCGCATCGCGCAGAAACATGCGGTCCTTGTCGTCTTCGTCGCTCGCGTAGTACGACGCCATCCCTTCCATGACCCACGTCGGCGCGTTGGTCGCGAGGGCCCGGCTCAGCCGCCCGCCGTAGAGGATCTCGTACTGAAAGATGTGGGTCAGCTCGTGGAGGATGAGGGCTTGAAGCTTGCCGTCGGGAAGGTCGATGGGAAGGACCATCCGGTTGCGAGCCGGTTCCGCGAAGGCTCCAATCCCCTCGGGAATCAGGTTCAGAATGATGTTGTTCTGCTCGAACTCCGCATGCGAGGCGTAGTAGATGAGCGGAATCGGTTTTGGAATCTGGTAGTTGAGCCTTCGCGAGAGCTCGTCGTAGGCAGACTCCGCCATCGAAACGACCTTCTGAAGGGTCTCCTTCTCGCGGGAGTAGTGGTAGACCTGAAAATGCGTGGATTGATAGATGGACCAATCGAAGGCGTCGTAGACGATCTTGTTCTGACCCTCCGCGCGGGCGATGCGCGGCGAAGCGGCCAGGACGAAGGCCCCGATGAGCGCGAAGCCGAAGGCGAGGCGGGCCGACTTAGTCGAACACATAGCGGTTGGCATCCCTCTCGCGGACCACAAAGAGTCCGAGCAGCTGGTTCTCCATCGAGAAGAGGTTCTCGAAAAGGCCAACGAGTTCGTCGGCCGCGCGGCGGGGCTTTTCCTTGCTCTCTTTGAACGTCTCCTGGAAGAGCTTCATCCCGGTTCGTCCATCAAGGGCCACGACCGTGACCTCGAAGGTGAACCCGGTGGATTCGACCAGGACCTGGCGGTAATAAGTCCTGCCGTCAATGCGGCTGACGTATTCCTCGGCCCGATAGCCCGATTTGTCCTCCACCTTGAAATCCACGATGCCCGTGAGCAGGATGTCGGCTCCCGAGCGCGCCCCGACGTTCTTCCAGAAGTCCACGGACTCGCCGAGCTCCTTGAGGCTCGTGGTCGGCAGCTTGAGATCCGATGGCGCGGGGATCATGGTGAGCTTGGTTCTCTTGGAGAGCTGTTTGCCAAGATAGCGGCGGAACTCGCCGTCGAGATCGAGATCCTTGTAGCGGGCGGCGTCCTTGCGCTCCGAAAGCTTCGACGCCACGAGAAACGGCGCGAGGGAGACGCGCTCCCGACCGGAGATGGCGAGCTTCGGCCGGAGTGGAAGCCTCAACCGAACCTCGTGGGCACCCGCATGTGCGTTGGGAGCCGATCCGGCAAGCAACAGGGTCGCGAGAACGCCCAAGAGCGCCGGGCTTTTGCCCACTCGTTGTCGCGCGCTCATGCGAGGGTTTCCGTCATGTTCGACCTCCGACTTGGAAGACCGCGAACGTACGATGACCGTCTACCCCTAGCGGCTCGGCGTTGGGGTCGGCGTGGGTGTAGCGGGGCTACCGGGTGAGGAGCTGCCGAGACCCGCCGACGAGGTCCGCTGGGCGGATGTGTAGTACTCGGCGAAGCGGGCGTAGTTGCGTTTGATCTTCTGATCTTCGGGGGCGAGCTCGATCGCGCGCTTGTAGGCCGCGAGCGCCCGCGCGGTCTCGCCAAGGCTCTCGGCGGCGACCGCGATGTTGTTCTGAAGCTCCGGGTCGTCCGGCTTCAAGGCGGCCGCCTTCTCGAAACGGAAGAGAGCTTCTCGCCAGAAACCCCTTTGCGCCATAAGGCTTCCGTAGGCCTTCTGGCCCTTCCAATCCGTCCCCTTCGGAACGGACGAACACGAGGCGAAGAACACCGAGACAAAAACCAAAAGGCCCGGAAGTCCGGGCCGCGAGAACAGCCAAGTGCGCCGCTTCATGATGAGACGAAGTTTATAGTCATCGAAAAATCTCGGTTCGCGCGAACGCAAGACCAAGACCACGCTTTAGAGGTGGGAGATCGATCTCGAAACAGGACTGGCGTGGGTGCTCCTCGCCCGCGGCAAGGCGGTCGGCGTGCTCCGGCATCTCCTCGCGCGTGTGACGTCACCGCAGGACATCCTCGGCCTTTCGCTGGAGGCCGCGGGGAGCGGGCGACAGATCCTGCGACTCGAGTCATCGAGCGCGCTGGGGGCCGCTACCCATGTGCGGATCGGCGCCGGCTGTGAACTCCAAATGCGTGACGGCGA
>WBZQ01001695.1_pt2 | contig 14571 bp, 13 predicted proteins | sample 5204251 | NCBI WGS metagenome assembly WBZQ01 (sample SAMN12412402, study PRJNA552823) | activated sludge metagenome | isolation source: activated sludge from nitrification reactor of wastewater treatment plant... | place: USA: Virginia | collected 2017-09 | reverse complement strand
CTTCTTCTTCCTTCATCAAAACCGTCGATGCCGGTTCCTTAGGGCCCATCGGCGCATCATGGACAAAGTCCCGTTGCGCCACTTCGCTACCGTCTTCTCGTTGATTCCGTAGCGCGCGGCCAGAACCTTCAGACCCTCTTGACTATGTTGTATCGCTCGACGCACCGCCTCAGTCGTGCGGGCGCTTCCGTGCAGTATTTGTCCCATAATTCTTCCCTCCGTAAGTGGCTGTATATTACTCCACTACACAGCGGGACTAAACATCTAGACTGCTTCGATATCAGCATCGCATCCCGCATCAAGCTGCGAACCTTGAAACGGCCAATCATGTAACCCAGATCACGCATCATGATCACCAAGTTTCTGCTACCTGCTGAACCACGACTCAAACGAAACAGTTCCTTCAGCTTGGCTTGCAGATAGAATCTCTTTACTTCAATAACTTGACTGCGCTTCCTGTAATCGTAATAGCTGCTTGTCGCAACATCAAAAACCGAACATATCAATGTTACCAATTCTCGCTCCCTTAACTTGTCAATCCGCTCGTATGTCCCAGCTGCTTCGCCATTAAGAGAGCGGTAGTCTTTTTTAAAATGACTTTTTCCTGCTCCAGTCGATCAATCCTGGCTTCCAGCTCCCTTATCTTCTGCTGCTCCGGTGTTAATGCTTTGATTTGCTGGGTGATTCCTATTCGTCCCTGTCGCAACTGCTTCACCCAACGCCTCAATACCGACTTACCTATCCCTAACGATCGTCTTGCCTCTATTATCGTATATCCTTGCCGCGTTACCAGTTCCACCGCTTCCCGTTTAAATTCCGTTGTGAATGATCTTCTTTGCTTTTCCAATGAACACCTCCGAAAGGTTTCTCATACTACATTCTTAATTCGTGTCCGGGATTATTAGACCACTCCACTACCTTGTTCTCTAAGCGGGTGCCGATCTTATGGATAACCTGAATTAGTAAGTCGATGAGAGTGTCAATAATTTCGTGCTGCCGTTGCCAGCAAAATGCTGCTATTAAGGAATAGCGTATTTCCGGCGGATGTCGCCGCAGTTCCCAACTTGATTCTGTACTGGTTCTACGACGATATTTTTGCAACCACTTTACCGGTAGCTCAGAAAATTCTTGTATCGGTAAATCAAACTGGCGAATAAGGGATAATTTGATAAGTTCTAGCAAAACACTATCACCACCGATTCGTCCGACGTCGGCTTTAAGATACGTCAAACCCACCTCGGTATTTTTGACACTGGATCTGCTTTCGATAACGTCATGTTCGTCATTGCCGTTTAGGTCTCCGATTTTTATAATGTGTCTATAGATGCTTTGGTATCAGTGCTCAGCAGTTTGTCGATGGCTTGGAATAGATTGGTTTCGAAAGCATGAACAGCCGACCGTAGTAGTCGCTCCAAGGGGTTAAGTTCAAGTGGCGCCAAAATTGCTTGACGAACCACTGGACCGCTATTTCCTGTAATCGGTCGAATGAGACATCCTGTGGCAAGATTTCAACAATCAGCCATACACGTAATCGTTGTAAATCCTCACCAGCTAGGCTGGCATAATCCCAAAAAGCTTATAATTTTCATACGATGTCGATGACCCGTGCGTCCACCCCATTCGTAAACATCCAGATGTTCTGGCGTTGAATTTGTTACACTTGCAACGTAAACGACAATTTCATGAGGTATGCTTTTTTGATCGGTTGGAAAAAAACCTTGAAATTGGAAAAATTTGAGAAGAATTGCACATCCAAGTCGACCGCTACCAATGCGGCTTGGCAACAACGCCAATTTTTTAGTAGATAGTGACCACTGAGTTTTCAAGTCGTTTTGCCCCAATGCCATTCCAAAAATTTTCCTCGCAATACACCGAATAATTGAGTAGGTCTGCTATTTATCGGCAAGTTTATCGTGAATGCTCATTTATTTGAGGGTATTTGCAGCTATGCGCACACTGCCTCTTCACCGCATGAACTATCGTGTTCTCACTCATAAATGAATGCTGCGCCCTCCATCCACAGCGATGGTTTGACCGGTGATATACGGCGCGTCAGCGATCAAAAACTGCACAGTACGGGCGATATCGTCCGGCTCCCCGCAGCGCTTCAGCAATGTGCTATCAATGATTTGCCGGCGGGCTGCCGCATCAGCCCATTCACCGTCTTCAGGCCAGAGGATCGGCCCCGGTGAAACGCCATTGACGCGCACTTCGGGTGACATTTCAACAGCGAGCGATTTAGTCAAAGCCAGTAATCCACCCTTGGCGGCATTGTAGATGACATAATTTTTCAAAGGCCGCTCGACATGAATATCGACAATGTTCACGATACAACCCCGTCGCTGTTTCAGATATGGTGCTGCTGCCTGAGATAAGAACAATGGTGCTTTAAGGTTACTGCCGATCAGGTCAATCCAGTCGTGCTCGGTAAATTGCTGTAGTGGCGTTGGAAAGAAACTCGACGCATTATTGATAAGCCCATCCAATTGGCCGAAGCGCTGGACTGATTTTTCGATCAACTCGGGCAACAATTCGATCTCTAGCAAATCTGCTTGCACCAATGCGACTGAATCAGGCCGTCTCTGAATCAATTCATCGTGTAGAGACTTGGCTTCTGACAAGGATGTTCGATAATGAATGATCAACCGCGCTCCTTGTGCATGCAATCGCCGGCAGATGGCAGCGCCGACACGTTTGGCGCCGCCCGTGATCAAAATGACACTGTCTTGCACATATACCTCCTCAAGTACTGCTACACTACACAATGAAACCATAATCACGTTGCAATGTACCACAACACTTTTTCCTCTGTCTGTATCGATGACTTTACCTCTTGCCGATCAACATGCATTGAACCATAGCCGCCTGGTACAAAGCAGAATTCGTGACGTCATTGACACTGCAGGCGGATGGATATCGTTTGAACAATTCATGCATCTGGCGCTGTATGCTCCGGGACTGGGATATTACAGCAGTGGCGCAACCAAACTGGGCAGCGCAGGTGATTTTGTCACTGCACCGGAAATTTCACCTTTATTCGGCCGCTCATTGGCACAGCAAATTTTGCAAATCATGCGCTGCATGAATACTCCTGATCTGCTTGAATTTGGTGCAGGCTCCGGAAAACTGGCACTCGATGTTCTGCTTGAATTGGAGCGATGGGATGCCTTACCCAACAAATACTATATTCTCGACGTGAGTGCAGAACTGCGCCTGCGGCAACAAAAACTGCTTGCCGAGCATGCTCCGCATCTCTGCGGAATCATCGAATGGCTCGAGCAATTACCCACTGAGTTCAATGGCGTCATACTGGCTAATGAAGTGCTGGATGCTATGCCAGTGCATTGCGTTACATGGCGTGAGCATGAAATATCTGAGCGAGGGGTGATATGGGAAAATGAGCAATTCACCTGGCAGGAGCACCCGGTTCAAAATGCGGAACTTGTTGCGCTAGCAAACAAGTTATCCTTGCAGATCCATTCTTCAGACGAACCAACCCAGCCTTATCAGAGTGAAATCAATTTGAATGCGCATTATTTCATGCGCAGGCTCGCCGAAATCCTCTGCAAGGGCGCCATTTTACTGATCGACTACGGTTTCGGCAGTACCGAGTACTATCATCCACAGCGCAATCAAGGCACCTTGATGTGCCATTATCGCCATCATGCGCATGACGATCCTTTTTATTTGCCGGGATTGCAAGATATAACCAGTCACGTGAACTTCAGCGCCATTAACCAGGCAGTTGAAAGTTCCACTCTGCAACTGAGTGGATTCACCACTCAGGCGCACTTCTTGATCAACTGCGGGATTACAAACATTCTAGCGCAGACTTCTGCTGAAAACACTCATCATTACTTGCCTCAGGCCAATCAACTGCATAGACTCATTAGTCCGGCGGAAATGGGCGAATTGTTCAAGGTCATCGCGTTCGTGAAAGATATTCCCGAACCATTGATTGGTTTCCAGAGGGGTGATATGAGCCGCATGTTATAGCTTTGCTGTAAAGAAAATAACTGACGCACCGTTATAGAGGAGATATTTTTGTATTGTTGATCATAGAAATTATTCACTACGAATTGATGCGCTTCATTCTCATAACCGATCATTTCCTGATGTAAATTAAAGAAAATCTATCCAATGTTAGTGCTTAACAAATTAGAATTCAGCCACAATCTTCGCCGAACACTGCAGCACGTCTCCCAACTTCCCCCGCTTCCCGAAACGACCCAGGCACTATTAGAACTTCGCAACGATCCCAACGCCAATATTGAAAGGTTAATCGGCCTCATCGAAAAAGACCCGAGCCTGACGGCTTTCATCATGAAATATGCCCGGATGTCCATTTTTGGTTATGGTGAGCGTATCAGTTCGGTGCATCATGCCATTACCTTGGTGTTGGGGTTCAATACTGCGCTCAATCTGACGCTGTGCACAATTTCTGCCGGTTGTTTCAAGTTGCCGAATGACGGTGCATTGGGACGAATCCGCATCTGGAGTCAGGCGCTGACATGCGCTGCATTGAGTTCGGAGTTGTGCCAAAAAATGGCCGATAAGCACCTGATCAACTGCGATCTTGCGTATTTGAATGGATTATTTCATAACTTCGGGCATCTGCTGTTCGGACACCTTTATCCCCGGGAATTCTCTTTTCTCAACAATCTCGTTTCGCGGCATCCGGAGCATAATGCCCGCATATTACAACTGCACACCTTTGGCATCGCTTACGATACGATCGGAATGTATCTGATCAAAGCATGGAATTTACCCGAAGAAATTATGATTGCCGTGGCTGAACAGCATTTTCCTGATTACTCAGGCAATCATGCAGCCTACGTCAAACTCATCGCTGTCTCCAAACGTTTGCTGTCGAATTCAACAAATGCCGATGGATGTCCGGGCCTGGAAACGGTGACACTCCTGAAAGAATTAGGGATCGATGAATCGGATGCGAAGGTGGCCCAGGAAAGAATCTGCGGTATGCAAAAGGAATTTCTCGTCATTGCGGAAGAAATAAGCGAATAGAAGGCTTGGTTTTTATTTTAGAGCGCAATTGCCAGGAAACTTTAAAAACGACAGCCATGCAACATTGCAATTAAGCTCGCGGCGTTCATTACTTTCACGTAAGCTGGCGTTTTCACATCAATTCTGTATGTTTTAACATGGCTTCCATAATTGTGATGGCCGAAGACAACGTCGAGCGCTTTAGAAATCCGAACGATAACGTCAACGCTCAAAACCTCGACCAATGCTCATCGACGATTTGACCATTCTGTATAACAAATCGATAGTTGTAATCATCAATCCGGTAACTCCATACTTCTCGTTTGATATACATAATGCCGCCAAAAGCTCGGGTTTGAATCAACCCAAGATCAGTTCTGATATGAGGTTCACCTAGATTGATCAATAGCTTATCCGAAAGATCCCCTTTGGAAATGAGATTGCCATTGGGAGCACGGAAACCGCATAACAATACAATCGCTAAAACCAGAACCAATAGTTTGTTCATCATCTGTCCCCTTTATATGATTACAGTTTTTTCAGTTGATGCTCACTATAATCAAGGGAAAATTAATACATGCTGAACGTGAGAAATCTCTGAAATTCATTCTCATATGAACTGTTGAATCGAATCAGAAGAAGATCATGTTGTATTGGAGGCTGCGAGCTGCTTATGCGTCATTTGCAGATGTGCAAAATTTTTGAGTGGGTGAGTGAGAACAATTTCGCCCAAACTGACCGAGGCAGTGTTATCAATTTTTCAGTCATGCTGTTAAGATGAAATTGCCAGCAGAAGCCTTCCTGGAACAGAAAATTTTCCTATTGTTAATATCGTGCGTTTCACCGCCTGATCATTGCCTTGGCGTACTCTCAACCTGCTGACAACTGGAGAATTTACATGCTGTTCGAAACCATTGGAACTATCAGTTTGGTGCATTGCCCATGATATATATTTTAAGTCTGTATTTACCGCGACTTTAGGAAAATGTGAATGACTACGCCCTATGTTTCAAGCAATGTGATCGGAACCCGATTAACCAGCGTCAATGCAATTGATTCATTATTAAGTGATTTGCATTGGGAAAATCCAACGATCACTTATAGCTACCCTACGAGTAATGATCCAATGTTCTGGTCCACACTCATTGGAATGGGGTACGGCTCCCCTTCTAGTGACGGAGAACCCTGGAGCAGTGCAGCCAAGCCACTCACCAGCCAAGATCAAGCCAATTTTGACCAGGCTCTGGAATGCTGGGCCAATGTCGCCAACCTCAATTTTGTTAAGGTCGCCGAAACGCCGAATGAAGTGGGTGACATTCGTGTCGCATATAGTCAAGATCCCGATGAATTTACACTAGCCTGGTCATATTTGCCTGGCCGTAGTGTACGGGCCGGTGATATCTGGGCCAATACCGCAGGACTTCTCAACAGTCAAGATTGGAATCCGGGCACTATTTCCTTTGAAGCACTTCTGCATGAGATCGGTCACGCAGTCGGCCTGAAGCACCCTTTTTTTGATCCCGACAACGAGACGGTCGCAACGCTTCCATCAGGTCTGGACGACACCAGACATACTGTGATGAGTTACACCTACGCCACGCCGGCTGGGGACGAAGGTAATGAATATTCATTCCACCCAACTACTCCTATGATTCTGGATATTGGCGCCATTCAATATCTTTATGGCGCCAACATGCGATACCACAGCGGCAATGACGTCTATGCTTTTGATGAAACAACCCCCTATCATGAAACCATCTGGGATGGTGGCGGGATTGATACCCTTCAATTCACCGGTTCGATGTCAAATGTCATCGATTTGACCCCAGGGGCTGCCTCATTCATTGGCTCACCGGTATACGTGCAATCAAATGGCGTAAACCTCGGTTCAGCCATTCCGAATGTATGGATTGCCAGTGAGGTAATCCTTGAAAATGTGATTGCCGGAGAAGGCAATGATGTCTTGATCGGCAATACCGTCAGCAATTCACTGGATGGAGGACAAGGCATTGATTTCGTCCAGGTGCAATCAGCACGGGCTCAGTCGGTACTGAATAAAAGTGCCAGTGGCTTTACCTTGACTGCCTTGGCTCAACCTACCGACAATGATCAATTGATCAATATCGAGCGATTGAATTTCAATGACGTCAATGTAGCCCTTGATATCGATGGACAAGCGGGTCAAGTAGCCAAATTGCTCGGCGCTGTTTTTGGTGCAACGGCCGTACTCAACCTCGAATTAGTCGGGATTGGCTTGGCCGAAGCAAATAAAGGATTATCTTACGAACAGCTTGGACAGTTGGCCATCCATGCAACCGGATTGACCAGTCATGAAGACATCGTCACGATGTTATGGCAGAACTTATTCAACACGCTTCCCACACGCAGTGAGAAATCTCCTTATATCCATATGCTTGACAATGGAGAGCTTACAACCGGGGCTTTAGCAATCATCGCTGCAGACAGCAGTTTCAATACTGATCACATCGGACTTTCCGGATTGTCGCAGACTGGTCTTCTCTTTCTTTGAAGCCACAGGTGTTTTCGAGCTCATGTTTGATGTTTGTTAAATCAGAATCATAAGATCAAATTGTTGAATTAACCATTCCATCTGACAGCCGTCAATTTTCCACCTTCTTTCTGAAGAATATACAACGTGCCATCCGGATCAACCTGAAGATCCACCAGGGTTTTATAATTGCTAGCGAAGGGTTTTATTTCCCGGGTAGTGGTATCAAACCGGCGAATCCATCCACCACAGAAATCCCCGAAAAAATAATCACCGATGAAATATGCTGGAAACTGCTCAGTGATGGGATTATAAAATGCACTTCCGACAATCGCCGCACAAGGGGCGTTGCCATGATTGTATGCAGCGATAGGATTACGGTATTTCGTATTGTTGCCCCATCCTTCTATTGCCGGCCAACCATAATTGGCGCCTTTCATACCGCGATTGATCTCTTCCGCAATATTCTGGCCAACATCGTTAATGAATATTCGTCCGCTGCCGCGTTGCACCGCAAACGTGAACGGGTTGCGTAGCCCCAATGCCCAGATAGCCCGATTGACACCCTTTGCGGTTTTGAAAAATGGATTGTCAGTCGGAATACTGCCATCTTTGTTGATACGGAGAATTTTACCTTTTAGGTTTGCTAGGCTTTGTGCATTGCTTCCAACCGCATTGTCTCCGACTGCAACATATAATTTTCCGTCGAGTCCGAAATGAATGGCCCCGCCATTATGGTTGAGATGGGTATTGAGCTGTTGTATATCCAGAATGACTACTTCGCTTCCTGGAACAATGCTATTTCCCTGCACTTTGAAACGGCTCACGCGGTTATGAATGACCGGTGTTTTGCTGGTGTAATATACATAAATCCATTGATTAACCAAGAAATTGGGATCGAGCGCAATGCCAAGCAGTCCCCGCTCTCCTGTGCTGTCTACTTTTAATTTGATGTTCAGCAACGGCGTACTTAACAAATGATCATTGTCCACCACGCGTATTCGTCCGGCTTGTTCGCCGATGAAGATACGGCCATCCGGAGAAACGGCCATTACAGTGGGATTGATTATGTTTTGTGCAATAACTGTAGCCTTAAATCCTGATGGGACTGCTGCTAAAGTTAAGTTGGGAAGCAGAAACATTACTGTCGCGTAGAAGATCCCACCGAGATAAAAACATCGGATGAACTTTGAAGGATAATTTTTAACTGCTGAGGGGAATGTGACGAGTAACAAAAAAAATGGGGAAATGATACAAGTTCTCTAAAAGACACTAGCTTTCTCCTGTAGAAATGAAAGTATAAGTGATCAAAAATGTGAAAGATTCCTCCTTTTCTTGTTTTCCTACACCGAATGTACTGAATATTTCTCCACGCGTCAAATGACATATTGTCTCACCATGAATAGATCACTAATTAAAGACAACTTTGCCTGTCAGGCTGTGATCATGCTCGCATGCGCGTACAATGAGCTGTTTTAATTGATGTTTACTTATATCAACAAGAGATGATTTTGAAGTAAAGCAGACTTGGTTCGGAAAGTATGTGAATTGCAGAAATGGCAAAATCAAACTATAAAAAAACGGCTGCCAGTAGTGAACTGGCAGCCGCAGCAGAGCTAAGAGTTACTGATTTCTATTAATTGCTCTGTTCATTCGGATTTTGTTGGCTATCTGTTAACAGTTGTTTCCAAGTGGCTGGCAGATTTTGCACCCAGCCGTTGTAAACATTCGGAACAGCTAGAACACCCTGGCCGCCAAAGCCAGGCAAACCGATCACGACATCGTCCTTGGCAGTGCTGTCGGTATCAACGAGTAAAACATGGCCAGCGATCGTTGCATCAGAAATATCACCATCGCCATTAGGATCGATATCAACCACGGTCAGTCTATTGCTGAATTTGGTGGTTACGTAAGCGTAGTAACCCCCTTTTGGATTTTCAGTAGTTGGTTGTTTTGCACCAAAGTTGGCACCATGACAACCTGGATCACAGGGTAAGGTTTTAACGACTTTCTCGGTAACAGGATCCACGATGACAATAGAACCACCCATTGCGGCTATCACGACTGCTTTACCATCTGGTGAAACCGGCGATTGAATCGGCAAGATGCCAAGTTCGAACTCTTTGTTTCCATTTTTGTCCACCGGGCCGGTCATTGCATCGTATTCATCTATAAAGCTGATGGTATTTTGCCATTCTCCCGACTCGTTCAACACACTCAGACTATGGTGCAACAAATTCGCAGCAAAAATTTTGCTTGAATCCGGCATCATGCCAATAGCGATCGGGTGCGCGCCAGGAGCATTCGTTGAAGTCGGGGTACGGGCCTGAATGCCACCTTGAGCACCATAAATACCGACGTCATGGGTATTGATATTCGGCGTAACAATCTTGGATCCATCTGAACTGATCCAATGTCCATGTGGATTGGCCGAAATATGACCTTGACCTTGGGTAGGAAGCATCTTGGCCGGTGTGGTGGTTCCGGCAGGAATGATGTAAATACCATTTTCACCATTGATTGCAATGGTGATGTCATCATTCGTAGGTAATGTTACGACATGCGAAGGCGAGTAACCTACTTGAATGTTCTTGATCAATTCACCGGTTTCCCGATTGATCATTGAGAATTTATTATCAAACCATTGTGTTTGATAAACCACCGATTGATCGCGACTAGTCCACATGTTATGCGGATTATTATTATTGATCTGCGGTAACATCACCTTGCGTTTAACAGTCCAGTTGCTGGTATCCACCACGGTAGTTGTACCCGGTTTGTACTTGCCAGCAGTTTTTTCGAACTGAGTATTAGCCCATACTTCGCCTACCCCTGGTATTGTCGGTACCTTACCGACACTCAATACTCGATTATCGACATTCAATATGCTGAGCGGGGCAGCAATGCCACCCTCCGTCAGCTCGGGGTCCCGTGGCATTCCTGAAATCCGAACGTCAACCGTCGGGAATCTGACGTTCCAAATGCCCGATGAATAATCTTGCCAATTGGCAGGTGCTGTTGTGATGAAGAACGTTTCCAACAACTTAATCGCGAGATCGCTGCTGGTCGGCAGACCTTTGATACCTGTAACCAGATCAATCTTGAAGTCTTGCTGTGGATTGCCTAAATCGAATCCTGGTGTCGAAGGATCGTCGACAATGACGGCAGCAAACATATATGGGTGCACCTTACACGTAAAAACATACAGTCCTGGAGTGTCAAGTTTGACGATGCCGCCACCGCGGTATGCGCTGGATTGGTCAAACGGCATATGATGTGCCCCGGTCGGCCAAAGCAAAGAACTGATCGTATGAGCGCCGTTTGTGTCTGACATGATGAAATTGACGCTGCTACCCGGAGACATGATTTCCAGCGATTTTGTTTTGATATCCAAACCGAGATTTACGATTGCGTTGCCACGTGCACTTCTGAACCAACTTGCAGGCTCATCGGAAACTTCAAACGTAACCAAACCAGGTTCGGTTGCGGAGGCGTTCAGCAAAATTTTTCCAAAAGGCGAAGCACCGACTACACTTGCTCCACTTTCACCCACATCATCCACTCTGAAGCTGCCATGCATGCCGGCTTCCATGTGCGCGATCAGATGGCAATGATATTGCCAGTCGCCTGCGCCTACACCAGATCCAGCTTTGATCGTGAAGGAATGCGTATCAAATTCCTCTTTCAGCAGTTTGGTATCGATGACTTCGTCGGTTCCTGTTTTCAGCCAGCGGTGCGCATGCAAATGGAAGGTGTGTCCTGGTCCAATGGATAAAATATGGAAACGGACAATATCGTCTTTAACGGCACCGGGATTGGGGTTGGCCCACAACGGCTTCTGCGTCCCATCTTTGTCAATTTCGGTACCCCAGAATGTAGAACCAACCATGTACAACACAAATTGCTTGTCGATCTGTGCTTGGGTAACAGGTGTTTTATTCCCGTTGTCTTCTACATAGCGATCTACCGGTCCATGTGCTTTATCGACAATGATTGCACCAAACAGCCCCAACATTTCTCGACCATCCATATTGCCATGGTAAGCATAAGTTCCTGCATTTTTGGCTTTAATGTTGTATGTTTTGGATTTCCCTGGATTAACTTTTGCGGAGTTCTGAGAAAGCCCCGGTACTTTGAATCCGACTTTGATTTCCGTGTTATTGGTTAGCGTAACGTTTAAGGTATCGCCTTTTTTTATAAATAATGATGGCCCAGGAATGACGGCTTCACTTCCCCCCAATGCATAGGCCAATTGTCCATTGGGTAAAGTTTTAGCGGTCAATGAAATATTATGAACCGCAGCCAACGCTACCGAAGATGCCAACAGCATGACTGCCACCACCATCCATTTTGCACATTGAATCATGGGTCGATTGAAACTTAAAGTTATACGAGTGTTCATTTTCTTGTCCTTATCACCTAGGTATTGATCTTCTCGCTTAATGAACATTGAATTTACCTCTCATGCCCAGCAGTCGGTTGGAAAGATTCTTATCCTCATACTGTGAGCTATGCTCAGCTTTGACGCTGAATACATGCTTCTCGAGCGGGCCGATGGCGGCCTGATTGATAAGGTTGTGAGTGCCCGGATCAAACCAATGGTATCCATTCAATTTAAACGTATGAAGATCTGTACCCAATGCGATTAGATGAAATCTCACACGAGAATTCTCTTTTGCGGATAAAGTTGGATTTGGGCCGTGTTTTGATTGTTTTTTACTGACACCATTGATTTCCATTCCCCAGAACGCATCATCCCCCAGGTACAACACATATTCCTTGGCATACTGAGGCCCACCGCTTGGGTTGACGATGATTGCGCCAAACAGGCCCTTGTGCTCGGCACCATTGTGGGTTTCAAAATTATGGTCATGATATGCCCAGGTTCCAGCAGTGCCAGGCGCAACATTCCATTTGTATTCATAAATTGAATGGTACTCTTCCAGTCCCGCGCCAGCACCCTCATCATCTCTTTTATTGATGACTTTGAGCGTGCCGTCGCTGAGAATGTCGTAGTGAACGCCATGCACATGAATACTGACTTGTTTGCTGGTGATTCCATCCACTACTTGATTAATGCCTTGGATGATATTAGTGATGGAGATCTTGACGGTATCGCCTTCGGTCAGCTCGATGGTAGGCCCGGGAATGGTTGCTTCGGTACTGTAACGACTCGTGACATCGGCGCCGCCGATTTTGTGACTGAGCATTTTGTACGCCAGCAGCTTATTGCCAAAGCCGTCATCACGAGTTTCTTCAGCGGTTAACTCAATCACATGCTCTGCAGCCCGGATATTACCGCTCAGGAATAATGACATCATTATTCCTATTAAGACGGCAACAAACGGCCTGAGCAAAGCGTGGGGAATATACTGCGCGGAACAGGAACTCTCTGAGAGTTCTGTGCCTCCGCACAAATGATTAGATTGAAACGACATTTTTAACATCCCTCCTTTAAATGAAAAATATGTCTCGAATATCATGCTGATTAAAACGATCGGTCCCATACTGAATCGCATTGATCATGCTTGATACTCGAAAAACTCACTCTTTTCAGACAAATAACAGATTTATTGGACTGCTAGATTGTCAAGAATGAGGGAGGGATAGTAACAAAGCCATTTATAACTAAATAGATGTCATTTGTCCCAGAACATTAGTAATTTTTAGGTGTCTTCTGAGTCAAATGTCCCGAACATGTAGGAAACTTTGAAGTAGTTGTAGGAAGGGGCTTTTATGCAGAGTTCAACTTGTTTTTTAACGCCTATTTTTTTATATACGATGGACAACTGATTGCGCACAGTTTTTTCGGTAATTAATAGATGAGCGCTGATTTCCTTTGCAGACAACCCCCTACAGGCCAGATAAGCAACTTGGCGCTCGCTTTCGCTTAATCGGGGGGGTGAAGTTTTGCTGACATCATTGCCTTTATCCGAATCGTCTCCATTTCCCTGCTGATTCCGCAGCAGCAATTTGGTAATTTGCCGGTCAAACCAGACCTGTCCGTCATGGATCGAAAAAATAGCCTTTAGCAATAGTTCGGAAGAATCATGCTTGTTGACGATGCCCACTGCGCCAGAACGGAAGGCTTGCAGGCAGATATCTTTGTCGGTATTAGGAGAAAACGCTAGCACCTTGCATTGCGGATGCATATTCAAGAGCTTGGGAATATGATCCGTACAGTTTCCGTCAGCTAGTTGCAAGTCAAACAGAACCACGTCAGGCTTATGCTGTAACACTAAATCCAGCATTTCTTCGATACAGTGAGTTTCAGCAACTAGATTGATTGCAACCTGATCGTGTAATAAAGAACGTAAGCCCATTCGCATTAGCTCAAAGCTTTCGGCAACGACGAGACGAATGGTATTTTGAGACTCTCCAGTCATGCTTAAGGATTAATTAATTAGGTCAAAAAAACCGCAATTGCACGGTACAAAGCAGTTTCTTGCATGACTTCAGAAGAAGGATACGCTAGAGATCTGTTAAGACACATGGTAATAAGAAACTGGAATATCCTTTTGATTTGAATCATATCCCATTAATTTAACGTGTATTAATTTTATCAAATCCCGCTTATTAACTATAGGAGTCATTTGTCCCAAAAATATAATAGTTGAGTCGTAACTTTGAGACAAAATATCCCGATATTGTAGGAAAAACGATAGTTTTCACGTAGTCTATTTTTTAGAAACGCCAATAATTTTCTTGTCAGTAACGCTAATTATTAAAAAGATCATATAAAAACAATATGGTACTTAGCTATTTAATAGGAAGAAAGACTGCCTTCTAAGATACCAATGTTTGGCTTGACTACTAGAGGATGAAGGAATCGTGAGAATTGAAAGCTATTGCTCTAATTTAGTCTTAAGAATGGAATGAACTTGCGCGGGATTAGCCTTGCCTTGCGTTGCTTTCATGATTTGGCCAACGAGCGAATTAAACGCTTTTTCTTTACCTTTGCGGTAGTCCGACACTTGCTGAGGATGTGCGGATAATATTTGATCGATGAGGGCTTCTAACGCGACATCATCGGAAATTTGTTTCAATCCTTTTGCTTG
>WBZQ01001757.1_pt1 | contig 14583 bp, 10 predicted proteins | sample 5204251 | NCBI WGS metagenome assembly WBZQ01 (sample SAMN12412402, study PRJNA552823) | activated sludge metagenome | isolation source: activated sludge from nitrification reactor of wastewater treatment plant... | place: USA: Virginia | collected 2017-09 | reverse complement strand
CTCACTTTCTTTCCTAAGTCACTCTACAATTCATTTTAAATGGAGAAAGAACAATGACTAATCAATTCATATCCTATGCTTGTGCAATTTCTTTCACCTGCACGACTGCCAGCGCTTTCGCCGCCACGACGTATCTCGATCAGGCATCGTTTACCTCAGCCCTAGGTGGCGCAACGACTACTTTTGAAAGTTTTGAAGAGCCTCCTGCCGATAATTTATCGCCGCTTGTATTTCCTACCGTTGAAGTATCCTGCGATGGTTCAGAATGGTGCAGCAGTTTTTTTGGCACCTCGTCGGTGATGCCGACGGATGGTTCGTTCGGTGTGTATTTTTCAACCCCTGACAGCATTACTTTTACATTCTCATCACCGATCACCGCATTTGCAATCAACGTAGGCGATCTTGGTACTCGTGGCGCAACGGATTTCAGCGCCACGCTATCCAATGGCAATTCGGCTACGCTTTTTACCAGCTTCACCGGTATGCCAGATAATCAGGCATTTGTGGGTTTGATCGATACCACGGAATTCACTTCAGTTACTTTTCAAGGTTCTGCGCCTGACGACGGCATTTATTTCGACAGCATGCAGACTGCTTTGGTAACGGCTGTTCCAGAACCCCATACCTATATGCTGCTATTGATAGGATTGGGTTTATTGGGAATGACCCGTTATCAAAATCGCCCAATAAGCATGGCAGCAATACCTCAGTAAGTTTTTTATCTTGTCAATGAAAATGCCCAATGAGCTTTGCTCATTGGGCATTTATCTGGTGGGTTATTAATCCCGCTATTACGCTACCACCATTATTGTTGTTGCTTGGATGAAACGGTCGTTCCAGTATGCGCATTGCTTGCGGTTTTGCAGTGAACTTGAACGTCATAACTATCAGTCCCCGCAGCGCTATGTGAAACGAACAGATTATATACACCCGTACCTTGCGTTACTCTTACCAGTGGACTATACGCGGCATCGGTATCGGTAGTATCGGTACTGGACTGAGCGCATTTGTTGGTGGTGCATGGCGTGGTGCCTTTTTGCAAAACAATGCTGACTTTGGATGTGTTTGCTGTCATGTCCTTGACTTGTGCTTCGACATAGGAAGGCACGCCAGTCCCATCATCAAAGCAGGAGACCTGATAAAAATCAACACCAGCAGCCAGACCTGTGGTGAAGCTGCCACCTTGGTTATGAGCCAGCGCGACGCCCGCCTGACTGATCATTAACCCACCCAGCACTGTGATCACTGAATTTTTTAATCCTGAAAATTTCATATCTATGCTCCTTATTCATAAGGTTGTGATGCCCATCGTGAACAAACAAAAGATCCTCAATAAAAAAACTGATGATTATTGAGAATTATTGATTGATTAGCGTATTGACATTATTTTGATAACGACTCCAGCTTGAAAGCAGCCAATTCTCTGACAGCCTGTTCTTCGTCATTCAATGCTTGTTCAAGCAGGCTTGTGCCATTTTCATCCGCAGTTAAGCTATCGACTGCCATCAAGCGCACTGAAAGCTCGCTGTCCTGCAGCGCCTGTTCAAGTATCAAAGGCACATCAGCGCAGTTTTGCTGAGAAAGTGCATACAACGCCTGCGCTCTGACATTTGAATCGGGATCGCGCAACGCTGCTTGCAGAACTCTCTGCGTGACATTGGCATCGACTGAAGTGGCTGATGATTTGCCAGCGAGTTGCGATAGTGCGCCAAGACGATCAAGAGGATTATTCGATGAAGCCAAGTTCAAAATTCTGGCTGATAACTCCCGGTTTGATTCCTGATTCTCATTGGCGGAACAGCTGATTTGCAAAGATTCCAGGCTGTTGAAAGCAGGCCGGGAATTTGCATTGCCAGTTTCATCTGCCACGACATTACTCGCAGCAGCCGCGAACGAAGAAATCATGATCAGTATCGGCAAGCCCATTTCGGGTTTCTTAAATATCCGCATAATTACTCCTTGTTGGTAAAAAGAGAATTGAAGATGAAGTGAGAGCTCCCGTTCTCACTTATCTTCAATTTAGATACCGCCTAAACCTTAATCAATCAGATATAGCTTAAGGTTTTGGCCAGTATTGTTTGCCTTTGGTGGTTATGATTGGCATGTCACGATTCAGCTGCGCAGCCGATGGAACGATTTCAACATCTAAACCTTCGCCGCATGAAGCATCCATAGGATTATTCGTGGTATCACGAGTGACGGTATAGCTGGCCGGTGAGTCGTTGGCGCCAAATGCTAAACCATCATAATTCGAGCCAACGGCTGGCGTCCATGTTTCCAAAACGCCATCTGCGAACCCTGATATCGGTGTGATTTTACAAATGTCTGCGATAGCAACAACTACTTTGACACTGCGCGCGCAAGAAGCTGGTTCGATGAACATGGCACTTGCACGGAATGGAAGATAAACCGTGTAACCTTCTGGCATTTTGCCGTCTTTGACCCAGAATCCTACAACATTACCATTGGCGTCTTTTTTCTCGTTTTCGGATTCATATACGCTGTGGTCGAGAATTTTTTGAAACAGATTGCCATAATTCGATACATACGCATCGACCGTATCGGTGGTTGCAGCACCATTTACTTTAACGATTGAATCGACGCCATCCGGAAAAACGACAGTACTGGCAATGGTATTCTTGCCTTCGCCGCAGCTATGGCCGATAACGACGTTATTGGTGACTCTGACCCCTTCCATAACCGTTGGTGTTTCCAGACGAGTATGCGAAAATGCACTCTGTGAGACGCCCATCAGCAATGCAACAGCAATCGCTGCTTGGGTAGAAAGCTTAAATTTTTTGTTAATCATGTTAAGAAAACCCCTTTTAACTTTTAATGAATTATTTTTGTGCTTCTCACTAGAGGTTGCTTTTTGAGGTGATGCTCAAAAAGCAACCCGAAACCGATTCTTTTCAATTTCCCTGATTGAACAATCAATAGATGTTCCCTAAGTAAAAAGAATTAATTTCGGCGCCAATCATATTTTTTAATCCGCCAAATTACAATGCGGCAAAATGTCGCAGGTGCGCTCTGAATAAGGGTTATCTTCCTACCTTTCAATCTCCTGATCTGACCAATTAACAATCATTTACTGATCAGTTCTCAATTTTTTCCTGCACTAATTCCGACACGGCTGCGACAATTTGTCACATTACCAGCGGTTGTTTTCTTACTTAGAATATAAACAGTCAAAATCTGCAAGACGATTGAACAGCAAAATTTTCAACCATTGAATACCCTTCCCTTCTCAGTCTTCTTCTCCTTGGCACCTACAAATTATCAATCATTCATTTAAATACATAAACTTATATAATGATAACCATGAACTATCATAAAAATCTCTTATCTCGTGGCAGGTTGTTCTTACCTATTATTGCTTTAATATTGCTGTACGGAATCAGTCACCCCGGTTCAGCACAAAATAACGCTAACAACCACTTACAAAATCAATCTTGCTATGTACTGGTGGCCGACCGCGTCTTTGATGGATTTAATTTGCTCGACAATTCAGCCGTTCTAATCAAAAACAATCGAGTGGTTCAAACAGGCGATGCGATTCAGTTGAGCAAACAATGCAGCCGAGCCATCGATCTCGGAGATGCAACGATATTGCCGGGATTCATCGAATCCCACGCGCATTTGACATTCCAGAATATTCCTGCAGAAATCGTATTGAAGCACGGGATTACCACCGCCAGAGATACTGGCGGGCCTTTACGTAAATCGATGGGAGGGAACGGCTCATTGCGTGTGATCAGCGCTGGTCCGATCATTCAAGCCCATGGTGGTTATCCACTCAACATTTTCGGTCATGGCGCACATTCCACGGCTAATGCATACGATACTATCGGCATTGCCGTATCCACAGTCGATGAAGCGCAAAAAGTCGTCAAAGATCTCGTGGAGGGCGGATCAGTCCTGATTAAAATTTCGTTGGAACCGGGAGGAGAAACGGGAGCTCCTTGGATGTCCAGTCATGGTCATGGCACACCGCCTGCTACTCCGTGGCCGCTGCTGTCGCTTGACATCATCAAGGCTGTGGTTGCGAAAGCACACTCACTGAATCGCAGAGTCGCCGCCCATGTTGGTGAAAATGCCGGGGTAGAACTGGCGCTCGACGGCGGCGTCGATGAGTGGGCGCACATTCCCTGTGCAGAAATTCGCGATGACTTGCTGCATCGAGCGGTTGCTCAACATGTTACTTTTGTAACTACTATTGATACCCTATCAGCTTGCACTGGTATTCATGCCAACGTGCATAAGCTTTCTCACATGATTGCTCATAATCCCGATACGCGCTCCAAGTTCATTTATGGCTCTGAAATCGGCCACGACAATGTACCGTGGGGCATCAATGGTGAAGAAATGAGTCTCATGCTGCATTTAACCAGTGGAGATTCGATCGATTTCCCAGATGTACTAAATGTTTTTAAAGCCGCGACCTCCGAAGCCGGTAAAAATTTGGATAAACCATTGCTGGGAACACTGTCGCCGGGAGCCCCTGCCGACATTATTGCTGTGCGTGGCAATCCATTTCTCAGATTCAAATTACTGGAATATCCAGACCTGGTCATTTCCGGCGGTCACTTCATAGTCAACAACTTCAAGAAAAATAAAGCTAATCCTTAAAGGGACATGATGAATCAATCTTCTTCAAAATTCCTCGAAAAAATCTGGCTGCATTGCACGGTCTTCCTGACCGGCGCCGCAGTAATGGTCATCGAACTTCTCGGAACCCGCTTGATTGCACCGTTTTATGGCGCCAGTCTGTATGTGTGGACTTCTCTGATTGCCGTAACGTTGATTGCACTGGCGCTGGGATATTATGTCGGAGGCATCCTGGCTGATCGCGCCCGATCCGGACTTTCTGTGATCATCGCCGCCTCAGGTTTTCTGACGCTCGTCATTCCTTGGCTTACAGGCCCGATTTTGCTGGCGACCGATCCGCTAGGATTACGCCTTGGGAGCTTCATCAGTACACTGATTTTGTTCTCACCCAGCTTGATCATGCTCGGCATGGTCGGCCCATTTGCGGTCAAACTGTCAACCTCGGCTTTGTCCAATGTCGGTGCTAGCACCGGATCCATCTATGCGGTGAGCACGGTAGGCAGCGTAATCGGAACATTATTCCTCGGGTTTTATTTGTTTCCACTGGTTGGCTCGCGCGAAATCTTTATCGGTCTTGGCGTAGCTTTGCTGATATTGGCCATACTTGTCACGGTAATTGAACGTAAATATCAGCAATCCACGTTGTCTCTGATACCTACAACGTTACTGGTTGTCATCGGTATCGGGTTGTTTCCGCAAATCGCAAACTCTGGCAAGCCCGAATCCAGCGAAACGATCAAAACGCTTTTCGAGCGTGAAAGCCTATATGGCTGGGTTCGAGTGATCGACAAACCCAAGGAAAACATTCGCTTGCTGACGGTTGATGCATCAACGATTGGTGCTGCGAGCATCAGTCACGGGCAGAATCTACTGACTTATCAAAAGATCGTTGCACATATTCCCGCGTTAGCCCCAGCTATGAGAAATGCCTTACTGATTGGTCAGGGCGCTGGTCATATGGCGATGACACTGAAAGAACATGGCATCGTGACCGATACGTTGGAAATCGATCCGGCGGTGGCGGAAGCTGCTACCCGATTCTTCGGATTCGAACCCAGTGGCCGCGTCATTATCGGCGATGCCCGCTATGAAATCCGCCAGCTCAAAGGACCGTATGACCTGATCATCCTGGACGTATTTACCGGAGGCTCGGAGCCAACTCATCTATTGACGGTGGAAACACTTACTCAATTACGATCATTATTGAGTGACCAAGGCATGCTGGCCTTGAATTTCGTTTCGTTTTATGAGAATGGACAAAATCACGCGCTCGCATCGGTATCAAAAACGATTGCTGACGTTTTTCCCCATCAACAAGTATTTATTTCTGATCTTGGATCCGATTTCAACGATTTTATTTTTCTGGCAACCAATCATTCCATCCACCTCGACAATGATGAATTACCGAAAAAACATAGTGAATGGTTAAAGCAACGGATGGTAACGATCGATCAGTCAAAAGGCGTCGTTCTGACCGACAATCTAAGCTCATTGGAATTGCTGCAAATGCGCAAATCCGAGCACTACCGGCGAATGATCGTCGATACGTTGGGTACCCGCCATTTCATCCGCTGACTAAGCAGTTTTAAATAACTTCATGCCGTGTTTATTTAAATGCGGCATGATCCAACATTTCAGCCGCATGCTTGCGGGTCAGTTCAGTAATCTTTACACCACCCAGCATACGCGCAATTTCTTCAATCCGTTCTTGCTGATCAAGTATTTTGATCGTACTCGTTACCGGCTGATTCTCTACCGGCTCTGCTGATTTGATGACCTGCCACTGCTGGTCTCCGGTTGCGGCCACTTGCGGCAAATGCGTGATGCACAATACCTGGCGTTCCTGAGCTAATTTCTTCAGTAAATTCCCGACAATTTCTGCCACTTGTCCCCCTATTCCCACATCAACTTCGTCAAAAATCAAGGTCGGTACGGTATCCAATTTACTGCAAATCACTTGAATCGCGAGACTGATGCGCGATAGCTCTCCGCCCGAGGCGACTTTCGACAGGGGCCGCAACGGCATGCCCTGATTGGCTGACACTTGAAACTCGACCTGCTCCAGGCCATGGGACGTTGCTTGCTCAAGTGGTATTAATACCGCAGAAAACTGCCCTCCCGCCATGGCCAGCATTTGCATGGCAGCGCTGACCTGATGCGACAGCGCTTCGCTGCCTTGCTGACGCACCTGGCTTAATTGTTCAGCCAGCACCAAGTATTCTGCTTTAGTCGCAGTTTCTTGCGCCTGCAGTTGATCGATAGTGGATTTTGAATCAAGGGCATCTAATTGATGCCGGAGATGATCAAGCAACTGCGGCAATTCTTCTGCTGATGTCCGGTATTTTCGTGCTACCGAGTGAATTGCAGACAATCGCAGTTCGATATCCTGCAGCGCCTGCGGATCCAGATCCAGATCCTGCCGGTAATGCTTCAGATCGCGAACCCCTTCCTGTAATTGAATTCTGGCAGAATCGAGCAAATCGGTGATAGCTCCAAGTTGACGATCATAGTCAATCAGATGATGCAGTTCGGCATGAATGCCATCGATCTGTCGCAGAACCGCCGACTCGCTGTCGGATAGTGCTTCGACTGCCATATCCGCAGCGGCCATGAGTGTCGCCACATGCGAGAGTCGACCATGATCGGCCTGCAACTTACGCCATTCCTCAATTGTCAGGTTAAGGGCGGATAGTTCGTTTACCTGCCACTCTAATTGCTCGCGTTTGTCATTTGATTCTTTAGCCCGTTGCTCCATGATGATTCTTTGCTGCTGGCATTCCTGCCAGCTTAGATAGGCTTCCTTAACTCCACGAGCCATATCAGTGCAGCCCGAAAAAGCATCGATCAATTCCCGCTGAGCGTCTTTCTGAAGAAGCGACAGGTGAGCGTGTTGACTATGAATATCGATCAAAAAAATTCCGGCATGGCGCAATTGCTGCAACGTTACACTATGGCCATTGATATAACTCCGCGAACGTCCCGAGCTTTCAATGATACGACGCAACAGGCAGCTATCGTGATCACCGTCAAGATCATTTTCCCGCAACCAATTGATCATGTCTGGCATTCGGCTGACATCAAACAGCGCATTGATTTCTGCCCGGTCACACCCCATACGTATCTGGCTGATATCTCCACGCTCCCCCAAAGCAAGCGTGATTGCATCGATCACGATGGATTTTCCCGCTCCAGTTTCTCCAGTGACGACCGTGAAACCCGGCATGAGATCCAGGTCAATCTGCTCTACGATGACGAAATCTTTGATGCTTAAATGTCTGAGCATGTGAGCCGGATGTTGACAGGCATTATGGAAATTCGCTCCAACCTAATTTTTCTCTGAGCATCCGATAATAACTATGATTGACTGAATGCAATAATCGCACCGTCTTGGGATAACGCCGCACAACTATGCTGTCTGTTTGCTCCAAATCCCAGCAGGAATGGCTATCGCAATTCATGCGCACATGAGCAGAACTATGCAATTCAATCTCGACACTCGCTTCCGGACCTATGACGATGGGGCGATTACTGAGGGTGTGCGGACATATGGGGACAAGGGTAATCAGTTCGAGGCTTGGGTGAAGAATGGGTCCTCCAGAAGACAGGGCATACGCAGTGGAACCCGTAGGTGTTGCCACAATCAAGCCATCAGACCGCAGAGTGTTGACATACTCACGATCGACCTTCACTTCAAATTCAATCATGCCGCTGCTGATACCCCGATAAAGCACCACATCATTGAATGCGAGGCTTCCAAAAACGCGGATGCCATCTCGAATGACCTCAGCATATAATAAAATCCGCCGCTCAGTAGTGTAATGTCCCGCCAGGATTTCATCCAGCGTTTCAAACATGGTTTCAGCAGATAAATCGGTGAGAAAACCCAGTCTCCCTTGGTTGATGCCAATCAAGGGCACATCATAGGGAACCAGCATTCGCGCGATGTTCAACATCGTGCCATCACCTCCGATGACCACGGCAAGATCAGCTTGTTCGCCAATTTGTTCCAACGATAGACTGGGATACTGATCTGTGTGAACCTGAGAAGCCGTCAGATGATCCAAAAAAACGGTATAGCCTTTTTGGGTCAGATATTCGGCAAGATGAAGCAAGGGCAATGCAATCTCTGGATTCTTATGCTTACCGATCAGCGCAATGGTCGAGAATGGGGAATTCATTACGATAATGTATCAATGATCACAGCCATTGGATCAAAAAGGAGAAACGCAGAACACCTGATTAAAATGCGCTACACTACACCAGCTTCTGCTCTGCACAAAAATGATGCCTCTTTCGTTCCCTGAACTTGAAATTAGCTTCCAAAGAACCATTTATTTATCACTTATTCCGAACTAAACAAAGATATGCTTCATTGTGGAAAGTTTAGCATATATAAGGCAAAATCAATCTTTATAACTCAACAATGATGCTCAGTGGAATCGTATACATAATCTGCTATGTTAAATGAACGTGCTCAAATCTTATTAAAAACCCTAGTAGAGCGATATATCCACGAAGGCCAACCGGTTGGTTCCCGCACACTCTCGAAATTTTCTGGATTGGATCTGAGCCCTGCAACGATTAGGAATGTCATGGCGGATCTCGAAGAGATGGGCCTAGTGGCGAGTCCGCATACATCCGCAGGAAGAATCCCCACACCCAAGGGTTATCGATTCTTTGTCGATACTCTGCTGGTTGTCAAAGCCTTGGATAAAGTTGAAATCAACCATTTGGAAAGCCAGTTGCATCCGGACAATCCGTCCAGGTTGATCAATGCCGCTTCGCAATTGCTTTCTGAGCTAACACATTTTGCAGGTGTAGTGATTACGCCCAAGCGCAAGGGGGCCGTGTTTCGCTATGTCGAATTCATGGCATTATCAGAAAAACGTATTTTGCTTATCATCGTGACGCCCGAAGGCGATGTTCAGAATCGAATCATCTTCACTGAAAACTCATATTCCCAATCAGATCTGATTGAAGCAGGCAACTTTATCAATCAGCATTATGCCGGTTGCACCTTGAACGAAATCCGAAGTCGCCTGGATGTCGAACTGAAGCAATTGCGAAGCGAAATGATTAGCCTCATGAGTGCAGCGATCGAAGTCGGGGGAAATGCCATTGATGAAAGCAGCGAAGCTGTCGTTCTAACCGGTGAACATAATTTGCTGCATGTGAATGATCTGACAGAAAATTTACTCAGCCTAAAAAAGCTCTTCGAATTATTCGAACGTAAAACAAAGCTGCTTCAGTTACTCGAACTAAGTCGGCAAGCGCATGGTGTGAAAATATTTATCGGCGGCGAATCTGATGTTGCTACACCCGAAGAATTCAGCCTCGTCACTGCGCCCTATGGAATTGAAGGAGAAATCGTCGGCACGGTAGGCGTCATTGGTCCTCGGCGCATGTCTTATGAACGTATCATACCCATCGTCGATATCACTGCAAAACTTCTTTCAAATGGTTTATCCCAGCATTGATCGATACATTATCTGCATTTAACCACTGTGCTTCTTTTCATACTGTTACACCCACAAACTGATCATTAATTCTATGACTTCTCAACCAATCTATCGACACGGATCCCAACAACGAACGGGTGTATTGTTAATCAACCTGGGTACGCCTGACGCTCCGACCGCCGCCGCTTTACGGCCTTACCTAAACGAATTCCTCAGCAATCCACGCGTTATTGAACTCCCCAAACTGCTTTGGTGGCCGATATTGCATGGTTTCATTCTTCCATTCAGGCCGAAACAGTCAGCAGAAAAATATGCAAAAATCTGGATGCCGGAGGGTTCTCCGCTCAAGGTTCATACAGAGCGCCAAACTGCTTTATTGCGAGAGGCATTGCAGTTGCGGTTGTCTGACCCGCCCGTGGTCGACTACGCAATGAATATCGGCAACCCTTCCATTTCAACTGTCATAACGCGCATGCAAGCCCAAGGATGCGAGCGAATTCTGATCCTTCCTCTGTTTCCACAGTATGCAGCCAGCAGCACTGCTGCCGCCATGGATGGCGTTTTTGCTGCTCTGAAGCAGATCCGCAATCAACCTGCGATTCGCACCATCAAGCAATATCACGATGACCCTGGCTATATTGCTGCCCTCGCGCAAAACATCCGGGACTATTGGGACATACACGGTCGCCCCGAAAAACTCATCATCAGTTTTCACGGTACCCCGCGAGCAAGTCTTGACAAAGGCGATCCCTATCATTGCGCATGCCAGAAAACTGGGCGATTACTGGCTGAAGCTTTAGCTTTAGAATCCCATGAGTATGCAGTTTGCTTTCAATCCCGGTTTGGCAAAGCCAAATGGCTAACGCCATACACCGCAACGACATTGACGGAATTAGGCAGCGAACAAACACGAAGGGTTGATGTTGTATGCCCTGGGTTTGTGGCTGATTGCTTGGAAACTCTCGAGGAAATCGCAATGGAGGTTAAAGATTTGTTCATCAACGCAGGTGGTAAGGAATTTCATTATATACCCTGCCTTAATGAACGAAATGACTGGATTCAAGCGCTGGCTGAGATCACTTGTCAGAATTTACAAGGATGGTTAGACAAGCAAACTTCTGAAGAAGCTTGCTTGTTATCCAGAAAACGAGCACTTGAAATGGGTGCGAAGGAATGAATATCTGAGCGCTTCATGGCTGATCGTAAAATAACCCGAACAATAGTTCGGGCAACAATTTGAGAGTTACTCAATAAGCGAACGACGCTCAGACTCAACCTAACTTGGCGAACATCGCTCTTTTTTCGAGTTTTTTACACAATCCAGATATCGCTTGCGACGAGCTCAGGGTGCGTAATCACCCCGAGTGTTTCAAGCACAACACCTCCACCGGCTTTGCTGCCATTATTGTCATATATCAGCACCCCGGTTGTGGTGTTATAAATGAGTCGATCATCCAGATCATGTGCAATACCAGTATCCGAAGCCCAGAATCGCCCATCCGTAACACTGAATTGCCCTGTTATGCCTGCGGCGGAGAGTACCGATTTACTAAAATGAAGTTTATCGACTCCAGATACAAAATCTGCGATGACATCTTTATTTGAGGTCGCATTCGCTGTACTATTGAACCAGAAAATATCAGCGCCATTACCACCAGTCAGTTCATCATTGCCAGCACCTCCAATAAGTACATCGTTATCGTTTTCACCCTTCAAAATGTCATTACCTGACAGCCCCCATAACATGTCGTTCCCATCATTGCCGGTCAACGAATTAGCCCCGCTATTGCCTGTCAGAATATTGGCGGCTTCATTTCCGGCACCCGAAATCGCAGCAGTACCCGTGAGCGTTAGATTTTCCACATTTTCTGGCAATGAGTAACTCACCCCCGATTGCGCCAAATCAATTCCATTGACCGCAAAATTCTCGCTTTCGATGATTTGATCGGAAGCATTGTCAACAATATATAGATCATCCCCGATGCCTCCCGTTAAGGTATCAATGCCTATCCCGCCATTGAGAATGTCATTTCCAGCACCACCCTCAATCACATCATTGCCCGCTCCCCCAGAAATATTATCGATGAACGCTGTGCCCAGCAGATCGTTATTGCCTGCATTACCTGCCAATGCCAAACCATTAATAGCGAGTGACGCATCGATATTCAATGCAACTATTGCCGTAGAAACCGCGGAGGTAGAGCTTCCTGTTCCAATGACGATCCGTTCTAGGCCGGTGTCGCTTGCGAAGATGACCAGCGTTTCATTTGCAATTGTCGAAGAAAAGCGAAGTTCATCAATGCCGCTGCTATCTGAAATTTCTCCCATTGCATGGTGTGAACTCGTATTGATGATGTAGAGGTCATTGCCAGCTCCACCCGTTAATTGATCGTTCCCGGCGCCCCCAATCAATTGATCATTTCCGGCTCCACCATTAATGACATCATCGTAAGCGGTGCCTGTTAAGCTATTTGTACCCGAATTTCCAATCATCGTGATGGGATTGAGCATTGCCGAAGCATTGATGTTCAGTGCCAATGTACCGGTTGTTATCGCACTTGAGTTGATGCCTGTTCCAATAACTACCCTTTCAATTCCGACATCTCCAGCAAATAAATTCAGTGTGCTCGCAACCGTTGTGGCAAATCGAACCTCATCGATACCTGAACCTCCTTTATCCGAAATTTCAGCTACTGCATGATCGGTTGCAAGATCAATCTGATAAATATCCGAACCTTCACCACCATCCATGCTATCAACACCGGATTTTCCATTCAGTAGATTGTCTCCCAGGTTACCGATCAGGGTATTAGCCAGTGCATTCCCGATTCCCCGTGCATGAGCATTCTCAGTAAGGACCAGTTTTTCGACATAGTTAGTCAAAGTAAAGCTTACTGAAGATTGCACGACATCGACACCGCCGGTGGTACTACTTTCCACTACCTTATCCAGTAAATTATCGATCACATAGGTATCGTCGCCGTTTCCACCGGTCAATAGATCAGCCCCCATGCCTCCATCCAGCAGATCGGCACCCGCATTACCGTTTAAAATATCATTGCCTTCCAATCCGAATAAGGAATCATCACCTACTGTACCGACTAAGGTATTGACTCCGCTATCGCCATTCAAAATTTGTCCCTTGAATGTTGTGGCCTTGATTGAATAGGTTCCAGTTGCAGTTGAATAGTCCCATGCAGCCAGATAATAAGTACCTGTTGTAGGAGCTGTATAGATGATTTGTGAATCGGTAGTGCTGGAATTGGCATTATCATTGAAGGCTACACCCGACAAACTCGGATTGAAGAGCTCGAGATATGGATTCAAATCACCGCCTACTTTATTGAGATTGAACACATACGTTGTACCGGCTACTAAACTTACCTTAAACAAATCGCCGTCATACATTTTCTCGATAGTACCTGATAATTCCGCTCCATTGACGGTGAGCACTCCATTGGTGTTGGTCGCCAACGGGTAATCATCTTCACTGGACAAGAAATCGTCATTCAAAATAGTGCCATTTGCTGACTGAGTACCTAACATCAATCCTGCTGAAGGATTGGATAAAGTCACTGTAAATCCTTCATTCGATTCAAAGGTAGTATCACCCGACAGCAAAATCTGTAAAGTTTTGGACGTTTCTCCTGGTTGGAATGTCACAGTGCCTGACGTAGCCATGAAATCATCGGCATTTGCCGCTGCCGAACCGAATCCTGAGATTACCCAGTCGATAGTTTGCGTCGTTGCAATAGCCGCGTTCAGACTGACAGTAAATGTATAAGCAGTTGATCCACTATGGCCTTCTGCTAATGAAGCTGAAATGGTGTTGATTGAAACTGCAGGCAGAGAAGGAACCGGCGGAGTTCCCAATAATTCATTCAATGACTTGGTAACATCGGAAAAAACAAAATTTTCAAAATTTCGGATCGTATCTGAGCCAGTAAGGCTATTCACAAAAGTAAACTCTTGGTTCCCTCCGGAAGAAAATGAATAACTCGACCAAGTTCCAGAAAAAACAATGTAATCCGTGCCATTGCCTCCATCCAGAATGTCATTTCCTGCTCCAGCGATCAGTGTATCGTCACCATTGCCTCCGGAAATTAAATCGTTACCGGCGCCACCATCCAGCCTGTTGCTGAGTAGGTTGCCGGTAATCGTATCGGAACCGGAACCACCGGTCGCATTTTCAATATCACTGGTATAGGCAATTGCGATGTTATAGGTCATGTTATTCCCTGAGGAATAACTGCCAGGCATCAAATTTATGGTATTAGCCGTGGACCAACCCGATAGATTCAATGTATCAATACCATTGGAATCGTAAATGGTGATGATTGGGTTGAGATTGACTGAGAAGTCATAAATGACCGAGAGTTTGTCACTGATATTGCTACCGAATCCATAAATTGAATCAGTGCTTCGAGTTGTCGTTTCAATTCCATAGATGGATTGAATGGCCATGATGTCATTGAGCATGGGCGTTTGGGGCGAATAGAGCTGACCATTCGTGCCC
>WBZQ01001756.1_pt1 | contig 14584 bp, 16 predicted proteins | sample 5204251 | NCBI WGS metagenome assembly WBZQ01 (sample SAMN12412402, study PRJNA552823) | activated sludge metagenome | isolation source: activated sludge from nitrification reactor of wastewater treatment plant... | place: USA: Virginia | collected 2017-09 | reverse complement strand
TCCTGCACCTCAAAAGATGGCGCGGCATCGCGACCCGCTACGCAAAAAACTCAACATCCTTCCTCGCAGCCGTCCAAATCCGTTGCCTTGCCCTTTGGCTCCATATCTCGTGACTACACTATCTAGGAATTATTCAACGATCCCTAATTGAGCATGCCCTCTCGGCAGGGCACAAACTGCTGAATATCCAGCTAACGAAAATGAAAGTGCATACCATCTCGCTTAAGGGAAATAGGGCCTCAGAGCAGATCGCACCGCGTACGATGTACCTTAGCGAGTGAGCTCTAACCTTTAGCGGCGGCGCAGCGCCTGTACTAGGATTTGGGCTTTCGAGACGTGGCGCCCTACCGGTTTAATCCCGTGCCAGGAACACGGTACATGGAGCTGCGTTTGGGATAGTGGCCCAGGGCAGAACGTTGCCCTTCTGGTCGCAGCCGACGGAGGCTTGTTTCGCTCGCCCGCTGAAGTTCGGACCGTTCGCCCACTTCTCGCGCAAGACGACAGACGCCTGGGGAAGCCGATGTCACATATCTCCGTGTACAACGAGTGGTCGCGACTGGAGGACGTCGTCCTCGGCCTTGCGCTTGAGTTGTATGTGCCGGCCCTCCACCCCATTGATCAGGAGCCCGTGAACCCCTGGTGGCGACGAGCGTCGGCCACAGTGCTCTCGACGATCGCACAGGGCCGCCGCGTTCCGGGTTGGATCACCCGGCAGTATGCGGCGGAGTTGGACGCGTTGCGGACCGTGCTTCGTGACCACGGGGTCACCGTCCACCGCCCTCTTCCCATCGCGCCCCTCGCCGGAGAACCGCCGGGACTGGGCCAGATGTTTGCCCGAGACCCCCTGATGGCGGTGGGCAATGCGCTGATTGCCGGGTCGCTTCAGATCGAGATGCGCCGCAAAGAACGTCGGGGATTGGACCCCTTGTTGGGTGAATGGGCTGAGAAGGGCGCGCACGTTGCGTCTCTCCCATCTGAGGACATCTTTCTGGAAGGGGGCGATGTGATCCTCGATTGGCCCTACGTGTATGTCGGTGTGGGGAAGTACGGCAGCAATCTCAACGGTGTGGCATGGCTCCAAAGCCGGCTGGGAACGGCCGTGACCGTCGTCCCCGTCCCGTTGGCGGTCTCAGGGATACTCCATCTGGATTGTTGCCTGACGTTGATCGGTCCACGATTAGGCATTATGCATCGCGACTCGCTGGTCCAACCCTTGCCACCGCCGCTCAACACCTATGAGTTCATCGACGTGGACGCACGGACGCGCCAGGAACTGGGGACGAATGTCTTGGTTCTGGATCCGAGGACTATTATCGTGCAGTCGCGACACGTGCCATTGCAACAGCGCTTACGAGCGCGAGGCTTTCGCGTGATCCCGCTGGACTTTACCTGGCATGCGCGGCTGGGCGGCGCGTTTCGGTGTGCGACCGCCCCTCTTCGGAGAAATAGGGACACGGACTAACAACGGGGTGCAGCCGACGTTGCTCCGCTGCGCTCCGCAACGCGACTGCACCCGACCGTGAGCTGCACACGCACAATTGAATTGAATCGTCTCCATGCTCGGTCTACAATGACCGTATGATCGATTGGTCTTCTTGCCCAGCCGTTGAGCGTGACCCCGAGCGCATGAGTGGCGCGTGGGGTTTTCGCGGCACTCGTGTTCCTGTTACTGCCCTCTTCCAGAATCTCGAAGATGGGGCACAAGTCTCAGACGTTATTGCCTGGTTTCCTGGCGTCACGCTCACGCAAGTCCGCGCCGTGCTTGAGCACGCAGCCCGCTCTCTCGAAGCGGCTTAAGTGCGCGTTCTTTCCGACCAGGGTACTCCAGTCCCTCTTCGCAAGCACCTCGCAGCCCATCAGGTCGCGACGACCTTTGAGCTGGGTTGGAACAATCTGAAAAACGGTGAACTGCTGCAACAGTCCGAAGAGCGCGGCTTTTCCGTTCTGGTCACGACCGACCAGAATCTCCGATATCAGCAGAACCTCGCGGGTCGCACGATCGCCATTGTTGTGCTGACGACAACCAGTTGGCCGCGCATCGAACGAGCGGTGGAACGCGTGGCACAGGCCGTTGATTCCGCCGCGCCAAGCAGTTATGTCGAGGTTCCTATCCCGTGACAGCTGATCCGGCGCTCAACCGGACACGCCAAACAGCAACACGCCGGTTAGCTTCGCGTTAGGCATATCAACGAAAGGAGAAGTTGCAATGAAAATCAGCTTTCTGTCTTTACTCGCTGTAATCGTTTTAGCAGTTAGTGGGTGTGCTGGCACGACACCGGTCAAGAATTTGGCATTGCCACCAGTAAGCACGATCGAAGGGGCTGTCAGCGGGCTTGATGAAAATGGTTTTACTCTAACAGACAATTCCGGCTCCATCTTTGTTCGAGCCAGGCTACCAGACAACAAGAAGCTGAATCTTTCTGTTGATGAGAAGGTGAAAGTGTATGGCAACCTGCAGGGTGGCCAGGAAAAGATCTTTGATGGCTATGTCATCAAGAAGCAGACGGGGGAGCAAGTTATCGTTAGCAATCCGTCTCCCCACTTCGGCTTCATTATTCAGAGTTCTTTTCAATGATGCCTAACAACGCGGCTAGCGCGGAGCCGTGAGGCGGCTAAGAACGCGCGCGCAAGGAGCGGAAGAGCATGTCAGGTGATCACCGATACCTGTGGAGCACGCGCTTCGTACGGGAGCACCTCCGTGCGGGTACGTTGTCGGAAGCCGCGAGCTTCGGCTACTTCCTGGCCATTATGGCATTCGACTGGCTGCAGTTCACCATCATTGCGACAACGCCCCAACCACACGTGAGCTTCTGGTCTGCAGTCAATTCATGGGCGACCTTCGTCATGACGGTCGCAGGCCTCATCTACGTGTACATTCGGAACGGCGGTGCAAAAGGAGAGCGGTTTCTGCACCGCTACTTCCCACTGTCGGTGACGGTGGGCTGGAAGTTCGTCGTTGGCATCTTCGTCGCCATGTGGTTCATCGGCCGGGCACTGGCCGGCGCGAGCGTAGAGGTTCGCGGTTGGAGCTCGACGCTGGTTCTCGCGGCGCTCAATATCGCCATGTTCTGGCGCATCGGGGCGCAGCTCGCATGTCTGGCCCGCGCTGAAACAGCCGTCTAATCCCTCCATCGAGCGAGGGTGCCCAGCAGACGCGTAGATATTCTGGAGTTTCCATGCCGCTTGTGCTCCAGCCTCCCATCCTGACCATGCTGCTTGTCGCCGCTGCCTGGCTGATTCATGTTTTTTGGGGGCCGTGGGAAACGATGCTGCGCATGCCGTTTTTTGGTTTTGTGCTGATGGTGCTGGGTTTCTGCTTCATGATGTGGGCCCGTCTCCAGTTCACGTCCCGAAAGACCACCTTGTTTGTCGGCCGGCGCTCCTCGCAACTCGTGTGCGACGGTCCGTTTCGAATCTCGCGCAACCCGATGTATGTGGGTGTCTTAGTGTCACTCGTCGGTCTTGCTTTGTGGATCGGCACACTGCCTCTGTACTTGACGGTGCCGATTGCTTTTTTGTTCTTTAATTTCTTTCACATTCCCCATGAGGAGCGTATGTTACGCGAATCGTTTAGCGAGCAGTATCGCACCTATTCCAATGCAGTTCGCCGATGGGTATGATCGGCTATGATCACCGGCGTCGCGATCGTGCTCATGGCGGTGTTCCTCAGCCTCTCGCTGGTGCATGTGTATTGGCTCTTGGGCGGGCGTGCGGGGCAACTCGTCGCCATTCCGGAACGTGACGGGAAACCCGTGTTCCAGCCATCTGCCGTGGCAACGCTCGTGGTGGCACTCGTTCTGGCATTGTGCGCGATATTGATTGCTGCAACAGGCGGGCTACTTGCACTTCCATTGCCTGATCGAGTCCTTCTGTGGCTGACTCGTACATTGGCGTTGGGCTTGCTGCTGCGTGCGATCGGAGATTTCCGATTGGTTGGGTTCTTCAAGCGTATCCGCGATACCCGTTTTGCGCGTCTGGACACAGCAGTGTATTCACCACTATGTCTCGTTTTGGCAGTCGGTTCCGCGATCGTCGGATTTGGCAGGCAGGGCTAATGCGGCATACTCAGAGACACGCCACTTTGTGGTACGGGCAGTCGTATGTCTATTCGAGCTGAAGAAGAACAGGACTGGGCTGCTGTCCGAGCCGTGCATGAATCCGCATTTGGGCGGTTGGCCGAAGCCCGTCTCGTCGCCGTGAAGAGGATGAACCAACAGCGATTCAGACTGTTTCTGGCGTTGGCTATTCTGTGTTCCTGCATCGGCTGCGATCAAACGACAAAGGCCATCGCTATGAACTCGCTCCGCAACCAACCGCCCCGATCATACTTCGCGGATACGATACGACTGGACTTCGCGCAGAACCCTGGAGGGTTTCTTAGTCTTGGTGCTAACTTGTCCGACAGCTTTCGCACTATGCTATTTATCGCCACAAACTGCGTCATGATGCTGGGACTATTGTGCTTTCTCATTCTCAAGCGAAACATTCCGGTTCTGCTCTTTGTCTCACTGGTGTGCGTATTGTCCGGAGGCGTGGGCAACCTTGTCGATCGGATAAGCAACAGCGGTCTTGTCACAGACTTTATCAATGTCGGAATTGGCCCAATTCGAACAGGGGTATTCAATGTCGCCGATATGGCCATTACGTTCGGTGCAATTGCGATTGGTTTCCTGACCCTCAAACGCGAAACGGACGAACCAAGCGATAGACCCAAGTCGCCGGTCGACCGCAAATTTGAATCATAGTTTTTGGGCAGCGACTGGGTGATCGCCAGCGTTAGGCATATCCAATAATGGGCAACTTCTGGCTTAATGAATTACTGAAAGCCATCGTTTTATATGGCACTGCGTAGCTCCTCGGGACATGGGCCATCAAGTGTGGAATTCGGGTGACTTACACGCGGAAGACTTTCCACTTCGTGCTTTTCTCTTATTCCTTGCAGCCCACAGATGTCCGCAGCCCATGTCGGTTCGTCGCGCAGCCGCATCGCGAGACGTGCGCGTGGAGCCGCGAGTGACGCAGACGTGAGGAACACGACTGCCCCTCACGACAATAACCAGTATCAGGAGGCACCTACATGACGGCAACACACTATCCGCGGAGTCCAAAAATCATGGTCGGCGGCCTGGCGCATTTGGCGAGGATGATCGACAAAGTGCGCCTGAGACATGCCGGCGGGATTCCAGACTACACGTACCTGACGGGAGGTTTCGATAAGGCGTTGCTCGACTACCTGCAGATCGACGCAGCGGCGTTTGAGCGGCGAGTCCTAGCCCGGACTATTCATGAATACCTGCTCCGTCGTCCGATTCTCTCGTCCGGCGAGGATTTTCTCGTTCGGCCTCCTCGACGGACTGCAAGTACGCCTCCGGCGGCCTCAGGTGCGAGAAGCCCCGGCGGACTTCGGCCTCGAACGCCTCGCGACGGTATTCATGAATAATCCGGGCTAGAGGGTGGGACGGACGAGGACATCCTTCAATGGACGCGCGCGCACGGTCGCCCGTTACGGGAAGCTGAGATTCGCCTGTGGACTCGGGGGGCCTCAAAGCGAAGCCCGGCGACGAGGTCACGCAACAACGTTATCGCGATCTGTTGTCAGGCATTGCAGCGAAGCGCGGCGTGCCGATCGAATCGTTGCCTCCGGTCGCCACATGGGTGGAGGGTATCGACCTGGACGAAGGCCGACTGTAACCATCGGACTTGTGCGGTGCGGCGTCAATTCCCGCGCTAGCAATCGGTTGTTGAAGGATGGAATCCTTCCCATTCCCCATCCGAGCATCTGGGGGCAGATTGCCGGAGTCCGGTCTTGCAATCGCACATCGCGCCGGACCAGCCGCATGATGTCGTTCACCAGGGTGGGCCTGTGACCTGTCTGCCTGATGCAGAAGACGGTGGACTGGTTGAGCCCCCGAACAAAAGACGTAGCATCCGCCTGCAAGCTCGCGCACAACATCGATTGAAGAGGAGGGGGCTCGCAAGATTTAACTTCTATTACGTGGGGGGTTTGTAGTATGCGGCCTTATTAGCCATCGATCTACTTCTCCAAGGCTTCGCTGAGGAACCGGTCGGCTTGCGCGGCACAAACTCATCAGGCCGTTCGCTCCCCCAGCGCCTGGACAATCTCAAGACGCGCGGCGCGAGCCGCCGGGACGAGTCCGCCGATGAGCCCCATACACACCGCGAACAGCACCCCTTCGCCGACCATGCCGGGCGTGAGATGAAATCCAAAGGCCAGTTCGGCGCCGGTATCCCAGTTCACCGTCGAAATCGTCACGCGATTGAGCAGGGCCGCGCCCGCCACACCCAAGAGACCTCCGGCAAGGCCGAGCAGGATCGATTCGAGCAGGAAGGCCTGCAGAATGTGGCCGCGCGTAAATCCCAGGGTGCGAAGCGTGCCGATCTCGGTCGTCCGATGCGCGACGGATGCGGACATCGTCATGGTCGCCCCGAGGATCGCGCCGACACTGAACACCACAGTGAGAAACAAGCCAGTCACGCGAATCAACCGGGCCAGCCCTTCGGCTTTTCCTTCGTAATACTCCGGCTCGCGCTTCACCGAGACTTTAAATCGGGGATCACGCTCCAGCCTCGCCTTGAAGGCCGGCAGTCCATCCGGGTCGGCCAGGCGCAGGGTCATGGATGAGAAGGCTGTGCGATGGAACGTGGTCATCATCTGATCGACGTCTCCCCACACCTCCGAGTCGAATCCGCTGCCCTCCGCTTCGAAGATCCCCACAACAGTCCACTCCCGCCGCCCGAACCGCAACGTTTCAGCCAGACGGGCCTCGGGAAACTGCCTGGCCACCTGGCTGCCGACGATCACCTCCGTGGTGCCGGGTTGCCACGCCCGCCCTTGAACGATGCGCACGCGGGGACGCACGGCAAACGCGACGAACGAAGACCCGCGCACGGAAAGATTCGCCAGGCTCCCTCGGTCCTGCTTGCGCAAGGTGAGTTGCAGGGCGATCTCACGCACCGCCGCGACCTGATGGTCTTCCAAAATGACCACTTCCGGCTGCGACGCCAACACCCCGGTCTGATCCCGCGACAGGCTGCTTTCGATTTCGGACAGCGCGCCTTTACTCAACAGGATGGCGTTGGAAGGATCGCCGGTCCTGCCCATCGCCTGCTCCAGGCCATGCGTTAGCATGAGAATAGCCACGAACACAAAGACGACCAAACCCAGCCCCGACAGGGTCAGTAGCGTCGTGACGCGGCGCGCCCACAGGTTCCGCAGACTGTATACGCTCCACAACAACGGCTGACCTCGTGACGTTATCCCCGGTGGCGCAAGCCTTCCAACGTCGTCATGCGGCTGAGGCGTACCGCGGGCCAGAGAGCTGCCAGCAGGCCGACCAGGACCATCGCACCCAGACACAACCAGATCGTCTCGGCGGTGATCTCGTACGCCCCCACCGTTTTCCCGCCCGCCACCATCACGGCATAGAGCCGCGCCGCCGGGTACAACAACCCCAACCCGACAAGCGCGCCACCCAACGCGACCAGCAGCGACTCCCCCAAGACCAACGTCACCAGATGACGCGGCTGAAATCCCAGCGTCTTCATGACGCCATACTCCCGGGTTCGTTCGCGCACCGCCATGGCCAGCGCATTGACCAACACCAGGGCTGCAATCCCGTTCATCACGCCCGACAGCCAATCCAATGCCTCAAGCAATGCGCCGGCGCGCGCGACCCAACCGGCGATGTAGGCCTGTTCCCGCTCCGTTCTGGTTTCGGCAAAGGAGTTGGCAAACGTGGCATCGATGGCCGCGACCACCGTGCGGGTATTCACCCCCGGGGCCGTCGTGGCGACGTACCAGCCCACCTGATCGATACGGTCAGGCGCCGTGGTCTTCAAACGCTCGTTGGCAAACTGCCAATGCACATACAGTTCGCCTTCACCCATGATGGCGGGGTTGCTGCTGTGGAAAATGCCGCGGACGACCAACTCCCAATTCCCGGCATGGGTGGTTCCCTTGAGCGGGATCACATCCCCGACCTTCCAACCGAATCGGGCAGCGAGTTTCCAACCGATGAGGCATCCCCCCCGGTCCTTGAGAAACGCCAGGCGATCGCTTTCGTTCAGGAGGATTTCCGGATAGGTCTCGAAGAAGGTCCCCATGTGTTCGGCGAAGGCTCCGAACGACTCCTTGGCATCGCGATACTCGACGCCGAACACGTTCCCGTAATGCACCAATTGCACGCCAGGGATGACGGCCATCCGTTCTTTGTACGCCAGCGGCAGCTGCAAGGAGTCCGACATCGCGTGGACGGTGATGAGCCGATTGTTGGCGGCCGCTTTGACGCCGCTGTGCCATTCATCCAACGTCAGCCGCAACAACCCGAAGGCCAGGACGACCATCGCCAGACCGCCGATGGTCAGCGCCAGACGAACCGGCCGCCTGACCGTATTTCTGAGCATCAAGCGCAGCAGCGTCACGGCGGCATCTCCAACAGGCCCTTCTCCAAATGCCGGATCATCTGCGCCCGCTCGGCGGCGCGGGGATCGTGAGTCACCATGACAATGGTCTTCCCCAGTTCCCGATTCAACCGAGCCAGCAGTGTCAGGATGTCGTCGGCCGATTCGCGATCGAGGTTGCCGGTCGGCTCGTCCGCCAGGATCATGGTCGGGTCGCTGACGATCGCGCGCGCCACGCCGACCCGCTGTTCCTGCCCGCCGGACAGTTGCCGCGGGTAGTGATCCATCCGATCGGCCAACCCGACCAGGCGCAACGCCGTCTTCACATGATCGGCACGTTCGCGCCTCGTCAGATGCGTCAACGCCAGCGGCAATTCCACATTCTCCGCCGCCGTCAGGACCGGAATGAGATTGTAGGTTTGAAAGACATAGCCGATGTGGCGGGCCCGCCATCGCGCCATCGCGCCCTCCGACATGTGATCCAGCCTGGTCCCGGCCACCACCACCGACCCGCTCGTCGGCCGATCGATGCCGGCCATGACGTTCAACAACGTGCTTTTTCCTGATCCCGATGGCCCCATGATCGCGAGAAACGTCCCGGCGGGGATGACGAAAGACAAATCTCGAATGACCGACACTTCCGTGCCCCCGCGGCTGTAGGTCTTCGTGACGTTGTGAAGACTCACGACTGGATCAACCATCGCTGCGTCGCTCATGGGACACGCCGAACCACTGAGACCATGCTGCCGGAACGGAGCGTATCTGGCGGAGCGGCGATCACTTCATCAGTCTGCGAGAGAGGCCCGTGCACCGGGACGATCCCGGCCACGGCGGTGCCGGCTTGCACCACCGCTTCAGCCACGAGGCCTGCCCGCACGAGCAGCACCACCGTCCGCCCATCGCGCGTGACAACTGCGGTAGAGGGGACCCCCCAGTCATCTCCTTGCGCGGTAGGAGCCCCCGGCATCGGACCGAAGGTTACTTTTGCGCTCAACTCAGGCCGCACCCGTTCATCCAAATCACGGAAGCGTATACGCGTCAGGACGGTTCCCTTGGCGCGGTCCGCAATCGGCATGACCTGCTGCACCTCGCCCTGGTACCGATGCCCCGGCACGGAGTCGAGCTGAATCTCCACCGGTTGCCCAGGGCGCACACGATGAATCATCGCCTCCGACACCTCGGCATCCACCGTCACCGACAGGGGATCGACCATGTTCACCACGGATCCGCCAGACCGGACGGTGGCGGTGAAGGGCGAGACGACCTCGCCGATCTCCGCCAACTTCTTCACGATGACGCCATCGAACGGCGCGCGAATGCTCGTATTCTCCAGCTGCACGGTGGCATTTTGCCGTTCGGCTTCTGCCGCAGTGACCGCCGCTTCGGCAGACTTGACCGCCGCAGCCGCGCGGCGAAGTCTCGCTGAGGCCATGTCGAATTCCGATTTGGTGACGAAAGACTTCTCCAGGAGGGTCCTGACCCGCTCGAAACTCAATGTCGCCTCTTCGAGCTCCGGCTTGGCAGCACCCAATTGTGCCCGCGCCACGCCCAACCGGGCCAAAGCCTGCCGGTACAGCGCATCCATATCGTCATGCTCGATGCGCGCGATCAGTTGTCCTTCCTTCACCCGATCACCGACGTTGACGCCGAAGTAAATCAGCCGCCCGGTGCCCTTCGAGGCAATGGACGCCTGCCGTTGCGCCACCACATACCCGGTCGCCGCAAGACCCGCCCCACTTCCGGACGTCATGCGCACCACCGGGACCACTTCAACTCGTTGGTCCGGTCGTAGCCAGGCGCTGCTCCAGGCCCAGCCGGCGGCAGCCAGCAGGAGGGCCAGCGTCAGCCAGAGCCACCGGCGGCGACCGGAAGACGGAGTCTCACCGGGGGCCGGACGATGAATCGCCAACCCGTCTAAATCGGCATCGTGAACGCCGGATTTCCGAGGCTCAGGGCGATCAGGTGATTGATGAATCGACACGGTACCTCCTTTATGGAACGGCCACGACCCGTGCCGGTTCCTTCCCGTTTCCATTCGTGCGACGCGAGCTATGACGCCGGCGCGACCGACCGCCGTACTCGCCCTCGCCGCTTGCGCCACCACATGAGGAACCCGGTGGCGTAGATGACCGGGCAGGCCAGACCGCTGGCACACACCAGCAGGCGGCCGGGCATTCCGAACGCCTGCCCCGAATGCAAGGGCCATTGCCAATCGAGAAACGTTTCACCGGCGCTCCGCCTCGTATCGGGCGCACGCACGTCAAGAATTGCTCCGCTGTACTGATCGACGCTCACGATGCGCTCCGACCAAAACGCGCTCAGCCCAGGCACGCCCTGCCGGCCCACTTGGTAGACACCGCTCGCATCTCCCGGCATGGCGATGGAGCTCAGCCGGCCCTCGGGATACCGGGCTGCCGCCAATTCCACCGCCCGTTGCGGACTGATCGGATGCGCACCATCCATAACAGCGGGCGGAGAAGACTGCGCAGGGCCGCGAGTGGCTGGCGACAGAATCTGCGTGACCCATAGGATCGGCTCGGCCCAGTTCATGTAGGCACCAGACAGGAGCAGGGCTCCGATCGCCAGACAGAGATACAGCGACAGGGTCTTGTGCAGATCGAACAACAACCGGAACGAGGCGAACGGTCGCCTGATCACGAAGGCCTGTCGCCATTGGCCGTTCACCGGCCACCAGACGATCACGCCTGTGAACAACGACAGGATCAGCAGCCAGGCCGCGATCGCCGCCAGGGTCACGCCCGTCACACCGGCAAACAATTGGTAGTGCAACGCGAAGACGGCGTCCATGAGATAGCGCGGGATCCATTCGTCGGCCCCGTAACTCCGTACCCCGGTGACCCGCGCCCGGTAGGGATCGACAAAGATCCGCTGCCAGGCTTTCGTTGGCTGCTCCATATACACGGCCATGACCCGTTCGCGAGTCGTCGCGCCATAGACCTGCGTGATGCGGCTCTCCGGCGCCGCCGCCTGTTCCGCCGCCGCCAGAATCTCGCCGATCGGCCGGTAGCCATCCCGACCGGATACCGGTACGTCCACCGTCAGCAAGGCTGGATTCAGCCATTCGTCGATTTCCTGAAAGAACACCAGGATGCTGCCGGTCAATCCGAAGACCACCAGCAAGGCGCCTACGGTCAACCCTAAATAGAGATGCGCCCGCACCCACCACGTTCGCCACACTCGCACGCGACGGTTTCGCACGCTGGCCTGCGCGACCTCGCGAGACGCCACTGAAACCGACGAGGATGTGACGGCTCTATCAGACATGCAACAGACACTCCTGCGCCTGCGGTCTGTCGACGCAGCGTGGCGGCGGTGACGACACATCCGGCAGGGAAGGCATCATTCGACCGACGGGGCGACGACGCTCATGCCGGGTGAAGACTCGATCCATGACGCGGGTTCCGATCGAATCGGACCCACGCCGGGATTGCGCCTATTCAGTACAGGTGAAACCGGTGATCAGGAGAGAGGAATGGGAGGACCGCGGCCGTGGGCCACCACCAGAGGGCGGCCACTGAACGAGAGCACTATGAAGGTGAGCGGGACGAAGAGGGACACGAGCAACGGTAGTCGCGGGATGTCCGGAAGGATGAAGGCGGTTTCATCCTGCGTGACGGTACAGGCCCACGTCACAAGCGGGCTAGCCTCTGCCTGCCCATGGTGACAGGGATCCTGGTCTCCACCGGCGTGGAGATGGAAACTCCGAGAGGCGGGCCGTTCGAAATCAATAAAGCAGGTGTGGCAGACAAACCCCGCAACCACCCGGATGGCAATCAGTAGGCACGCCACCACCATTCCCACGTGGGTTGCCACGTGAGTCTGTGAACGAATGGAGTTGGCCGTGCTCGACGTGATCACCACCAATGACCTGACTGATACCGAACTGCTCATCATACGAAACCCGCCGCGAATTGTCCACCCTCTCTGCTCACGAATACTACAGCCACGGAGACCGCCGAGCACAGGGCGGGAGGCGTTCGGGACAGGGTCGCCGTCCACCGGCCATCGAAGAACTCGGTCTTGATCCCGGCCTCCCACTGCTGGGACGTTTCCACTCTCAGCGGCGCCCCGGTCACACCTAGCGATCCGATATTCGGCACACCGAAGCCCTCGGCATAGTTGCCGTACAAGACCAGTTCCTTGATCCGTTGCCAGAGCAGGCCACCAGGCCTGCTTCGCGCAGGACTTCCACACGCTCGCATCGGATTTGACGAACCGACCCCCACACGATATGCTGTGCATCACGATGATGCACAGCTGATGCATGAAAGGATGGTTCCATGAAAGCGATTACGTTGCGAAACCTTCCTCCTGAGATCGCCCGTACGGTTCAGCTGCGGGCCAAGCGGAAGAAAACCAGCGTGAACAAGGCAGTCATCGAACTGCTGGAAGAATCGGCTGGAGGCACGGTCAGAAAGAAGACACCGGTCCGCTACCATGATCTGGACCACCTCGCAGGAACCTGGACGAAGGAAGAAGCCGCCGCATTCGAGCCGCTCATCACCGAACAACGCACGATCGATACGGAGTTCTGGAGGTGACCCGGCTGTTACTGGATAGCTCCGCGTATATTGCGTTTAAGAGACAACATCCCGAAGTGACCGAGATCCTCCCGCAAGCCGAGTTGATCTTCATCAGCCCCATTGTCCTAGGCGAACTTCGCGCCGGCTTTCTCCAAGGCACCAAACGGGCCAGCAACGAGCGCGAGTTGGGACGGTTTCTCGAATCCCCGCGCGTTCGCGTGCTGGTCCTGGACGAAGAAACGTCGGATCGTTACGCAGTGATTCGCATCACGCTGAAAAATGCCGGCACCCCCGTTGCCGCCAATGACATCTGGATTGCCGCGAGCGCCATGCAGCACGGACTTCCGGTCCTCACATCTGATCGCGATTTTCAAAAGATCCCCCAAATCATGGTCCACCACTTTTCGGCGCTGACGACATAGGTACTCCGCCGCATCGCCCAGAACGAGCCTTCAGTGCGCAGACCACGCAGGGCCCGCTCTACAGCGCCATCTTCCCGCTCTCTTGCCCCGGCCCCTCCACCTGATGCGGCCATGTCGCTTGCTTCTCGCGCCGAAGAGAAGCGGATGGCCCGCCCCAAAGGCCCTGTGGGAACGCGCGTGATGAGGACGCACGGCTCCCGCGCGTCCCCTTCTGATCAAAATTCCATCTTCAGGGATCCCAGGAAGAAGCGCGGCGTGCCGATGTCGATGCGACTCCGGCCGAAGCCTGCGCTGCTCGGGAAGTACTCCTGGCCAAGCAGATTGTCCACATTCAATTGCGCGGTGAGTCGCGTGGCCCCGACGTGCATCGTATAGCTCGCCATCAGGTTGACGAGAACATACCCCGGCATCTGGTAGTCGTTTTCCCGATTCCCTTCCCGCTCCCCTCTCGCCACCAGCCCGACCCCGACCTTCCACCCTGTCAGACGCGGTTCCTGGAACCGGTAGGTCGTCCACAGGCTGCCCGCATGTTTCGGGACATTGGAAAAGCGATTGCCGACCGTGCCGTCGTTCATCTGGGTGATTTCGGAATTGGTGTACGTATAGGTGGCGATCACATCCAATCCCGGGAGCACTTCTCCGGCGACGTCCAGTTCGACGCCCTTATTGCGTGCTTCACCCGTTTGCACGGAGAACCCCAAGGCGGCCAGGACGGGATCGGGATGGCCCGTGGCCACATTTTGCTTCGTCAGGTTGAAATACGACAGGGTAGCCGTCCAGCGTCCATCCATAAACTCCGTCTTGACCCCGGCTTCCCACTGCTGAGACGTTTCCGCTTTCAGCGGCGCCCCGGTCACACCCAGCGAGCCGATATTCGGCACCCCGAAGCCTTCGACATAGTTGCCGTACAAGGCGAATTCCTTGATCGGCTGCCAGAGTAGGCCCACACGCGGCGTGACGGCGGACTGCCGGCTACTCGATACGGTCCGCGTCCCGCCGAACGTATTGTCGGTCGTAATCTCCGCGCTGTCGTACCGCAGGCCCGCCAACAGATGCAGGTGAAACGGCAATTCCACCTGGTCTTGCAGATAGAGGCCAAACCATTTCTCGCGAAGATCGAATGCAAAATTATCCGCCGGATCGGGGATCGGATTCCCGCCATGAACCGGATTGAAGATGTTGATGGAGGGAAAGGCA
>WBZQ01001755.1_pt1 | contig 14587 bp, 13 predicted proteins | sample 5204251 | NCBI WGS metagenome assembly WBZQ01 (sample SAMN12412402, study PRJNA552823) | activated sludge metagenome | isolation source: activated sludge from nitrification reactor of wastewater treatment plant... | place: USA: Virginia | collected 2017-09 | reverse complement strand
TTTCAGTATTGAGTAGGGCCATTTGGGCGTATTGCGCATACGTAGTCTGGTGGATTACAACGTCCATCCTGTCAAGAGCCCCGCGACACACGTTCGTAGGAAGAGCTTCAGACGTGAAGGAGGCCATAATGCTCAAACGCATCCGACGGTTGTCATCCTTGATACTGCTTCTTGCGGTGAACACCACTGCCTGCAATAGCCTTCCTCAGAACATCGCCTTGGGCGCCGCGATCACGACCGCCGTTGGAGCCGTGATTCCTGGTCACGACATTGAGCAAGTCTACTACCTCGGGTCCTTCGATCCTCAGGAGCAAATACCGCCTGCTTTGTACCGCGTGCGGGTGCGCGGGCAGGCCAGGGTTGGGTAGCGGGGCATGGCGGATATCCTACCGAAAGAGCCGCGCTCCCATCATATAAAAACTCCCGACCCCTTTTCTCGCCCCGACCCCTTTTCTCGCCCGTCGCGCCCCTCGCAGAACACGCACACTGAGCCTGGGAAGGTAAGGGATGGCATAGCCGATCCTAGTTCCATGCCCGCATTCTTACTTGCCCGATGCACGTTTCTACATGGCGGCCACGGCTATGTGTCCATGGCAATACGTAGTATTGTAAATACACGTATTTTGGCGTAATAAATTGTTGACGTCAGCTAAGGGAAGGGCTAATCTCCCGCCCGTTCCATCGCTCGAAAATTTGTTCAAAAGATGTTCCACGTCTGAACATAGTTTTGTTGCTGTTGTAGGGAGTAATTCAATGAAAATCACCACGATCTCAATTCTAGGTAACTTCTTTGTAATACTTGCAGCATTTGTAATGAGTGGCGCGCTGCCGGATTTCGTCTATCCTGGAGATCCTCTTGGCACCTTATCAGAGGTATCTGTACAGAGCCCTCAACTCTCAAAGCCCTCTGGGGCTTCTAACAATGCTCAATCCATAACAACCGCGTCACAAAACTCTCAGGCTGTGGCAGTTCCATCTGCTGACATCGCTCAAAAGTTGAATCCTCAAGCTGATGTGAAGACTGGTGGAGCGAGGCCAACTGCAGATTGGGAAGTGGATGTTCTGATGCCTGTAGTCCGTTTGGCTGCTGTTCTTGGGATCTTGCTCATTTTTCTTCTCATGCTCAAGCTCCCAGAAGTTCTAAGGCGACAGGCTTGGACGGAAAAAACAGTTCTTGCGTTCAGTGTTGTGTTTACGTTTTGTACGGCGGCTCTGATGGGGGCTAACGAAAGTGCCCAGTTCGTTAAAGAGTTGGCTCTGGTGGTGATCGGCTTCTATTTTGGTTCCTCCAAGGACAAGCAGGGCGATGCTACTCAGCGTCATGAGCGTGGACTAAATCAGGATCAGAAGTCAGGTGAGCAGAAACACCATGGATAGTACGATTTGCTAAGAGGGGAGATTGAGGCTGGCTTTCAAATAGGACGGATCCACCACGTTTTCAATGAAAATGACGACAGCTATCGACCCCAAACCATATCTCGAGTATCTCGACAAGGAGATGACCATCATGGGACTCCTGTCGGCGTTTTCAATCGCGTTAGCATCGTTCGCTACTGAGAAAATCATTACTGCTGAGGATGGCTTCCTTTGTGATTTGTGGGAAGCTGGACGAGACCACGTTCTCGCTGGTGCCGCGCTTGCAGTTCTTGCGGCCTGTTTTTTCTATCTTCAACGCTCACACCTAGCATGGCACTACGGTCAAATCGCTTTGGCACAGTCTCTCGGCATTAAAAGTCGCTACGCGCTCAAGGAGTTATTAGCCGACGCTGATGGTTGGGACTCGTGGACTCGCTATCAGGCAGGGTTTATTGTGCTGACTCTTTCTTTCGCGAGTTATGCCTATGCGGTGGTTGAGACGCTTGATAACTGCATGCGTTCATTTTCTCGCTGGCACACCCTTTGGTTGCCTTTGATTGCAACCGTGGTGGTAACAGTTGTGCGGTGGTGCATTCTTGTGAAGTACGCTCAAGAAGACGAGCCATTCAAGGCGTGGTGTAAATAATGTCGTAAACTCTTTTTTCTGCTGCGCGGACCATCGAAGGTGTCGACAAAGAGTTCTGATCAGTGAAGAGGATAGAGCAGTTACTCAGCAAGGTGCCCAAGGGGACGTGTTCAGCCGCTCCATCAGGCGAGGGTGTGCAGTATATCTCGGTTGTCGCTATCGACACTGTGTAGCAAGGAAAAAAGGAGACCACTATGGCCAAGAGTTCCTCTGTATCTCGTCGGGTATCGTCACTCGCTTTGCGGCGCACGCTTGATGCGTTTCCTGATCGAATTGATCTCAGAGACTGGCCGTATCAACCCACGCTTTCTGGACTGCCGGATATACTCGCCAATTGCAGTGAGGTTCCCGTCATCCTCGACCAAGGAAAGGAGGGTGCGTGCACGGGGTTCGCCCTCTCGGCAGTCATCAATTATCTTCTTGGGCAGCGTGGTATCAAGCGCGTCGTGAGCCCGCGGATGCTTTACGAGATGGCGCGTTGCTACGATGAGTGGCCCGGGGAAAACTACGACGGCTCGTCGGCGCGCGGTGCGATGAAGGGATGGGCCCGCCACGGAGTCTGTGAGCAGAAGCTGTGGACCGACCGTATGCGTGGGCGCGGCTATCTCGATTCTCGAATCGGCGAGGCAGCGCTTGCCAATCCTGCCGGTGCATACTACCGAATTAAACATAAAGAAGTGCGTGACGTGCACGCGGCACTGGCCGAGGTGGGGATCGTATATTGCACGATCATGGTTCACGACGGATGGGACGAACCGGGACCAACTATGGTCTCGGTGAAGGTTGGTAAAAAAAGACATGTTATTCCCATCATCTCGCGCAAGGGGTGCGCGGAATCGGGTCATGCCGTTGCGCTGGTCGGGTATATGAGAGAGGGTTTCATTGTCCAGAACTCATGGGGGGCTAAGTGGGGCAATGGTGGATTTGCTTTGCTGCCCTATGAAGATTTCATTCTGCACGTGACCGATGTGTGGGTCGCACAACTTGGTGTGCCTCTGAGTATGGATTTATGGGCTCCTCGACGATCTGCGGATACTACAAGCGGACGCTACCGTGCTGGTCGAGAGATACCGTTGGCAGAGATCCGGCCATTCATCGTAGACGTTGGGAATAATGGGGAGTTGTCGGAGACTGGCGATTATTGGACCAGTGAGCAGGATCTCGAGCGACTGTTCATCGAGACGATTCCAGAGGAGGCTGAGAAGCGAGGTTGGAGTAAGAAGCGGATCATGCTTTACCTCCACGGCGGTTTGAATACTGAGAGCGATGCGGCGAAGCGCGCCGTGGCATTCCGCGATAAGTGTCTGGCAAACGAGATCTATCCGTTACACATCATGTGGGAAACTGGCCCCTTGGAGACAATCGGCGACATGATCGGCGATCTGTTCACAGAAGCCGATGAACGCGCTCGCGGTGCGTTGCTCGAAGGGCTACGGAATGCCAAGGATCTTGCTCTTGAGCTCACTGCGAGTCCGCTTGGAGAGCCTCTGTGGTCTGAGATGAAGGAGAATGCGTGGCGTGCTTCAGACCACCGTCTTGGTAAGGGCGCGGTTCAACTTATGAAGAAGTATGCCTTAGACTCCCTTGGTCAGGTAAGCGAGGCTGAGCGCCAGAAGTGGGAACTCCACGTCGTCGCACACAGTGCGGGCAGCATACTGTTCACGCACGCCGTCGAGGCACTCTGCTCACTCGGCATTCCCTTCAAGACGTTGCAGTTTTTCGCTCCGGCCGTCCGAATCGACGAGTTCGTGCAGTATGCTCTCCCGGCGATTAAATCCGGACGCTGTCCGAAAGCCACGATGTACATCCTTAACGAGCAGCAGGAACTCGATGATACAGTCGGCCCATATGGCAAGTCTTTACTGTGGCTGGTGTCGAACGCGTTCGAGGACAAGCGTGGAACGCCGTTATTAGGTATGAAGCACTATATAAAATCAAGACTGAGCATCCAGCAATCAGCATTCATTGAGATTATCGAGTCGGTTGGGAAGGGGGCAACAGGGGGGCAATGCACCTCGGAAACTCACGGCGGTTTCGACAACGATCCAATAACTATGAACGCAGTGGTATCCCGCATTCTGGATAAGAAGCCGAATCCCATTTTTGAAGCAAGAGACTTGGACTATTGATGCTGGGTGGTGCATGGCCTTCGATATCGTGTCGGATTTCAAGGGGATAAATAATTAGGATTAGATCCCTTGAATGCATGAATTTACATGCACGACTAAAGATGGTGATCTCAAGCAAAACAAAGGGGTCTGATCCCTTAAATCTGTGCATGGCCGGGAAACACAAGGCCGCCTATCAGGCGCACACGGTCGAGCTGTCCACAAGGCTTGCCGAGTTGCATGGCAAAGACGATGCGCATGCGCTGTACAACAAGATTCTTGAGGAATGGCAAGGTGACAAGGACCTCGGGGTCGATTCAGATTTGATGAAGGATCTCAAATCGGTCCTGAGTGAGGCCGTTTCTCAATGGGATAAGGCCCTCGATCCGTTGAAGCAGGCATCGGACCAGGAGCGAGGCCCCGCGATCACCAAGGATCTCCACGCGCTCTCGAAGTTAGAAAAACTGTTGTCGGCACAGATACAAAAGCTCAACAAACCGAAGGCTTTAAAGAGCAAGGCAGCCAAGGAAGTCCTCAAGGTTGTGGGGTCTGTCCTCATCGGTCTGTTGAAAGACCACAAGCAGGCGTTGGATCGATACGAACAGGCGGTTCTGTTTATCGGCGACGCGGCCAATTCGAAAGATCCGAAGCAGGAGCGGGGAAAGTGAACTGGGAGCGAGAGGCAGAGGAGAGGCGAGCAGCCTGGACGAACGATGAGTGATAGTACGACGTTTGTTTTTTCATCAGAGAATCTCGGCACGGCGGCGCTAGCGATCGGCGCCCTGGGTACGGCTTCGTATGGTATTGTCGACGGGATTTTTAAGTCGTTTACGTGGTTTGATTCTGCCGGGTTTGAGCGAGTGTTTGCGGTGGGAGGCAAGGAGGGGGGACGGCGGTTCTTTCCGACACACAAGGCCACCCTCGATCCACTGTTGCCTGCATTGAGAATTGCCTATGGGAGTGACGTTATGGAGTTACTCCGTGCTCAATATCGAGTAGGCCGTGCAAGCGGCGATCTGCCTCGAACATTGCGGCAGGGGGTGCGGATCGGGTTCGGGATGATGGAGGTGCCGACCATCGCGTTGGTGGCGACCGAATTAGGCGTCTCGGCGGACGTGGCAACTCTGGCGGCGCAGGCGATTGATAGCGCGCGCCGGCAGCGTTCCCAAGCGGAGCCGTCTCCGTCTCAAGAAGTGCCCAAGTCTCCTCAAGAGCCGGCCATGAGCGATGAACAGCGATCCGCGCTGGCCCGGCTGGAGACCATGATCGACGCCCGCATCGATGCCGCCTTGGCCTTGGCCGACACACAATATGTCAGCCAGACAAAGTTCTTGGCTACATTCGTTTCGTTGGTCATCTCATTCCTGGTTGGCTGGGGCATTGGAATGAAGGACAATTTGGTGTGGTGTTGGATCGTTGGCCTTGCCGCTGTGCCCCTTGCCCCGGTTGCGAAAGATCTGTCCACGGCGTTGCAAGAAGCCACGAAGGCGTTGAAAGCGCGATGAACGCCTTTATCCTCAGCTTGCGCGACCAACCATTTGGCGGGGCTGTCACCGCAGGCGTGCTCTACAAGGCATTTCCGTATTGGGATGTGTGGTGGAATGATCGGTTGCCTGACTTTACCCTGCTGACTCGTGGACAACGTCTCACGGTGCTGCTGCACGGCTATAACAACGGCCTGGATGAGGGGCGTGACAAGTTGGTGCGGTTCAGCAGGTGCCTGGAACAGCAGGGCTCGACGGATTTGATGCTCGCGGTTCTTTGGCCTGGCGACTCTTGGGCCAATGCGCTTGGCAACTGGGCCGGCGCGTTGAGCTATCCCTCGGAAAGTCGCGATGCCGATGACAGTGCCGATAACCTGCTCACGTGGCTTGTGCTCCATGTGCATGAGAGTGCTCGTGTGGCGTTCGTCGGCCACAGTCTCGGTTGCCGCGTCGTCATGCGCGCGGCGCAACGCATGGTGCGAGACGTGAGGGTCAAGAAGCCGATCTTGGATCGCATCTGTTTGATGGCGGCGGCAATCGACAGCGATTCGTTGGGTAAAGTCGAGCCGATCTCTTATCGCGACGCCGCAAAGCAGGCCGACCGGATTGCGGTTCTGGCCTCACAAGAGGACAGGGTCCTGCAGGTGGCGTATCGGGCGGGCGATTCAGTTCAATCCTGGTGGCCGTTCTCAGGAGAGCGTTCGGTGCGGGCACTGGGCCGATATGGCCCGGAAGGTGGTTCTCCCGAGGTGTCAGCCAAGATCGAATCACACATGGCAAATCCTGATCGAGGTATCGGTCACAGTGACTACTTGCCGCCGTACCCTCCACCGGCGGCACCACAGCATCACACCAAGGCCGAGAGCGAACAGTTTGTGTTCGAGTTTTTGAGTCGCCGCCCGAATCCTGACTGGCCGGCAGAAAGACCGTAACGATGAAGATGGTGTCGATGTGTCCGATACGCTCGTTCGCAAAGGACATTCTCGCACTCGGTCTCGCTCTGTTGTTGTCGTCCTGTGCGATGGTGGAGTCCATCCGCTGCCTGCCTCATGGCGAGGATAGTAAGTTCGTTGGAAAATGGGAAACGTGCTTCAACAATGATGATGATGGATTCAAGGCTGATTCGATTGCGCATCCGATCTACTGCTTTCCCGGCGATCCGAGCCAGTCGTCGGATCGTAAACCGCCGGTGCTGTTGCTCCATGAACTGCCTGGTTTGTCGGGGAAGACGTTGGAGTATACGCGCAAGCTGTCCCAGGACTTTACGGTCTATGTGCCGCTCTTGTTTGGCAAACCGAATAGCCAGTCGAACTGGCATGGTTTCTTGATCACCGTTGGACTCAACGGTGAGTGGCGGGGGGTGGAGAGCGGAACGAGCGACGTTGTGCCGTGGCTGCGGGCGGTCGTGATGAAAATCGAGGAAGCGCATCCAGGGCAGCAGATCGGGGTCATCGGTAACTGTTTGACGGGGTCGCTGCCGTTGGCCTTGCTCGGTAATCAGAACATCCGTGCCGTCGTCCTGGCCCAGCCCACGCTGCCGTTGACGATATTCGACAACAGCAGCGAGGCCAGAAGCTCACTGGGCATTTCGCAAGATGAGATTGCACAGGCGAAACAGAGTTCCGCGAGGATCTTCTACCTGCGGTTTGAACAAGATTGCGTCTCGAAACCTGAAAAGCGGTGGAAGGTGTGGGATCTCTTTACGGAGCGGGGAAAGTTTCCTGATCGCGTGCACAAGTGGGTGATTCCGTACGAGAAGCAGCCGGTTGAACATGCCCATAGCACCTTGATCGGGGAATGGCGCGTCGGCGAGTTCGGCAAGGCGACGAATGATGCCCGCGAGGAAGTCCGACGATTTCTCCTGGACCCAGTGACGTTCGAGTCAACGAGTGAACGATAGCAGACTCTGACCAGACACTATGAATGACGATGCAACGCCGGAGTCGCTTCTAGAGCCGACTCCCCAGTGGTACAGGTGGACAGGCTGGCGCTTTGGCAGCATGTATCTGCATGTGACGGCTTCAATCGTTTACGTGGCAATCTGTTTAGCTCCCTTACTGTTTGTCCTGATTGGTGGGCTGCAGATCTCGTCGTGGCCGAAAGATCGCCTCTGGCTGATCCTCTTGTGGGCTTGTGTTGCCGCACTGGGATACCCGACTTGGGCATGGGTCGAAACCATGGTGTTTGAGCGGTGGGTGAGGACGTTAGCGGAGTCTCAGCGGAAGGTGGAGCGAGCCCATTACCATCTTCAGGTTGAGATGGCCAAGAACTTTTGGCAGGCCGTCATGGAAATCTATAAAGTTGCAGGCCTCATTGGAATCGGAATTGCCCTAAAGTAAGCATTGATGTGCGGAGCGGTGAGCGAGGGGCCTGCACTCGGGATTTCATCAAGCTGGGAAGGGGTGTCTGTCATGTCCAACGAGAGTGAAACGCCGCGTCCTCGCCACTACATCATCGTGGTGCATGGCGTCGGCGAGCAGCGCCATAATTAAACCACAGTGGAAGTGGTGAACCGGTTTGCTACTGTATGGGCTAAGGAACAACCGCAGTTGCTCGTCCCCCTAAAACTGGGCTATTGGCAAGAGAGTTCGCCGGTGTTGAGATGGGAGTGCAAAACAAAGGGGTCGAAACAAAGGGGTCGGGAGTCTTTATAGTTTGGCGCATGCAAGCCTGAAATCATTTCTCGTCGTTCGTCCCTCAGTTGAAGCCCTCGAGATCCGCCTCACGATCGACGGTATTGTTCGCTTTTCCACCTGTCCGCGCAGCTTCTGCTACACTTGTCTGAGTTCATCGATTGCGATGGGAGGCGTCACCGTGAAATCTGCTGATCACTATATCAAGGCCAGTCGGTATGATTTGGAAGCGCAGCAACACAATCGGGGGGTGTTTCACCGTCGGATGCTGAGACGGCCCTGGCTGGCGCTGTTGTTCGGCCTGGGGATGAGCGCCCTGGGGGCCGGCGCCGCGTTCAATTGGGCGGATGGGCCTCGCTGGCAATTTCATCCTTGGGAAGGTTGGTTGCTCGGCGGGATTGCTGGTCTTGTTGCGGGATACTTTTTTGTGACTGCGATGCAGGGGTGGCGCCGGCACCACTCCGTTACGCAACATTGATGGAATAGGCCGACCGCCGCGTCGAGTATCCCGTCAGCTCGTCCCTCGTTTCGTCCCTACGCCGACACCTTTCACGAAAAATCGCCTTTGGATGCCCCGCCCGGCAGGGCGGGGAGGAAAAAGGCCTGCTGCCGGAGGCAGCACCGATCTTGTAGAGTGGGGGCATGGCAATCCGGCGTGCCAGCCACTGTGTCTACGACACCCGCTATCATCTGGTGTGGGCGCCCAAGTACCGCAAGTGGGTGCTGCAAGGAGCCGTGCGGGAGCGCGTACGAGAATTGTTTGGGGAGATCGCGGAGCATCATGGGTTTGAGATCGAAGAGTTGGAAGTGGATAAAGATCATGTGCATGTATTTTTGAGCTTTCCGCCGAAGTACTCGATTGGGCAGGTGGTGGGGCTGTTGAGGGCGGTCAGTGCGCGGGAGATTCGAGCGGGATTTCCCGAAGTGCGCCAGCAGTTGTGGGGTGGAGAGTTTTGGGAAGATGGGTATTTTGTTCGGACGGTGGGTGACAAAGTGACCGCCGATGTGATCAAGAAGTACATTCGATTTCATGAGGCGAAGAAGCGAGGGGGTGACCAATTGGGCCTCTTCTAAAAAGCCCCGCCCGGAAGGGCGGGGTTCTTTACTTGTGCCGCCGGCTGCGATGCGGTCGTCGGGAAGTGGGCCTGGTTTATCGGCGGGGAAGTCGCGATCAATTCCGATGGAACCTTCACTCAACAGTCCGGCAATTCCGGCACGTGGGCTTGTACGGATGCGTCTAAAGGCTCGATCACGTTGAAATGGGCAAAGGGTGAATTCACCAACAAGGTGGCCCTGTCGGAAGACGGACAAAAACTCTCGAGCGTCGATCCTGCGCAGCCGTTCGCGCCTGCGAAGCGGGTGGGAAGCAAGACAGCGAATCAGGAAAAGACTTCTTCCGTCGTGCCAGTCACGTCATCATCATCTTCAGATTTTGAGCTGTTTACAAAAGGCCGCGACCTGGCGGCTTCCGGTAAATGTCGGGATGCCGTCTCGTATTTCGATCAGGCGATTGCTGCCAATCCTCGTTACTCGAAGGCCTATTCGGATCGGGGGCGATGCCTGGCAAGCCTGGGCCAGCGAGATCGTGGGCTTCAGGATCTCGATAAGGCCGTCCAGTTGGCGCCGAATGACTTGAGCCCCTATTTCAATCGAGCCGGTCTGCGGGCCGATGCGGGCGACGGCGATGGCGCATTGGCGGATCTGGATCGATCCATCCAACTCGATCCGATGAATCCAGCCTCGTGGGGGGCGAGGGCCGGATTATTTGAGGCGGCAGGCCGCTCGCGGGAGGCGCAACTCGATCGGGACATCGCCGATAAGCAAATTGAGACACTCAAGTCGAGGAAACGTCCGGTCTTGGACCATGTGTTGAAATCGTGGCGAGCCAAATCCGTGCGGCTTACGCCCGGAGGGGCACAAGACACCAAAGACCCGCTCCAGGCTGCCTTCGATGCAGCCGAAGCGGGACGCACTCGTGTCGGTCTCGCCATTCTCGACAGCGCGCTCTCGAAGAATCCATCGAATGATGCGCTGCTCGCCTATCGGGCACGACTCCACCTTTCGATCGGGCAACCTTCCCAGGCAGTCGATGACTTGACCGCCGTGCTTCAACGGCGCTCCAGCGCCGCCAATCTTGTCGGGCGTGGGCTGGCCTATCGCCAGCTGTGCCGTTTTCGCGAAGAGATCGCAGACTATGGCCATGCGCTCAAAGAGGATCTCAGGTATACGCGCGCCTACTTGGAACGCGCCTTTACGACGATGAATTTTCAGAAGGGAAATGACCCTGCTCCAGACCTGACCACAGTCATCGAGTTGGAACCTCAAAACTGGTGGGCCTATTACCTGCGCGGTCAGGAATACGGCTATTGGTTCAAGAAGCTTCCCTTGGCCATCGCCGATAACCAGCGCGTCATCAAGTTGAAGCCTGATTTTGCGCAGGCCTACTGCAATATCGCGTTTGCGCTTCAGGAGCTTGGAAGGAAGAACGAGACGGAGAAGTGGCTGCAAAAATGCTTCGCCCTTGATCCATCGGAACGCGCCGTGGCGAAACAAGCCTTCGCCAAGGTACAGGCCAAGGAAGAGCGGCTCGCGCGCGAATTGGCCGCTCGCCAATGGATGCGAGAGTTGTACGGCACCAGATGCAGCCTCGCGGAAATTAGCACGTCCTCCTGTCCGTTTTGGAATTAGACTTCTTCGTTCCAGCACGGGATTAGAACCGGAGCCGCTGCCGTCGAGGCATTCATACCATACGAAACCGAAGACGATCTGGTTCCCTTCGGATTAATACGATGGATAGAGTGCGCTCCAATCCATGCCGTGCGCCGTATAGAACTGTTTCATCTCGTCCATCGTGTTCATGTGCTGGGTCGTTCCATTCGGTAGATAGGCGGTGATAGGAGGTTTTGGTCCCGCATTCGGTCCTGCGACGTCCATGTTATTGCGATCCGGCCAATTGTCGTGGGGAGGGTGCTGGACCATATTCTCTAGGAAGGAATCGTTCATCGTCTGCTTCAGCCCTTCCGACCAGACGTCCTTTCCGTTGGCGTCGTACACGCCATGCAGATCTGTATCGCTATAGAGTCGGTTTCCTTTCGGATCCACGATGAGCTGTTGCTCGCCTCGAATCGTATAGCCCTTGGCAAGGATCGCCCTGCGATCGGCATCAGATAGCCCTTGCGCGGAAGCCAGTCCGGCGAACTGATTGTTTTTCGCAGACTTGGCAGGGTCATAAGGAATAGTTTTGGCCTTGAGCTCTTGAGGTTTCGGGAGGTGCCTCGGTCGGCCGACCCAACGCATGGCCCAAGGATTGGAATCCCTCACGACAATGATGTTGTGTTTATCAACTGCCAGTTTGACGAGTTGCTTATGGTCCTCAAGCGGCATGCCACGTTTCAAAGGATCGGGCGCTGGCGGGAAATGCGTCTTCGGGGTGAAGGGTCCGCCATCATCCGGGGACGGTTTTGCCTTCGATGGTTGCTTCGGACTGCTGTCTTCCGGAGGAGATTGCTTCGGTTCAGGTTCAGAGGGCTTGTTTTCCGTAGTCGGTTTCTTCCGCTGCTTCACGGCTTCACGAAGATCTTTGCCGTCGCAGATCAGTTTGCCCAGCCACTTGCCCGTTTCGTAGGGATCAGCCGTGGGGTCATAACTCCTGAGGTCTTCGTAGATCGCATAGATTGATCCGGCCTTCCCGATGATCTCGACGGCCTTCTTGATCCGTTCCAGCCGCTTGATGACCGCCAGCGGAGCGGTGGCCAGATCACTCGGGAGATTTTCGGCAAAACAGTCGCTTATTCCCTTGGAGACGCCGTCGGCAAACATGAATGGCGGATCCGGAGCGCCGAATTTATAGCGGCCAGGGCCACGGTCTGAAGTTCCACCAGGTGGCTTCTGGTTCGGTGGTTCGGGTGGAAGCGGCACCGGCAGCGAGATCGGTTCGTCGGGACCCGGATCTCGAGGGGGAGGCACTTTTCGTGGAGGCGGGGTCGTGGACTTGCGCTGCTTGGGAGGGGGCTTTTTGTCACTGTCCGGTTGCTGATCCGGCGCCGGCTCATGTTGTTCGATCCGCCCTTGCAGCATCGGCCGGCGGTTTGCCTGGTTCACACAATCGGTGAAGGCGCGCAGCTTGTCTCCCCGCATCTGAATTTTTTGATTGGCCTGCCGGACGAGTTCGGTGGCATTGCCAATGCCCGGCTGTCTCGCCTGCTCATAGAGCACCAACGCCTCGTCTTGATCGATTTTGGCCTGATCGAGTATCGTGAGGCAGTGGTTCCCTTTCTGTCGAAAGTCGGCTGTATGGTTGTCGAACCAGCGGTGCGCACCGCCGACGGCAAAGCGATCGTATTCACCGGATGAACTGAACATGTCGGATGTCGGCTGAGCGTGTGACGGGGAGGAAATCGCCAAGGCCCCTGTCAGAAGCGCGGAGACGCACAGGTGATTCAGAGCGCGAACGGTCATTTGTCTACCGCTGCCGCTTCGTGGCGTACTTCGTGCTGTCCATCTCGGTAATCTCCATCTGGCCTTCGCCGGTGAATTCATACCACATGGTCCCGATCTGTCCGGAAGTCTCGTCATACAGCATCATCTGACCTCGGGAGGGTTCGGGCCGTCCCCGCACGGGATCGCGGCCGACCTGAACGTCCATTTTCCCTTGAGAAGTTGAACCGTCCGTCGAGATGAGCGTGAACTTCGCGTCGGCTTCGATCGTGAGTGTCTTCTTTGGAAGGAACTGATTGTTCGGCGTCATGTCCCAGCGGCCCACCACCTCCGGTACGATCCGGGCACGCGGCGCCATTTGACGCACGGCCATGCGGGAGCGTTCCTGATCCTGCTGCGTCTGCATGTCGATAGAGGGACGTTTTTCTTCGCTCATGCCGGCATAGGGATCACGCGGCCTGCGTGAATGCAGGCGTGCCATGGCCATGTTGAGTTCGTTGAGCTGGCCTCGTAGATCATCCGGCAGATTACGGCCTGCTTCGTACAGCACTTGCTGCGCCCCTTCGAGGTCGCCCTTGGTCATCAATTCTTTGGCCAGATAGAATTGCGCCTCGGCGGCCGGCGCGCCGGCGAGGCCTCCGAAGTTGCTGTCGCCTTTTCCGTTGCCGATCTGGGGCATGCCGGCCATCCGCAAGGGGCCATACATGGCTGCAGCCCTGAGGTGCTCGATCGACTCGTCATGTTTCCCCATCGCGGCGAGGAGCTTGCCCGTGCGTAGGTGAGCCTCGGCGACGAGTGAGGAGGCATTCTTCGGCGCCATGACGACCGCGCCCTTCTCCGGCTTCTGATCCGGCCACATCGCGGTGAACATCTGCCGGGATTCGAAGCCACGGTTCATTCGCTTTTCATATCCCAACACCGCGTGATAGTGGGCCAGCGCTTCCGCCTGTTTGCGATTCTGTTCGGCCAGCCTGGCGAGGTGAAAGCGTCCTTGAATGGCCAAGCCGAACTCCAGCGCATCACGTCCCAATGGCGCGCCTGGTTCAGGCTTGAGTTCATCCAACTGCAATCGTGCCTCCTCCAAGGCTACGACGACGCGATAGTGGGCAGCTGCCTCATCGAGTTTGTCGTCTCCTTCGTTGACTACGCCGAGGTAGGCGGGGATACGGGCATCTGACGGATCAATCGGATAGGCTCGCGTCAGATAACCCTTCGCCCCCTGCCAGGCCGTTTTCTCAACGCTTTTCCACGCCTGCCGTAGCAGCGGCGCAACGGTGGTCTGAACCAGATTGGCTGCAACCAGCCGCTGTTCTTCCGCCTTGTCCTGCTGTCCCGTTTGCGCGTAATGCTGCACCAGGCGATCCTGAGCTTCCAACGACTTTGGATCGAGCTTCACGGCCTGCTCAAGATAGCCCTGGGCCTCGCCGATCTTTCCGTCCCACAGGGCGAGGTCCGCAAGAATGAGATAGCCGTCGACGGTGCCTTTCGTCACCTTCGCAGCGGCTTCCAATGCAGCCCTCGCTCTGCGTCGGAGTTCGGCTGCCATGGCGTCAAGTTGCGCGGCCCGGTTCAAATCGGCCTGTGACGGCGGGTAACAGGTCGTCGTGGTCACCCGGTAGACGCCGTCGCTTCTGTTCTCGTCGTGGGAGGAACTCGAGCAACGTTCCTGCCGCAGGCCGGCCGCTTCGTTTGACAACTGATTCGCCCGCAGCGCGCGGAACTTCGCATAGAGCCGCAAGGCGTCCGGATTGTTTCCGGCCAGATTCAAGGCCTGGTCCGCCAGCTTGTCGGCCTGGTTGTATTGCTTCAACGCCGTCAGGGCCAAGGCCTTCTGCATCATGGCGCCGACGTGTTTGGTGTTCAGCGCCAGCGCGCGGTCGGCGATCTGAATAGCCAGCTGCAATTCTTTTTCCCGGGATTCCT
>WBZQ01000950.1_pt3 | contig 14604 bp, 14 predicted proteins | sample 5204251 | NCBI WGS metagenome assembly WBZQ01 (sample SAMN12412402, study PRJNA552823) | activated sludge metagenome | isolation source: activated sludge from nitrification reactor of wastewater treatment plant... | place: USA: Virginia | collected 2017-09 | reverse complement strand
GCGATACATCCGCAAATACAACGAGCAGCCGAAACCCGTGAAATGGAAATACTTCGACCCCACACGGCGCATCACTCCCAATTCAATCGTTACAGACCACTAGTGATAAATTTATGCCAGTTTGGCGCCGTCGTTCCAGTGCAAAACCTTGCACCACCCGTCACGAATATCGTTGACGCGACCCAACTAAATTGAACTGGAATCCCTTCACTCTGCGGCGCAGTTTAAGAGAGCCACCGTCCATGAACTTCTCCACCTCTCTCGCCGCTCACCAAGCACTTTTCCAAAAACTCACGCAACTCGAACCTCAGCTTCAAGCAGTTGTGGAACGTTGCGCGGCGGCAGTCGCTGCCGGAAACAAACTCATGTTCTGCGGCAATGGTGGCTCGGCCGGTGATGCGCAGCACTTGGCGGCGGAGCTGGTGGGCCGACTGGTGCGTGATCGGCGCGCACTGCCGGGTATGGCGCTGAGCACCGACTCATCGGCGCTGACCTGTATCGGCAATGACTTTGGTTTTGAAGAAATCTTTGCGCGGCAAATCAATGGGCTGGGACGCCCGGGGGATGTGTTGTTTGCCATTTCCACTTCGGGCAATTCAGGCAACGTGGTGCGTGCCGTCGAAGTGGCCAAGGCGCGCAGCATTCTGACCATTGGGCTGCTGGGCCACGACGGAGGCAAGCTCGCCCCTCTGGTTGACTTGGCATTGGTGGTGCCCTCAGACGAGACCGCCCGCATTCAGGAGGCACACATCTTCCTGGGCCATGTGATTTGTGGCTCACTGGAACGCTCGTTGGGCATTGGCGGCTGGGACCGATGAGCCCCATCAAGTTGTCTCAAGCCCGCTTGCTGGTGGTGGGCGACGTCATGCTTGATCGTTATTGGTTTGGTGATGTGGACCGCATCTCGCCCGAGGCACCCGTACCCGTGGTGCGAGTGCGCCAAGCTCAAGAGCGTCTAGGCGGCGCCGCCAACGTGGCGCGCAATGTCACGGCACTGACCGCCCACGCAGACCTGCTCTCAGTGGTGGGCCATGATGAAGCCGGCCGCACACTGCATGCATTGTTGACCGATTCGGGCATCACCCCGCATCTACACACCGACACCCAACTGGCCACCACCATCAAATTACGCGTGATTGCGCGTCATCAGCAGATGGTGCGCGTAGATTTTGAAAGCCAGCCCGAGCGCGAAGTACTCCTGGCCAAATTGGATCAATTTGAAAAACTGCTCGCGCATGCCGACGCCATCATCTTGTCCGACTACGGCAAAGGTGGACTCACCCACATCGTGCGCATGATTGAGGCCGCGCGCGCTGCGGGCAAACCCGTGCTGGTTGATCCCAAGGGCGATGACTACGCCCGCTACGCCGGCGCCACACTGCTCACCCCCAACCGCGCTGAGCTGCGCGAGGTGGTGGGCCGTTGGGTCTCGGAAGCTGATCTTGAGACCCGCGCACAAAAATTGCGGCGCGAGCTGCGCGTACAAGCGCTGCTACTGACCCGCAGCGAAGAAGGCATGACTCTCTTTACCGACGAGGGTGCATGGTCAGTGCCTGCGCAAGCGCGTGAGGTGTTCGACGTAAGCGGTGCCGGCGATACCGTCATAGCCGTACTAGGCACGATGTTGGCCGCAGGCGCACCCTTGCGCCAAGCGGTTGTTGCAGCCAATCGCGCTGGCGGCATTGTGGTGGGCAAACTAGGCACCGCAACGGTCACCCTCGAAGAGCTGTTTGGCGATAGGTAAGCATCACTTCTACCTATGAAAACGGCGCAAAATCGCGCCACTATCGCGCCACTATCGCGCCACTATCGCGCCAAAATTGCGCCATAATCGCGCCACTCATTCATCCCATCCGCTCACATGACCACGTCCGACCCCACGGGCCTGCTGGGCACAATCAAGCGTTTCCGCCACGGCATCACGCTCACTGATTTGCTGCTCCGACATCCCGACACGCCACGCCGCACGGCTCAGCGCTGGCTCAATCAATGGCTGGAGCAAGGACACCTCGTGGCGCAAGGGCAGGCGCGCGCACGGCGCTATCTGGCCACCAAATGGGTGGCCGCTTCAGAGTCATCAGAGGTCGCGGCCCCTATCGCTCCGGATGACGCAACGCTTAAGCAAGAAGATATTTTTCCCAGCCAGATCGCGCTTTCACCAGAAAGCCAGGACATCCTGGCCTACATCAACCAACCGCTGCAGGCGCGCAAGCCGGTGGGTTACCAGCACGAGTTCCTAGACGCCTACCGTCCCAACAAAACTTGGTACCTGCCTGCGGCCTTGCGTCGCCAGTTGCGTCGAATGGGCCAGACCGGGCCTGACCGACTGCCCGCGGGCACCTACGGCCGGGCCGTGCTAGCGCGACTGCTCATCGACCTGTCCTGGGCCTCCAGCCACCTGGAAGGCAACACCTATTCGCGGCTCGATACGCGCGAACTGATCGAGCATGGCCGCGCCGCGCCCGGCAAAGATGCGCTTGAAACTCAGATGATTCTCAATCACAAAACCGCTATCGAGCTGCTGTTGGACAACATCGATACCGCTGGCTTTGATCGCTTTACCCTGCTCAATGTGCACAGCGCCTTATCTGAAAACCTGCTACCCAACCCCGCCGATGAAGGTCGGCTGCGTCTGCATGGCGTCGATATCAGCAAGAGCGTGTATCGCCCCCTGGCCGTGCCCACGCAGATCAGCGAGTACTTTGATTCTGTGCTCGCCAAGGCCCGTCAGATCAACGATGCGTTTGAGCAGTCGTTCTTTGTGATGGTGCACTTGCCCTACCTGCAGCCCTTTGCCGACATGAACAAACGCACCTCGCGACTGGCCGCCAACCTGCCGCTGTTGCGCGAGAACCTGTGCCCGCTCACCTTTCTCGACGTACCCGAGCGCGCCTACAGCCGCGCCGTGCTGGGCGTGTATGAACTCACGCGCGTTGAGTTGCTGCGTGATTTGTATGTGTGGGCTTACGAGAGATCCACACAGGAATACCTCGCCGTCAAGCAAGACCTCTCTGAACCCGACCCTTTGCGCCTGGCTCACCGTGACACCCTGCGCAAGGTGGTGCGCCAGGTGGTGACCCACCCACACCAAAATCCCCTCACCCTGATCCGCCGCAGCCTTGCGGGAGTACCCCAAGGTGCGCAGCGCACTCACCTCGAAACCCTGATCATTGACGAGCTGCGGCGCCTGCACGAGGGCGTATTGGCGCGCTACGGGTTGCGCCCTTCTGAACTTGCGCAATGGAAGGCGCGGCAGGCCAAGCTATAGCGATCCTCAAACGCGAATGCCCGTGAATGCCCGTGTGTAGGTTGGAGCTCGCTGCGCTCACCGCCAACCTACAATCCGCCCCCCCTTGCGGCCTGCCGCAACTTGACCTGCTTAAACATGAAAATCATCGTCACAGGCGCCGCCGGATTCATCGGCGCCAACAATGTCCACGCCCTTAACGCACGCGGCCATACCGAGGTACTGGCCGTCGACAACCTGGAGCGCGCCGACAAATTTCGCAATCTCACCGACTGCGAACTGAGCGACTACCTCGACAAACGCGAATTCATCGACCTTGTGCAGCGCCGTGCACTGCCTAAGCCCGACGTCGTGTTCCATCAGGGCGCGTGCTCCGACACCATGGAAGCCAACGGCCGCTACATGATGGAAAACAACTACCGCTACACCCTGGCCTTGCTCGATTGGTGCCAACAACTGAAAGTGCCCTTGATCTATGCCTCGTCGGCCGCGGTCTATGGCCTAGGGCCAAACTTCGTTGAAAAACGTGAATTCGAGCGGCCACTCAACGTCTACGGTTACTCCAAATTTCTGTTCGACCAAATCGTGCGCCAACGACTGTCCACGCTGACCGCACCCGTCATTGGCCTGCGTTATTTCAATGTTTACGGCCCACGCGAGGCCCACAAAGGCCGCATGGCCTCCGTGGCGTTTCACCACTTCAACCAATTCCGCACTGAGGGCAAAGTCAAACTCTTTGAGGGCAGCCACGGCTATGCGCACGGCGAACAACAACGCGATTTCATTTTTGTGGATGACGTGGTCGCCGCCAACTTGCACTTCTGGGACCGGCCCGTCTCAGGCCTCTACAACCTGGGCACGGGGCGTGCGCAAAGTTTTAACGACGTGGCCCTGACCGTTGTCAACACCTTGCGGCAAAACGCGCAGCAACCCGCACTGTCATTGCAGGCTGCGGCAAGTCAGGGGCTCATTGAATACATCCCCTTCCCCCCTGCGCTCGTGGGCAAATACCAGGCCTTCACCCAAGCCGACACCACCGCCCTACGCGCCGCGGGCTTCACCGCGCCGATGCACACCGTGCAACAAGGCACGGCCGCTTATGTCCAGTGGTTGCTCCAGCACAGTCACTGACCCGACATGTCGATTGCATTGCAGCCTGCCGCCTTCCTTGACCGCGACGGTGTCATCAACGTTGATCACGGTTACACCTATCGCATTGAAGACTTTCGCTTTGTGCTGGGCACGCTAGAGGCGTGCCGCCGGCTGGTGGAGGCGGGTTTTGCCTTGGTGGTGGTCACCAATCAGTCGGGTATTGGGCGTGGGCTCTATACCGAGCAGGACTTTCAAACGCTCACCGCTTGGATGCAGGCGCAGTTTGCGCAGGCGGGGGCACCACTGGCTGGGGTGTACTTTTGCCCGCATCACCCCACCGAAGCGCAAGGCGTGTACCAGCGTGAATGCGATTGCCGCAAACCGGCGCCGGGCATGTTGTTGCGTGCGGCGCAGGAGTTGCACTTGGATTTGTCGCGTTCCATTTTGTTGGGCGACCGCGCCAGTGACTTGCAAGCGGCGCGCGCCGCGGGCGTGCCGCAGCGTGTCTTGCTGGGCACCGATGGCATTCAGCCTTTAGCCTCACTGTCCGATGCAACCCTGGCCACCGGGCGTTTTCAGTCGCTGAATGCGGCTGTGGATTCACTCTTACCGCTATGAACCTTTCTCCGCCCGAGTTTGAAGAAAAGATCGTGCCCTTTGCGGCACTGGCCGCCCGCGCAGCGCAACTGCCGCGGCCGGTGGTGTTGACCAATGGTGTCTTTGACATCCTTCACCGCGGACATGTGACGTACTTGGCGCGCGCCCGCGCGCTGGGCGCCGCACTGGTGGTGGCAGTCAATTCCGATGCCTCGGTCAAGCGTTTGGGCAAAGGCGACGATCGCCCCATCAACACGCAAGACGACCGCGCGGCCGTGTTGGCCGCCTTGGCGTGCGTGTCGTTGGTGACCATCTTTGACGAGTCCGTTCCCCTGCCCGCGCTCGAGGCGGTGCGCCCCGAGATTTACGTCAAAGGGGGCGACTACGACATGGCGCTGATTCCCGAAGCGCAACGCGCGCGCAGTTGGGGCGCGCAGACCATCGCCATTGCGTTTGAACACGAACGCTCGACCACCCGTTTACTGCAACGGATTCGCTCCAAACCATGACAACACTTGCCAGTCTTGCGCCCACCTGGACTGACCTCGTTGAGGCCTTTCACGCTTCCACGTTAAAGCGTGGGGCAGAGTACGCACGCTCAAGCCGGGTACTCAGTAAGCGCACGGGTTACAACCCTGAAAAAGGTTCTGCCTGGCTCGAGGCCCAAGTGTTGGGCTCTTCATCGCCCAGCTATGAAGTGCATGTCAAATTAACGCCCACGGATAGCGCGGAAATCTCCATCGATGCGAGCTGCACATGCCCGGTCAACTACAACTGCAAGCACGCCGCAGCCGCGCTCATTGCGCACTACCAGCTCGCCCCTGGCGGCAGGCAAACCCCACAGCCAACCCAGGGGGCAGGCTCACCGCAGTCGCCCGCGGTGCCTCTTGCACATCAATATTGGTTGAATCAACTCACTGAGCTGGTGCAACCGACCGCTCCCGCGGGCCGCACGCACAAACTCGTGGTGCAGATCTCTGTCAATCAGTGGCCCCAGCCCGTCGTGCGTTTGCTCTACGGCCGATTGAATAAAGAGGGTTCGCTTACAGGATTGACGCAAGCCAACAGCGACTGGCTGACCTTGGTGCGCTCGCCCCCACGCTACGTCGCTCCCACCGACGTGCCGCGCGTGCTGCGCCTGGAACGCGCAACGGATCGCTCAGCGGGGTTGCGCTACCTGAAGCACGATGCCGATTGTCTGCGCGAATGGGTGCAAGCCGGTCAAGCCGTGGTGCAGCAGCCCCGGGGACATTACGTCGCCCTCACCTGGGGGCCCGCCCGGCGCGCCCAAAGCCAATGGGTGCTCGACAACGAAGGGCGCCAACGTTTTTCTTTTGCCATTGAACCGGCAGCGGTTTTTTTTGCTGTGGATGGGCTCTTCTACCTCGACGTCTCTGAAGCAACCCTGGGTCCTCTGGAAGCGGACATCACGCCTGAATTAGCTCAGGTGCTGTTGCGCGCGCCGGCCATTGCCATGGGTGATGTGCCCAAAGTGACGCAGCAATTGCAATCGGTGCTGCAGTCTTTACCCGCTGACCAACCTCGCCCGCCACTGCCCAAGACGGTGGCTACACGCACCCTCAAGGCCAAGCCCGTGGTGCATCTACGACTGGGCTCAGAGTCGGGCGTTTTTGTCCTGAACGCCCAGGTGCGTTACGGCGAGTTGGCAGTCCCCCTGTGCGACAAAGGCGCCCCCCGGCTCTTCAACGGCGAGCTGGTGCAGCTCACGCTGAAGGCAGCACTGCACAAGAAGGTCATCCAGAAGCTACGGCAAACGGGGCTGAGCTACAACGCAGATCACGGCGACGTGTCGCGGTTCGTGGCCTACGACGACGAAGTGCCTTTGTCGCTGGTGCACGAACATATTCCGCTCTGGGAAAAAGACGGTTGGGTGGTGACGCTGGACCCGTCGTTTCGCTGGCATGTGGTCAGCACGGCCCACATGTCGATGGATACCGAGCTTGAACCAGGCAACGACTGGTTCAGCGTAGATTTAGGCGTTGAGGTAGACGGGCAGCGGCTCTCGTTGTTGCCCATCCTCGCGGGCCTGCTCAACGAGCGTGGCTTTGTTGATTTCATCCACAGTAAAGAAGCCGACGAGACCCGCGGCACGTTCAACGTGCGCATCGACGAGCAGCGTCTGCTGAGCATGCCTTTCGAGCGGCTGCGCACCATCGTGCGCACTTTGGTTGAGCTGCACCAAACCGAACCGGGCAAGCCACTGCGGTTGGCGCGCACCGATGCACTGCGGCTGCAAGATTTGGCTGACCAGGGCCTGAAGTGGAACGGACCCGCCCTCTTGCTTGAGTTGGCGCAGCGCCTGAAAAACTTTACGCAGATTGCACCAGTGCCCACCCCCGCAGGCCTTGAAGCGCAGCTGCGCCCTTATCAAAACGCCGGGTTGGCTTGGATGCAGTTTTTGCGTGAGCACGAGTTAGCGGGCATCTTGGCCGATGACATGGGCTTGGGGAAAACCGTGCAGACCATCGCCCACATCCTCACCGAAAAAAACGCCGGTCGCCTGGCCACCCCCGCCCTGGTGGTGGCGCCCACCTCCGTCGTGCACAACTGGCAAAACGAACTGGCGCGCTTTGCGCCGCAACTCAAGGTGCTCGTGCTGCACGGGCTCGAGCGCAGCAACCACTTTGAGCACATCGCCAGCAGCGACGTGGTGATCAGCAGCTACCCGCTGCTGCCGCGTGACATTGAGGTTCTTGAGAAACAGCCCTTTCACTTGGCTGTGTTCGATGAAGCGCAGTACATCAAGAACGCACGCACCCGCGCTTCAGAGGCCGTCTCACGGTTGCGCGTCACGCACCGCTTGGCCTTATCGGGTACGCCCATCGAGAACAACTTATCTGAGCTGTGGTCGCTCTTTCATGTGCTGCTGCCCGGATTTTTGGGCGACAGCCGCCGTTTTGCGCAGCTGTACCGCACGCCCATTGAAAAGCAAGGCAACCTGCAACGTCAGTCCCACCTGGCCCGCCGCATCAAGCCCTTTGTTCTTCGGCGCACCAAAGACATGGTGGCGCAAGAGTTGCCACCCAAAACCGAAATCAACCACAGCGTGGAAATCACCGGCACCCAACGCGATTTGTACGAAACAGTGCGCGCCACCATGGAAAAACGTGTGCGCGACGCCCTGGCCGCCAAGGGACTGGCGCAAAGCCACATCGTGGTGCTCGATGCGCTGCTCAAGCTGCGCCAAGTGTGCTGCGACCCGCGCTTGGTCAAGTCCGCCACCGCCAAGAAAGTCAACGCCTCCGCAAAGTTGGAACGCCTGATGGAGTTGCTGCCGGAGCTGATTGCTGAAGGGCGACGCATTCTGTTGTTCTCGCAATTCACCTCCATGCTCGATTTGATTGAACCCGAACTCACGAAAGCAGACATTGCGTTTGTGCGCCTCACCGGACAAACCAAAGACCGCAAAACGCCCGTGGCGCGTTTCCAAAAAGGTGAAGTGCCGCTCTTTCTCATCAGCCTCAAAGCAGGTGGCACGGGGCTGAACCTCACTGCAGCCGACACGGTGATTCACTTTGACCCCTGGTGGAACCCCGCCGCAGAAAACCAGGCCACTGACCGCGCTCACCGCATCGGGCAGGACAAGCCCGTCTTTGTGCATCGGCTCATTGCTGCGGGCACCGTGGAAGAGCGCATCCGCGCCATGCAATCGCGCAAGGCCGACCTGGCGCGCGGCATCTTGGATGAAGACGCGGCACTGGCCAAAGCACTGACCGCGCAAGATTTTCAGGCGTTGTTTGAGCCCTTATCAGTCGAATCCGTTACCGAACCCTTAGCGGCATGAGCGCGCTTTACGCCATTGGCGATGTGCAAGGTTGCGGCAGCGCGCTCGATGCGCTGCTGGCGCGCTTGCCCACGGATGCGCGGCTCATTTTTGTGGGCGACATTGTCAATCGCGGGCCGCAGTCGCTGTACTGCTTGCGCACGGTGCGTGACTTGTGCCTGGCCGGCCGCGCAGTGGCGCTCTTGGGCAACCACGATTTGCACTTGTTAGCGGTGGCGGCAAGCATCCGCCCGCATCACGCGGACGACACCTTCGGCGACATCTTGAATGCGCCCGATGCCGAAGCGCTGATTGATTGGCTGCGCCACTGCCCCTTGGCGCACTTTGAGGCGGGCGCGCTCTTTGTGCATGCCGGGGTGCTGCCGCAGTGGACCTGCGCGCAAGCGATCGGCCTGGCCGCAGAGGTCGATGCGGGTCTGCGCGCACCCGATTACAAAAAATTTCTGGCCACCATGTATGGCAACGAACCCGCGCGCTGGAGCGATGCCCTGACCGGCGCCGACCGCCATCGCTGCGTGATCAATGCCATGACACGCATGCGTTTGCTGGATGCCGACGGCACCATGAACTTCCGCATCAAAGGCCCGCCCGCCGATGCGCCTGACGGACTGGTGCCTTGGTTCGACCACCCCATGCGCGCCACGCGCGACACGCCCGTGGTGTTTGGACATTGGTCTGCGGCGGGCTTGATGAACCGCGCCGATGCGGTGTGCCTCGACACCGGCTGCGTGTGGGGCCGTGCGTTGACGGCGCTCAGTTGGCCGCAGCGTGAGGTGGTGCAGGTCGGTTGCGCGCCGCTTCAGAGTCCAACGTAATTTGCAGTGCCTGCGCAATGGCCACGCGTGCCAGGTGCGCGGCCTCATGGCGCGTGTCCACATGCGAGGGCAGCGGCGGCAACCAGTGCACCTCCACCACCAGACGCGGCGCAGTCATGATGCGCCAGAGCGAGTGCAGCAGATGTATGCCGCCGGTGTAGGCCGCGGCGTCAGAGTATTCACCGCACTGCGTGTAGCGCAACGCCACCGGATGCAGGGGCGCGCGCACATCCAAGGCGGGCTGAATCAGGTTGGCATGAAACGGCAACAAGCTGCGCCCGTCTGTGGTGGTGCCTTCGGGGTAGACGCCGATGGTTTCACCGCGTTGCAGATGCAGCGCAATTTGTTGATTGACCGCATGCACCGCATGACGGCGTCCGCGCTCCACAAACAGGGTGCCCGTGCTGCGTGCGAGCAAACCCAACACGGGCCAGCGTGCAATCTCGGACTTGGCCACCAAGCGCGCCGGCACCGTGGCGTTGAGTGCGTGCACGTCAAGCCACGACACGTGATTGGACAGCAGCATGAGGCCCGGCCCCTCAGCCGTCAGCCCCGTCTGTGCGAAAGACGCTTGTAGACCTTCACCCCGCACCGCCAAGCGCACGCCCACCACACGCAACAGCGCGCGTGACCACAAGCGCGCAATCCGGTTGCGCACCGATTGCGGCAAGAAGCGAAACAGCAACAGCACCACCACCAACCCCCAAGCGATGGTCAGCAGCAAACGCGCGATGTTCAATGGCGAGAGGAGGTAGAGCGTCCAGCGGTAGAGCATGGTGGGGGGTCAGACTCTGACTGATATTCGTCGTCCCGGCATAGGCCCGGTCTCGTCATCGCATCTCCAGACAGGCTCCCTGCCCGTCATCCCCGCATAGGCGCGGATCCAGTACCGGCCGCGAAGATGGGCTGGATCCCCGCCTACGCGGGGATGACGAGAAATGGAGCAGCGTGTTCCTATTTCGGGATGCGCACCGACGCGTGCCCTGCTCGATTGCATTGAAACCCAATCAACGAATCGGTGCCCCACCAAACCGCAAATCCCCACCCACCCACGTGTAGACCACGCGGCCTTCGAGTTCCAGGTTGAGGTAGGGCGTGCCTTTGCCGTGGCTGGCGAGTGCATCGGCAGTCACGCGCCAGGGCGTGCTGGGGTTAAAGACGGTGATGTCGGCCTTGGCGCCCACGGCCAGGCGTCCGGTGTCTTCGCCCAAGATGCGTGTGGGGTTGTGGGTGACCAAAGCCAAGGCGCGCAGCAACGAAACCTGCGCTTCATGCGCCCACTTGAGCGTGAGTGGCAGCAGGGTCTCAAGCGCGGTGGCGCCGGGCGTGGCCTCGTCAAAGGGCAGGAGCTTGTCGTCTTCGTCCACGGGCGTGTGGTCAGAGCAAATGGCATCCAACGTGCCGTCGATGAGTGCGGCGCGGATGGCATCGCGGTCGCGTTGCGAGCGCAGCGGCGGATCTAAACGCAGATGCGCATCGAAGTAGCCAATGTCCATATCGGTCAGGTGCACGTGGTGGATGCCCACGTCGGCCGTGACGGGCAAGCCTTCGCGTTTGGCTTGGCGCACCAGCTCCAAGCCCGCCGCGGTGGACAGGCGACACAAATGCACGCGCGTACCGGTGGCGCGTTGTAATTCAAAGATGGTGTGCAGCGCCACGGTCTCGGCCACCACGGGCACGGTAGGCAGACCTAAGCGCGCGGCTACGGCGCCTGAGGCGGCCACGCCGCTGCCGGCCAAGTGGGCCTCCACCGGGCGCAGCCACAGCGGCAACTCAAACGTCTTGGCGTAACGCATGGCCTGCAGCAGCACGCCGTTGTCGCGCGGCAGCGCGCGCGTTTGCATGAAGGCCACGCAGCCGGTCTCGTGCAAGGTTTTGATTTCGGCCAGTGACTCACCCGTGAGTCCCGTGGTGAGCGCCCCCAACGGATACAAGCGCGCACCTTCCGATTGGCGCGAACTCTGGCGCAGCATGCGCACCAAGCCCGGTTCATCGAGTGGCGGATCGGTGTCAGGCGGACACACCACACCGGTGACACCACCCGCAAGCGCGGCGCGCATCTCGCCCTTGAGCGCGCCTTCCACACCGGGCTCGCGCATGCGGGCACACAGGTCCACCAAGCCCGGCGTGACGATGAGGCCGCGCGCATCCACGGTTTGATCGGCCACAAAGCCTTTGGGCGGCGGGCCCAATGCAGCAATACGACTGCCGTCGATGTACACGTCGGTGGTGGCATCCAGACCTGAGGCCGGGTCAATCACGTGGCCATGAAGGATGGCGGTCTTCATTGCATGGCTTTCGATGAGGCGGCGATTGACAGCGCGGCCATGCGCACGGCAATGCCAAAAGTCACTTGCGGCAGGATCACGGCGGCTTTGCCATCGGCCACGGCCGAATCAATTTCCACGCCGCGGTTCATGGGGCCGGGGTGCATGACGATGGCGTCGGGCTTGGCCAGCGCCAAGCGCTGCGGCGTGAGGCCGTAGTGCGCAAAATATTCCTGCGCGCTCGGGAGCAGCTTGCCTTTCATGCGTTCGTTTTGCAGCCGCAACATGATGATGACGTCGGCGTCGCGGATGCCATCTTCGAGCCGCGTGCACACGCGCACGCCCATTTGCTCCAGGCCCGAGGGCAACAACGTCAGGGGCCCCACCGCGCGCACATCGGGCACGCCCAGCGTGGTCAAGGCATGAATGTCGGAGCGCGCCACGCGCGAATGAAGAATGTCGCCCACCACGGCCACCGAGAGCTGCGAGAAATCGCGCTTGTAGTGGCGGATCGTGTACATGTCGAGCAAACCTTGCGTGGGGTGCGCATGGCGCCCATCGCCGGCGTTGATCACGTGCACGTGTGGGGCGGACTTGGAGGTGTGCTGCGCAATGAGATACGGCGCGCCGCTGGAGGCGTGGCGCACCACAAAGGTGTCGGCCTGCATGGCGGTGAGGTTGTCGATGGTGTCGAGCAGCGATTCGCCTTTGCTGGCCGACGAGCGCGCAATGTCGAGGCTGAACACATCAGCGCTCAAGCGGCGCGCGGCAATCTCGAACGTGGTGCGCGTGCGCGTGCTGTTTTCAAAAAACAAGTTGAACACCGACACACCACGCAACAGCGGCACGCTTTTGACTTCGCGTTGATTGACCTCGGGCTGCGCGACGTTGATGAAGCTGTCGGCCGTGGCCAGGATGCGTTCCAAAATGGCGCGCGGCAAGCCTTCAATTGAGAGCAGGTGATGCAGCTCACCGTGGATGTTCAGTTGCGGATGACGACCAAAACCCGGCACTGCGCTACTCCTGAGGTGAGTTGAGTTTGAGCTGGAATGCGCCTGTGGCACCGCGCAGCAATTCAATGTTTTGTTGGGGTTCCACCACCACGTTGCGACCCACATAGGTGGGCGCAATCGGCAGTTCGCGGCCGCCGCGGTCAACCAGCGCCGCCAATTCAATGCACGCGGGGCGGCCGTAATCGAAGATCTCATTCATGGCCGCGCGCACGGTGCGTCCGGTGTAGAGCACATCGTCCACCAGCACGATGTGGCTGCCGGCCACTTCAAAGCCGATGGTCGAGGGCCGCACGTCGCGCTTCAAACCACTGCGCGCAAAGTCATCGCGATAGAACGACACATCGAGCAGCCCCAGCGGTGCGCTCACGCCCAGGTCTGCCCGCAAACGTTCCGCCACCCAGGCACCGCCCGTGTGGATGCCCACCAAACACACGGTGCGCTCGCCCACGCCTGCGCGCACCTGGGCGAGCAGCTCGCGGTAAATCTGCTCGGCATTAAGTTCAAGCATGAGAAGCACCCTCATCCAACCACTGCTGCAAGAGCACCGCCGCTGCAGCGGCGTCCACATCCGGCGCGTCTTGCACCACCGCGGATGAATAGCGCTCATCCACGCAGGCCACAGGCAAGCCAAAGCGGCCATGCAATTGCCGCGAAAATTTTTCAGCGCGCGCGGTCATCTCATGCGCTGCGCCGTCGGGGTGACGGGGAATACCCACCACCAGCTGTGTTGGTGCCCAGTCTTGAATGCACTTTCCCACCCCCGCCCAACGCTGCGCCACCGTGGTGGCCTGAATTGACGTCAGCGGCCGCGCCATGCGGGTGAGCGTGTTGGCAATGGCCACACCGATGCGGCGCGTGCCGAAGTCAAAGGCCAACACAACACCCTGCTGCGCAACGGCGCTCATGCATGACCCACCTGACCGGTCAGATGCAAGGGATCAATCCCCAACAAGCCCAGTGCTGCATTGAAGCGTTGTTCGGGCGGCGTATCGAAAATGATGGATTCATGGGCAGGCAGCGTGAGCCAGGCGTTCTCACCGACTTCGTGCTCAAGCTGCCCTTGGCCCCAACCGGAGTAACCCAGCGTGACCAGCATGCGCTTGGGCCCCATGCCGCGCGCCACTTCTTCGAGCACGTCGCGCGAGGTGGTGAGCGCCATGTCGTCCCCCACCGCCAAACTTGAGCTGTGGCTACCACGCGGCTGGTGCAGCACAAAGCCGCGCTCGGTTTGCACCGGCCCGCCAAAAAACACCGGCGCCTCACGCAGCGCTGCAATTTCAAGTTTGAGCTCGATCTTGTCAAAGAGCTGACCCAGCGTCAGATCCGTAGGCCGGTTAATCACCAAGCCCAGCGCCCCTTTTTCGCCGTGTTCACACACATACACCACCGTCCCTTGGAAATGGGGATCGGTCATGGCGGGCATGGCAATCAGGAACTGGTGGGTGAGGTTCATGGGGTGGGAGGGCATGGCGCGGGATTCTATTCGGGCCACAAGCAGTCGCTTCACACTTGTGGGGCGTGGCACCATGAAAAAGTTTGGCTATGGCTCTTTACCGTTCGAAAGAGCATCTAGACAATCAAAGCTCTGTTTATTGATGAGGAGAATTACGATGCCAGTGCCAGTATTTGCCATTCCCGCAATCCAGGGCAATCGCATGAAGCCCCGCATTTTTTGGGCGGTTGAGCCAAGGCGAGTTGCATTTTTTCTGTAAGAGGAAGAGCTTCCCGTTTTTTTTGAAAGGGGAAGCGAATGGCCGGTAGCGATGCA
>WBZQ01001754.1_pt1 | contig 14606 bp, 10 predicted proteins | sample 5204251 | NCBI WGS metagenome assembly WBZQ01 (sample SAMN12412402, study PRJNA552823) | activated sludge metagenome | isolation source: activated sludge from nitrification reactor of wastewater treatment plant... | place: USA: Virginia | collected 2017-09 | reverse complement strand
CGCGATGGTCGCGGACGGCGCGAACGGCGCCATCATCGTGTGGGAGGACGCGCGCGTCGCGCAGAGCGACGTCTACGCTCAGCGCGTCGGCCCGACGGGGGCGTTGCAGTGGGTCGCCACCGGCGTCGCGGTGTCCGCGGCGACGGGATTCCAGTCGCAGCCCGGCGCCGTCAGCGACGGCGCGGGGGGTGTGGTCGTCGCGTGGCAGGACCTCCGCGGGGCGACGTACGACATCTACGCGCAGCGCCTCGCGTCGACGGGCGTTGCGCAGTGGACGGCGAACGGAGCGCCGGCCTGCGTCACGACCGGCGACCAGCTCGACGTCCATCTGGTGAGCGACGACCTGGGCGGGGCGATCCTCGCGTGGGACGACGCGCGGGCGGGGGGGACGAACTACGACGTCTACGCGCAGCACCTCTCGGGCAGTGGCGCCGCGCTGTGGGGCGCCACGGGCCTCGGCGTGTGCACGCTCACGGGCAACCAGTACGACGTTCGGCTGGCTTCCGACGGCTTCGGCGGCGCGTGGATGGTGTGGACCGATGCGCGCTCCGGCACGGGCTTCGACATCGGCTATCAGCACCTGTACACGAGCGGCCTGGCGGCGCTGGCCACGAACGGCCCGCTGCTCGTCAACGTCACGGGCGACCAAGCCGACGCGAAGATCCTGGCGGACGGCACCGGCGGCATGATTGCCGTGTGGCAGGACCTCCGCTCGGGCGGCCCCAGCGATCTCTACGCCCACCGCGTCGGTCCGAATGGCGAGCTGCCGTGGCGCTCGGGCGGCGTACTGCTCACTGGCGCGCCGCTCGCGCAGCGCCAGGTCGCGATGGTCGGCGACGGAGTCGCCGGCGCCGTCGTCGCGTGGAGCGACCTACGCGCGGCCGCCGGGACTTCGGATCTCTACGCTCAGCACCTGGACCTGAACGGCGCGCTCGGCGACGCCGCGCCGCGCCTGACCTCGGTGCGCGACGTCGCGAACGACCAGGGGGGCCACGTGCGGCTCGCCTTCCAGCCGTCCTACCTCGAGACGTTCGCACCGTCGATCTACCGCCAGTACCGCGTGTGGCGCTCAGTGCCGCCGCAGGCGCTGGCGCAGGTGCGCCAGTCGCTGCCGACCCGCCTGACGCGCGACCCGCGCGAGGCGGCCGCCCGCGGGATCTGGCTGACCACCGCGGCGCCGGACGTGGCGTGGGAGCCGATCGATGTCTGGGTCAACTTCACGCCCGGCGTCACCGACTACTCCGTCATCGTGCCCACGACGTCGGACTCGATCGCGGGCTCCAACCCGCGAACCAGGTTCATGGTCCAGCTGATCGACTACGACGCCAGCGACAAGTTCTGGTTCAGCGCGCCCGACAGCGGCTACTCGGTGGACAACGTCGGGCCGGCGACACCCGCCGCCTTCGCGGCGACGTGGGGGGCGGGCGAGACCCGCCTGAGTTGGGACGCGAACACGGAGTCCGACCTGGCGGCCTATCGGCTGTACCGCGGGGCGTCGCCCGACTTCCCGACGGACGCCGCATCGCTCGTGGGCGAGCTCGCGGAGCCCGGCCACGTGGACCTCTCCGGCGCCGGCGCGGTGTACAAGCTGACCGCCGTGGACGTGCACGGGAACGAATCGCCGGCGGCGATCGTCTCGCGCACCGGCGTACAGCCCTCGCCGACGGCCCCGGCCCCGCTCACGTTCTCCGCTCCGAGCCCGAACCCCGCCCGCGGCGAAACGCGACTCCGCTGGACGTCGCCGACCGCGACGCGCGTGCGCGTGTCGGTGTTCGACGCCGCCGGCCGGCGCGTGCGCGTGCTGCACGACGCGCTCTCGCCCGCGGGTGAGCACGCGGTGACGTTCGACCTTCGCGACGACGGCGGCCACGCGCTGCCCGGCGGGCTGTACCTGGCGCGTCTCGAGGCGGCGGGCGAGGCGCGGACGCGCCGCCTGCTGGTGCTGCCGTGAGCTGCGCGACTCCGCGCGGGGACCGCTCCCGCACCGCTCCGCTCTCCCGACTCGACGACACGTCCCTTCCTTCGCAGGAGATTCGCATGGCTTCGAAGCACTCGCCGCTCGTCCTCGTCGCGGCGCTCGTGATGGCGCTCGGCTCGACGGCGGCCGCGGCGGCCCACGCGTGGACCCGGAATCCCTTCACGGGAAGCCTCCCGGTCTGCACGCAGGCCGCCACCCAGGACAACGTCCAGATGGTGTCCGATGGCGCGGGTGGATCGATCCTCGTGTGGGTCGACGGCCGGGGCGCCGCCGGGGGGGACCTCTACGCGCAGCGCGTGAACGCGTCCGGCGTGACGATGTGGACGCCGAACGGTGTTCCCGTGTGTACGTCGGCGAACGATCAGGGCTCGATCTCGGTCGCGACCGACGGTTCGGGCGGCGTGTTCATCGCGTGGCAGGACCTGCGCACCGGTGCCAACTACGACGTGTACGCGCAGCGTCTGAACGCCGGCGGCACGGCACAGTGGACGGCGAATGGCGTCGGCGTCGCGACGGGCACGGGCGGGCAGACCATTCCCTCGATCGCGGCCGACGGCACCGGGGGCGCGGTGATCGCATGGGTGGACACGCGCACCGACGGCCTCGGCGACATTTACGCGCAGCGGCTCAACGGGTCGGGCGCCGCGCAGTGGACGGCGAACGGCGTGGTGGTCGCGGCCGTGACCAACGTGCAGACCAGCGTCGTCGCCACGGGCGACGGCGCGGGCGGCGTGCTCGCCTTCTGGGAGGATTATCGCGGGGGTGGCGCCGACGTGTACGGCCAGCGACTGAGCGTGACCGGCACGGCGCAGTGGACGGTGAACGGCATCGCGATCGGCAGCGGCACTGGCGACCAGACGTTCCCGCAGGTCGTCTCCGACGGTATCAACGGCGCGGTCGTCACGTGGCAGGACACGCGGGCCGGTGTCGCGAACGCCGACATCTACGCGCAGCGTGTCGCGTCCTCGGGCGCGGTGATGTGGCAGGCGAACGGTGCGGCGGTGTGCGTGAGCACCGGCTCGCAGTTCGCGCCACGCCTGGCGGCGGACGGTTCGGGCGGCGCGGTCCTGGCGTGGGAGGATTTCCGAGCGGGCAACGCCGACCTCTACGTGCAGCGCATGTACGGAGGCGGAGCCCCCGCGTGGACCTCGAACGGCGTGGCGCTCGTCACGCTGGCCAGCTCGCAGGTCCACCCGGCCATCACCACCGATGGCCAGGGCGGCGCGATCGTCGCGTGGGAGGACTTCCGCGGTCCGTTCGGCAGCGACGTCTACGCGGCCCATGTCAACGTTTCGGGCACCGTGACCTGGCGTTCGAACGGCGAGATGGCCTGCGGCGCGACGAACTCGCAGTTCTTCCCGCAGATCGTGACCGACGCGGCGCGCGGCGCGATCGTGGCGTGGACCGACTATCGCAACAATGGCGTGGGCGACGTGTACGCCGAGCGGGTCGACGAGTGGGGAACGCTCGGAGACAACGGCCCGGCGGTACGCTCGGTGCGCGACGTGCCGAACGACCAGGGCGGTTTCGTGAAGCTCGTCTTCGGAGCGTCACCGATGGAGATTCCCGGCGTCGAGACGAACGGCTACTACACGCTGTGGCGTTCGGTGCCCGTGCGCCTGGCGCTCGCGACGGGTCGCGGTATGACGAGCGATCTGGAGACCGCCGCCGCGACGAGGCAGTGGTACGTCGAGCCGAACGTGGTGAGCGACTACGCCTGGGAGCAGTTCTACGACCTCGGTGCGGACGCCGTCGGCCTGCCGGAGTACAGCTTCACCGTGCCCACGACGGGCGATTCGATGCCGGCTTCCAACCCCCGCACCGCGTACCGCATCCAGTACCGGGACTACCTCAACAACCTGTATCGCTCCTGGTTCTCGGCGCCGGATAGTGGCTATTCGGTGGACAACCGCGCGCCGGCGACGCCGGCGCCGTTCACGGGAGCGCGCCAGGGCGCGACGACCCGGCTGGCCTGGTGGCCCAACGGCGAAGCGGACCTCGCGGGCTACCGGGTGTATCGCGGCATCGGCACGAACTTCGTGCCGGGCCCGGGCACGCTGATGTCGTCGCAGGTGGACACGGGCTACGTCGAGACGACCGCGGCGGGCTACGTGTGGAAGGTCGTGGCGGTGGACATCCACGGCAACGAATCGGCGCCGGCGGTGTTCGCGCCGGGCGGCACGGTGGACGCGCCGTCACGGGCGCCGTCGCTGGCGTTCGCGGCGCCGGCGCCGAACCCGGCGCGCGGGGCGACGACGCTGCGGTGGTCGCTGCCGGCGGCGGGCGCGGCGCGTCTGGAGCTGTACGACGCGGCGGGCCGGCGCGTACGCGTGCTGCACGACGGCACGGCGGAGGCCGGTGAACACGTGACGCGACTGGATCTGCGCGACGGCGTGGGTCGGCCGCTGCCGAGCGGCGTGTATCTCGCGCGGCTGGAAGCGGCGGGCGTGGTGCTCGTTCGGCGCGTCAGCGCGATCGAGTGACAGATACGCCGGGGCGCGCGTCGTCGCATCGACGACGGCGCCCCGGCCTCACGTCGTGTAGTCGGCGTTCACCCGCACGTACTCGGCGCTGAAGTCGCACGTCCACAGGGTGGCAACCGCGCCCCCGAGCCCCAGGTCCAGCCGGATCACCGCGGGATCGCACTTCAGCAGTTCGGACGCGCGCGCCGCGTCGAACGGCAACGGCAGGCCCGCGTCGAGCAGCTGCACGTCGTCGCGCTCGCCGAACCACAGCTGCGTGCGCTCGGGCACGACGGGCGCCCCGCTGTAGCCCGCCGCGGCGAGGATGCGGCCCCAGTTGGGATCGTTGCCGTGGATCGCGGTCTTCACCAGGGGCGAGCACGCGATCGCGTCGCCCACACGATGCGCCTGCGCCTCGTCCGCGGCGCCGGTCACGCGCAGCTCCACCAGGCGCGTCGCGCCCTCGCCGTCCCGCGCGATCTGCTTCGCGAGCGAGACGCACACGGACGCGAGCGCCGCGGTGAACGCGGCCTCGTCCTCGTCGTGCACGACGATGCCCGCCGCGCCCGAGGCCAGCACGAGCACGGTGTCGTTCGTGCTCATGTCGCCGTCCACGCTGATGCGGTTGAAGCTGCGTTCCACCGCCGCGCGCAGCGCGCGGTCGAGTCGCACCGGCTCGATCCGCACGTCGGTCGTGATCACCGCGAGCATCGTCGCCATGTTCGGATGGATCATGCCCGCGCCCTTCGCGAAACCCGCGACGCGCGCGGTGCCCGCGCCGAGCGTCATCGTGACCGCCGCGATCTTGGCGCGCGTGTCGGTGGTCGTGATCGCGCGCGCGGCAGCACCGGCGGAACGGTCCACGTCGGGCCCAAGGAGCGCACCGACGCCGCGGGCGAGCTTCTCCATGTCCAGGAACACGCCGATCACGCCCGTCGAGAGCACCAGCACCTGTCCGGCCTCGGCGCCGATCGCGGCGGCACCGAGCGCCTGCATGCGGCGCGCGTCCGCGAGTCCCCGCTCGCCCGTCACGGCGTTGGCGCAACCGGCATTCGCGAGCACGCCGCGCACGGCGCCGGGCCGCGCGGCCAGCACCTCGCGGTCCACCACCACCGGCGCGGCCTGCACGCGGTTGGTCGTGAACACGCCCGCCGCGCTGCACGGAACGTCGCTCCACACCATCAGGAGGTCGGGCGCGCCACTCTTCTTCAGCCCGCACGCGAGTGAAGCGGACTGGAACCCGGGCGCGAGCGCGAAACGCGCGAGTGCGTCGTCGGTGGGCAGCAGCGACATGGCGGTCTCCGGGGTGGTGGTGGAAGGGAGCGGCAGCGTAATGGTGCGGCCAGCGTCGTGCTAGCCTGCGCCACCATGAAGATCTCGGCGAGCGGCTCGATCATCGTCCTCGCCTGCGCCGCGACACTGTTCGCCGCGTGGGCGGACGCGGCGCCATGGGACGATCGCGTGCGGGGGACGAACCTGTTCGATCACGTGGAGACCCGCGAGCGACTCGATGCGGCGGCGGCGCACGGCATCCGCGTGGTGCGGATCGCACCCGACAAGTGGGCGGCCGAGCGCCGGGACTTCCTGATCGGCGATGCCGATGGCTACGCGGGCCTGCCGCCCCGGGACCTCGCCCGGCTGCGCGCCGTGCTCGACGCGGCGGACTCCGCCGGCGTGCGCGTGGTGCTGACGCTGCTCAGCCTGCCCGGGGCGCGCTGGCGACAGCACAACGGCGACCAGTCGGACTTCCGCCTGTATCGCGACCCGGCGGTGCTCGAGCAGGCGGCGCGCTGCTGGGCGGACCTCGCCGCGGCCTGCGCGGGGCATCCGGCGCTCGTCGGCTACGACCTGCTCAACGAGCCGCACGCCCAGCGCGCGCGCCCACCCGCGGCGTTCACGGTGCGCGACGTGCAGCGGCGGTTGCTCGCGGCCGTACGCTCGCGCGACTCGACGACCTGGGTGATCGTCGAACCCGACGACTTCGCGTCGCCCGCCGCGCTGGAGCGGTTCGAGCCGTTCGACGATCCGCGCGTGCTCTATTCGTTCCACTTCTACGAGCCGTGGGATTACGTGGACCACCGCCAGCGCGGGCGCTACGCGTATCCCGGCCGGATCGGGGAGCCCGGCCGGGCCGAGCACGTGGATGCCGTGTGGCTCGAGGCGTGCGTCGCACCGGTCGTGCGCTGGCAGGCGCGCCATCGGGTGCCGTCCACGCGCGTGCTCGTGGGCGAGTTCGGCGTGCCGCGCACGCACCCGGGCGCCGATCGCTGGCTGGCCGATGCGATCCGCACGTTCGAGCGTCACGGCTGGCACTGGCTGTTCTATTCGTTCCGTGAAGACACGTGGCACGCGATGGACTACGAGGCGGGCACGCGGCCGCCCGGCGCGCGTTACTGGGCGCAGGTCGAGCGCGGCGAGACGCCGGTGCTCGCGCGCGGACCGAACCCGCTGTGGTCGGTGATCGCACGCGGGCTGCGGGGTGACACGACGGCGGTCGCGACTCCCCGGGCGGGTCGATGAGCGGTTCGTCGTCGCCGCCGCTTGCGGCGCTGCTCGCGCGCATCGCCGCCGACCCCGCGCTCGAGGCGTTGCTCGCCGAGGCCCGCGCGCGCGACGACGGCAGCGACCCGACGCACGACGTGGCGCACGCGCTGCGCGTGGCCCACTGGACGATCCGGCTGGGCGGCGCCGAGGTCGATGCGCGCGAGGCGATCGCCGCGGCCCTGCTGCACGATGCGGTGAACCCGCCGAAGGACTCGCCGGAACGCACGCTCGCGAGCGGGAAGAGCGCGACGCTCGCACGGGAGCGGCTGCCCGCGGCGGGCTTCGCGCCCGACGCCGTGGCACGCATCGCCGACGCGATCCGCGACCACAGCTTCAGCCGCGGCGCGGTGCCGGACTCGCCGCTGGGCCGCGCGCTGCAGGACGCGGACCGCCTGGAGGCGCTCGGCGCGATCGGGTTGCTGCGCTGCGTGTCGACCGGCGTGCGCATGGGGGGCGCGTGGTTCCATCCGGACGATCCGTTCGCCGAATCGCGGCCGCTCGACGACACGCGCTGGAGCGTCGATCACTTCGCCGCGAAGTTGCTGCGCTTGCCCGCCACCATGCGGACGACGGCCGGCCGGGTCGAGGCGGAACGGCGAGCGGCGTTCCTGCGCGAGTTCCTCGCGCGACTGGCGGCCGAACTGGGGCGCGACGCGCCGGCGTCGTGATGCCGCGCGTCAGAGTCGTTCGCGCTTCGCGCAGGCCTCGATCACGCGGGCGAGCCGCTGGTCACGCGTCGCGGCCTGCTTCGCCGTGTGGATCCACCACAAGATGCGCTTGCGATAGCTCGGAGCCTGCGCTTCGAAGAAGTTCCAGGCGTCGCGCCGTGCTCGGAAGCGCCGCTCGTGGTCGGGCGCGAGCCCGGGCACGTGCGTCTGCTCGTAGGACGCCCGACGCGAGCGCGTCTCGGTGCGCCGGGCGAACGCGGCGAGCCCCGCCGGTCGCATGCGGCCCTCGGCGGTCAACACGCGCACCCGCTCGATGTTGACCACGCTCCAGTGCGACGCTGGCTTCCGCGGTGTGAAACGGATCGTGTAGCGAGCCTCGTCCACGCGCTTGCGCACGCCGTCGATCCAGCCCGCGCAGAGCGCCTCGTCCACCGACTCCGGCCACGACATGCTCGGCGTACCGCTGCCGAGCTTGTGGAAGCCGACGAGCAGTTCCGTCGCGGTCGCGCCGTGTCGTCGCAGCCACGTACGGAACTCGGCGGCCGTCGCGAAGTAGGTCGGGTCCGCGGACGGGGTGGCCGCGCCGGGGCGGAGCGCCGCCGGGCGTCGGGCGTTGCGGGCGTTCGGCTTGGGCGGGACCATGGCGTCTCCGAGGGCGGCGCGTGCACCGGGGCGGACGGCACGACACTCTAGCCGAACGGCTCCCCGCCCGCGCTGGGGGCGGTCTCGTCCGCGTTCGCGACCTGCCGTGAACCGGAGGTTGCCGCCCGGGTGCGGCGTCGCGCATGCTGTGCACCGCATGTTCGGGTTCCTGCGTCATCGGCCGCTGCCCCGCGCGTTCGGGGCGATCGTGCTGCTCGCCGCGCTGCTGCTCGGCGCGCTCGCGCACGGCTGGCACCACTATGCCGATCACGACTGCGGCGCGCCGGGACCCCGCCACGCCGACGCGTGCGCGGTGTGCTCCACGCTGCACGCCGCGCCGATGCCCGAACTCGCGGCCGCGCCCGCGCTGCCGGGTCTCGCCGAGCTGCGTCCGCAGCTCGCCCCGGCGTTCCGCACGCCGCGCCTTCGCGCGCTCGCCACCACCGCCGCGCGCGCGCCCCCCGTCGCCTGACGACCGCCGGCACCGCCGGCCCCCGTGCACTCCGATCTTCCGCGGCGCGCGCCTGCGCCCGCGGCCGACCTTCCATTCCGGAGGCTTCGTCATGCGATTCCCTGTTCCGGTCGCCGGCCTCGTCGTGTTCGTCGCGCTCACGTGCGCGACGGCGGCGTGGGCCGGCGTGACCAATCCGAACGTGTCCGTGATCGGGCAGCCGTTCCTGCGCTGGACCGATGCGGCGGGCGATCCCGCCGCGAAGCGCATCACGTTCGACCCGGGCGAGACCGAGCTCGTGCTCGACGCGCCGCTCAATCCGTACGCGAGCGGCACGTTCGTCCTCACCTACGCCGAGGACGAGGTGGGCGTGGAGGAGGGCTTCTTCGTGCTCGAACGCGGCCTGCCGCTCGGACTCCAGCTCAAGGGCGGCAAGTACCGCGCGGGCTTCGGCAAGCTGAACCCCGCGCATCCGCACACGTATCCGTTCGCGGAGCGGTTCGGCGTGCTCTCGGCGTACCTGCCGGGCGAGGAGTCCTTCAACGAGACCGGCGCGCAGGTCTCGGCGCGCGTCGCCGCGCCGCACGACGTGGCGCTCACGGCGTCGCTCGACGTGCTGAAGGGAGACACGTTCCGATTCGCCCGCGAATCGAGCGGCGCGTCGAACGATCCGCTCGAAGCCGACCCCGAGAACGGGGACCGCACGCTCGAACCGCGCGCGGCGCTGCTCGGCCGGCTGTCGGCGTTCGTTCCGGCCGGCGATCGCTCGGGGATCGAGCTGGGCGTGTCCGGCACGCAGGGCACGAACAACGTGGCGGCCGCCACGCGCACGACGGTGCTCGGAGCCGACGCGAAGGCGAAGCTGTGGGCGGGCCCGAACGCGTACCTGCTGCTGCAGGGCGAGGTGCTGCACCACCGCCGTGACGACGCGGCGTGGGACGAAGCCGCCGCGGCATACGCCACGTCCGAGACGAAGGGCACGGGCGGCTACCTGTTCGCGGACTGGAACTGGGCCACGCGCTACGACGTCGGCGCGTCGTTCTCGCAGTGGCAGGAGCTCGACCCCGCGCAGGACTGGAACCGTTCGGTCGGCCTGTTCGCGGGGCTCGCGCTGATGGAGGAGACGACGGTCTTCCGCCTCGACTGGAATCGCCTGCAGCCCGCGCGGCCCGCCGGCGCCACCGAGGATCCCGAGGCCGTCCAGCAGCTCACGCTCCGCGTCATCTTCTCGATGGGCCCGCACAAGGCCCACCAGTTCTAGGAGGTCGTCCGTGATTCGTTCGACGTTCGTTCGCGCGGGGCGCGCGGCCGGCCTCGTGCTGGCGCTGGCCGCGTGCTTCGCGGCCGCGCCGACCGCCGCGCTGGCGCTCGTGCGCGTGGCCGCATCCACCACCGACCTGGCGTCCATCGCCGCCACGGTGGGCGGCCCGCAGGTGGAGGTGTTCGCGATCGCGCGCCCCAACGCCGACCCGCACCGTGTCGAGGCGCTGCCCTCGTACATGGTGAAGGTGGCTCGCGCGCAGGTGTACCTGTCCGTCGGGCTCGGGCTCGACCAATGGGCCGACGCGATCCTGTCGGGTTCGCGAAACGCGGGGATCGTGAAGGTGGACTGCTCGCGGGGTGTCGCCGTGCTCGAGAAGCCGACGGGCAAGGTGGACGCGTCCATGGGCGACGTACACCCCGACGGCAACCCGCACTACTGGCTCGACCCGCGGAACGGCGCCGTGGTCGCGCGCAACGTGGCCGAGGCGCTCGGCCGCGTGGATCCCGCGAACGCGGCTCAGTACCGCGCCCGCGCCGAGGCGTTCGGCAAGGACGCCACGGCGGCGTGGGAGCGCGGCAAGGCCGCGGCGGCGGCGATGCCGTCGCGCACGCTGTTCTCCTACCACCGGTCGTGGACGTACTTCGCCGACGCGTTCGGCTTCGAGGTCGTGGGCACCGTCGAACCCGTGCCGGGCATCCCGCCCACGGCACGGCACCTCGCGGAACTCGTCTCGATCGCCCGCGCGCGCAAGGTCGGCCTGCTCGTGCAGGAGCCGTACTTCTCGGCGGACGCGGGTCGATTCCTGCAGCGGCAGGCGAACGTGCGTGCGGTGGTGGCGTCGGCGTCGTGCGACGCGGGCACCGCGGGCAGCTACCTGGCCCACTTCGACGCGATCCTGCGGGCCCTGTCCGGAGGCCAGTGATGGAAGCGCTCGCGCTGCCGTTCTTCCGCACCGCCGCGATCGCGGCGCTGGTCCTCGCCGGCATCCATGCCTACCTCGGATTCCACATCGTCCGGCGGGGCGTGCTGTTCGTGGACCTCGCGCTCGCCCAGATGGCCGCGCTCGGCGTCGCGCTGGGCGTGGTGCTGGGTCGCGAACACGACGAGCTGGGCTCGTACCTGCTCGCGCTCGGTATGACGTTCGTGGGGGCGGCGTTGTTCGCGTGGCTGCGCGGGCGCTCGCGGCAGGTGCCGCTCGAGGCGTTCATCGGCATCGTGTTCGCCACCGCGCAGGCGGCGGTGTTCCTGATGCTCGAGAAGACGCCGTCGGGACCGGAGCACCTCAAGGAGACGCTCGTCGGTTCGCTGTTCACGGTCGACCCGGGCCACATCGCCCGGGTCGCCGTGCTCTACGCGGCGGTGGGGGCCGTGCACTTCTTCCTGCGCAAGCCGTTCTTCGAGATCACGAACGACGCCGCCGGCGCGCACGCGCGGGGCCGCCGGGTGTTCCTGTGGGACTTCCTGTTCTACGCGACGTTCGGCTTCGTGGTGACGTCGTCGGTGCAGATCGCGGGCGTGCTGCTCGTGTTCGGGTTCCTCGTGATCCCCGCGGTGGCGGGGCTCATGGCCACGCCGCGCACGGGCTGGGCGCTCGCGATCGGCTGGGTGTTCGGCTTCACGGGCAGCGTCGGGGGCCTGCTGGCCTCGGTGCAGTGGGACTTCCCGGCCGCGCCGAGCATCCTGGTCACGCTGGCGGTGCTGCTGGTGCTGCACGGCACGGTCGTCGGGCTGCTGCGACGCGGTCGCTCCGCGCCGTCCGCGAACCCCGCGCACTGACGATCGCGCGCCGCGCATGTCGCGCGGCGGTGGAGAACTCCGCGCGCGCTTGTCGCCCAACACGATCGGCGCGCGCGTCGCGAATTCCGCGGCATTCGCGTCGTCAAGACCCTTCGCGCCGTTCGCGCGCATCGCGTTGCCGAGATCGCGCACGCGCGGTCGCTTATCTTGCCCGCATTCCCGACACACATCCGCGGGTTCCGACGCGCGACGGACACGGCCGTTCGTCGCGAGGGGGTGTCGCTTTGTCCCGGCCCGAGACCCTGCCCACGCCGCAGCAGATGGTGGCGTACCTCGACCGCTTCGTGCGCGGCCAGGCGCGCGCCAAGCGCGATCTCGCCATGGCGTTCCACGACCACTACCTCGGGCTCGCCGCGGCCGACAAACCGCAGTGGTGCGGGCCGCTCGTGCGGGCGCGCCAGCACGTGCTCATGCTGGGGCCCACGGGCAGCGGCAAGACGCTGCTCGTGCGCACGCTCTGCGACTGGCTCGGCGTGCCCGTCGCGTTCTGGAGCGCCACGGCGCTCACCGAGACGGGCTATGTCGGGGACGACGTGGACGAGCCGCTGAAGCACCTGTGGCGCGAGGCGAAGGGCGACTCCGCACGCGTGCACCGCGGCGTGGTCGTGCTCGACGAGGTGGACAAGATCCGGATCGTGCGCGACCACGGCCGCGACGTCTCGGGCGAGGGCGTGCAGAACGGCCTGCTCACGCTGCTCGACGGCCGCCTGGCGCATCTGCGCGAGAAGCAGGACGCGCTGGGCACGGTGGACACCTCGCGCCTGCTGTTCGTGTGCATGGGAGCGTTCGTGGACCTGCCGGCGATCGTGCGGCGCCGGCGTCGCACGGCGTCCGCGCTCGGGTTCGCCGAGGCGCCCGCCACGCGCGAGACGCCGCTCTCCGACGACGACGCGACCGCCGAGGCCACCGCCGACGACCTCGTGCGCTATGGATTGTTGCCGGAGTTCGTGGGGCGCTTCCCGAACGTGACCGCGGTGCGCGGGCTGACCGAGGACGACCTGGTCGCGCTGCTCGCGGGTACGGAGGGCTCGCCGCTCGAACGCGAACGTCAGCTCTGGTCACTGCACGGCCTCGACCTGCGCGTGGAGGAGTGCGCGCTGCGCGCGCTCGCGCGCGACGCGCTCGGGCGCGGCACGGGCGCGCGCGGACTGACCTTCGCGCTGCGCCGCGCGCTCGCGCCCCTGGCGTGGGAACGCGAAGCGTGGGTGGCGGGCGGCGTGGAACGCGTCGTCGTGGATGCGGCCGCGCTGCGCGGCGAGTCGCCGCCGCGACTCGAGCACGCGGACGAGGAGCGCGAGGCCACCGTGGTCGAGGCATTGCGCGAGATCGCGCTCGGACGCGATCCGCGCCGCGCGCGCGTGGCGGCGCCGCCCGCCGCGGTGCGGCCGCGTCGCCGTCGCGGTGACGAGCAGCAGACCACCCTGGGCCTGCCGGGCGACGTCACGGCGGGGGAGGCCGCGGCGGGGCCGCCCGCGCCGGGCTCGCCGGCGCTGCAGGCGGTGACCGCCGGCAAGCGGCTCGCGCACCTGCGCCTGCACGTGCTGCGCTGGGGGCAGGCGCGCCAGCCGGCGCGCGAGTGGTGGATGCGCTTCGAGGAGCGCCGGCCGCTCGAGGTGGTGCTGCAGGTCGCGGAGGACCTCGCCGCACGCAAGGCGACGATCCAGGAGTTCTGGGAGACGTGCCGCGACTCGGGCACCGTCGGCATCCGCGCGAACCTGCGGTGGCTCGACTTCGTGCGCGAGCGCCGCGCGTTCGAGAAGGCGCGCGACCTGCGCGGCCTCCTCGAGACGCGGGACCGGCGCGACGCGCGCGAGAGCGGCGACGGCGCGCCCGAGGGTGTGCTGGCGGCGCTCGACGCGGACAGCTTCCCCGAGCCCGCGCAGGATCCGGCGGCCTGAGTCGGCGCGAGTTCGGGAGGCCGGCCGATGCGTGTTGCAACCTGCAATGCGCGCACGTGCAACAATCCGGGTGATTTCAGTCACTTCGGTATGGACGCTGAAAAGTCCCTCCCATAACCTACCGATACCCACGTTCGTGTTCTTGCGCGTTTCCGCCCCCTTCGGGTCGCGCAGTCAGTCCCACGTCGTGGCCCGCCCGGTCACGTTGCTCGAGGTGTCGCGTGCATCGGAATGCGGTTCGAAATCCCTCGCTGTTCGCGCGTCTGCTCGCCACGGCAGGACTCGCTCTGTTCGGAGCACTGGTCGCGTCCGCGGCCTGGGCCGCGCGCCCGGCGGTGCAGAACCCGCACGGGACCTTCCGCGAGGAATGCGGACTGTGCCACGGCGCGCAGGGTTGGAAGCCGGCGCAGGTGAGCAAGCGCTTCTCGCATCATCTGCAGTTCATTGGGGCTTACACGTGGAGCCACAATATCGACGATGGTACGGCGACGGTGTTTTCGACGCTGATTCAGCCGCGACGGCCGCAGGACTTCCAGAACTACGCGGCGGAGCGGGGATCGTCGGCGCTGGACCGCAGGCAGCGGTTCTCCATGAGTTGGGTGTATGAGACTCCGTGGATGGCCAAGAGCGACAGCGCGCTGGTGCGGAATCTTTGCGGCAATTACACGATTTCCGGGACGTACATTGCGGAGTCCCCGATGCTGGCTACGGTACAGAGCGGGGTGGATTCGAATCTCAATGGCGATTCGGCAGGGGATCGGGTGATTGTCAATCCGGCGGGCACGGATGGGGTTGGGAGCGGGGTGACGCCGCTCACCAATCGTGCCGGTGCGGTGGTTGCGTATCTGGCGACCAATCCCAATGCCCGCTACATTGTCGCGCAGCAGGGGGCGTATGCGAAT
>WBZQ01001753.1_pt1 | contig 14607 bp, 13 predicted proteins | sample 5204251 | NCBI WGS metagenome assembly WBZQ01 (sample SAMN12412402, study PRJNA552823) | activated sludge metagenome | isolation source: activated sludge from nitrification reactor of wastewater treatment plant... | place: USA: Virginia | collected 2017-09 | reverse complement strand
CCATTGCGAAGTATTTCCTCCGGTTGGGATGACTTTTTCCTCACCGGCCGGGTGCAGTGCCCGCGACGGACGGCTATGGGCATTAGGGGCCCGGCCTCACCGTCCCGACCTAGCACTCACCAATGGCGAGTGCCAACTGCATTCTTAGCACTCGCCACCAGAGAGTGCAAGGACACGGCGTGGCACCCGGAAGGATTTCACCCAAGGCGTACGACGACGACGGCTACGCGCACGTCGACGGGTCGGACATCTGCGCGCCCGGCAGCATCGGGTTGCCGGCGTATAGGTAGCTCAGCACCCCGTTGTAGCAGGCCCAGAAGGCCCCCTGACTGGGGTTCACCAGCTTGTACTGCCCCGGCTGCTGGCCGGGCTTCTGGTAGAAGTCGCCGTACTTGCTGTAGTCGGGGACGCTGGGATTGGGCACCGGATTGCCCTGCGGCGCGGGCGCCCCGTCGTCCGGTGTGACGTTCTCGGCGCCCGGGTTGCCGTCGGTCTCGTCGTCGGCCGCGGCGATCGGCATTGCGGCCAGCGCCGCGGCAACCGCCGCCCCGACCGCCATCATCTTGACCGCCGGCACCAGTTTCGCCATGTCTCCCCCTCGATATATGGGCGCTCCCCGCACCCTTGCGCCGAATGCTACTGGATCGCCATCCGCCCGGGGGCCCCTCGCCGAACTTCGCCACAGACCACCGGCACGAGTGGAAGAAGTTAGCTACTGGCCGGTAGGGTGGGCCATCACTTTCGTCACGTGGGGGCGTGACCGGGATCTCAGCAGGTGGCACGCACACAGCGATCCCCCCTACTTAGGCTTGACTTACTCATAACAAGGAGCGTGTTCATGCGGTCTATCCGCGTCGCAGTCATTGGGGCCGGGCCGGCCGGCATCTACGCCGCTGACATCCTCGCCAACGAACATCGCGGGGCCCACATCGACGTCTTCGACAGGTTGCCCGCGCCCTACGGCCTGGTCCGCTACGGCGTCGCGCCCGACCATCCGCGGATCAAGGAGATCATCAAGGCGCTGCGCCGGGTGCTCTCCCGCGACGAGATCCGCTTCATCGGCAACGTCAACTACGGGTCAGACATCAAGCTGACCGACCTGCGCCGTCACTACGACGCGGTTATCTTCGCCACCGGCGCCCGCAGGGACCGGCCGCTGGACATTCCGGGCATCGACCTGCCGGGAAGCTACGGCGCCGCCGATTTCGTGTCCTGGTACGACGGACACCCCGACGTGCCGCGCGACTGGCCGCTGACCGCCCGCCATGTCGCCGTCCTGGGGGCGGGCAACGTCGCCCTCGACGTCGCGCGGATGCTGGCCAAGCCCGCCGACGAGCAGCTGAGCACCGACATCCCCGACAACGTCTATCGCGGGCTGGCCGCCAACCAGGCCACCGACGTGCACGTGTTCGCCCGCCGCGGCCCGGCGCAGATCAAGTTCAGCCCCATGGAGTTCCGCGAGCTGTCGCACTCCCCGAGCGTCGACGTGATCGTGCACCCGGAGGGCTTCGAGATCGACGAGGGCAGCCAGCAGGCGATCAACAAGACCAAGTCGATCAAGCTCGTCGTCGACACCATGATGAAGTACTTGGACCAGGAGCCGACCGGGGCGCCGCACCGGATTCACATCCACCTGTGTCAGGCGCCGGTGGCGATCCTCGGCGAGGACGGCAAGGTCGTCGGGCTGCGCACCGAGGTCACCGAACTGACCGGTGACGGCACCGTGCGCGGCACCGGCGAGTACAAGGACTGGCCGGTGGAAGCGGTATACCGCGCGGTGGGCTACCTGTCCTCGCCACTGGCCGACGTACCGTTCGACCACCACGACGGCGTCATCCCCAACGAGGCCGGCCGGGTGCAGGACATGGACGGGCAGGTGCCCGGCGTCTACGTAACCGGCTGGATCAAACGCGGGCCGATCGGACTCATCGGGCACACCAAATCCGACGCGTCGGAGACCGTGCACAGCCTGCTCGCCGACCTGGCGGACATCACGGCCCCCGAGATCGCCGATCCCGAGTCCATCTTCGAGCAGCTGCGCGGCAGCGGGGTCGACTACACCACCTGGACCGAATGGGAAGCCCTGGATGCCCACGAGACGGCGCTCGGTCAGGCCGAGAGCCGGGAGCGGATCAAGGTCGTCGACCGCGAGGAGATGATCGCCTCTGGACGACGCTGACGCGTCAGTGCCCGGCGGTCGAGACAAGTAGCAGGACGCCGGCGCCGGTGTCGACGACCAGCAGCGACTCGACGTCGGAGGCGCCGGGGTATTTGTCCGTCACCGGTTTCGGATGGTCCCCGGCGTAGGCGACGACGACAGCCGTCCGGGTGGTCGGGGTGCAGCTCAGCTTGGCGTGCTCGCCGAAACTATGCAGGTAGTGGTCGTCGCAGGGCATGTCGCGCAGCGCCGGGAAGTGCGGATTGGCCTTGGCGACCGCAGACTTGGCGTCGGCGAAGTCTCCCGGGGCGCGGTAGCGCGCCCAGTAGCTGTCGGCGCCGGAGAACACGTAGTAGGCGGCGCCGTCGACGAACGCGAAACCGTCCGGGATGCCGACCCTGCGGTTCTTCATGGCGCGGGCGGCGGTCTTCTCGTCGATCGGCTGGTAGCCGACGGCGTCTTCGAGGTTCAGCAGTGCCCAGGTGAAGAACCCGGCGATCGCCAGCACGAAGGCCGTCAGCAACGCCGCCACGGCGGCCAGCGGGATGAGCCACCAGCGCCGCCCGGTTCGCGGGCGGCGATCGGGGTCCATTCTTCGAGGCTAAAGGCGCCGCGGGTGGGGTCCGAGCGGCAATTTCGGGCCGCGGCTACCGCCCGGCGACGGCACTGACCGCCACGAACTGCCAGCCGGCGGCGAGCATCTTCGGGACCGCCAGGGCGTAGCCCGCGCCGGTGCCCGCCTCGGGGTGGTTCATGTGGGAGATGACGATCGACCCGGGTGCCGCCGCGGTCAGGTTCGCCGCGACGGCGGGCGGCTTCAGCGTGGCCCCGCCGTCGCCGTTGACGGTAAAGCCCAGCGGCGTCTCGCCGAGTTGTTTGACGATGGCCACGGCGACGTCGTCGTAGTGGGCCGTTCCGGTCCGGAACCAGGTCGGCGCCTTGCCGGTCAGTGCGGTGATCTTCTGGTGGTTGGTCCACACCTCGTCGACCACCTCGTTGACCGAACGCGTCCCGGCGATGCCGTAGGCCGACCGGCCGGTGACCGACAGCGGCACATGCCGTGTGCCGTGGTTGCCGATCTCGAACAGCGGGTTGGCGGCCAGTTCGGCGGCCTGGCCGAAGTGCTTGTCGATCCACCGGCTGTTGAGAAACAGCACGGCCGGGATCTTGTTGGCGACCAGCGTTTTGACCAGGGCGTCGTCGTAGCCACCCGGGCACAGGTCGAAGGTCAGCGCGATCTGCTTGCCGTCGGGTTTGAACGACGAGACGATGCCCGGCATGGTCGTGCCCCACGCGGTCGGTGCGCGCCCGGCCAAGCCGGCTGCCAGGGTCGGAGCCGGGTCCGCCCAGCCGCGCGGGGCGCCGGCGACCGCCACTCCCAGCGCGGTGCCGGCCGCAAGGGTGAGGAACCGCCGTCGGGAGTGCATCTGGGAAGCGTATGAGGGCCACAAGGCCCCGGAGCTGTGTACGCGCTGACAGAACGTTGAAAACATGGCCCGCGGGCGGCCGCGGTCGACGATGCGCCACCGGGATGACCATCGACGGGCCCTCCCAATTCTCAGGTTCGCCTCATCTAATTCCCAGCCTCAGCGCGACGTCCAGCTTCTCCCGCGGACTTTGCGAACACCGCTAACAGCAGGTCAAAGAGCCGAAAATGGAGTCATCTGTCCCTATCAAACGACTTAGCCGCATCTCAGACCCTAGGGACGTTAGCCGTGATGTGGGTCACGTTTCCCCGGGGTGGTCGGCGACATGCAGGCGAACTCCCTCGGTCAGGGACCGTTCACCCTGGGTCAGGCCATCGCTGCCAACCAGCTGGACCACCTGGCGATGCTGCCCGACGTGTTGGGCATCGCCAGCTCGATGTGGACCAACTTGAGCGCGGGGGTGTCGGCACCGTTCGCCCGCGACGATTCAAACCTGACCTTTGCTCAGATCCTCGTCCTCAACACTGTGCTGAACATCGCCGGTGTCACCGATCCACCACTGCAGGATTGGCAAAAGAGCCTGCTCGAGTTCACCACGACATCGACAACCGGCCTCCTCCTCGGACTCGCCGGGCCAGCGCTGGGTCCGGTGGTGTCATTGGCCGACAACCTAGGGAAATCCGTCGGCGAGATCTCCTCCGGTGGGCTGACAAAAGCCCTGGAGACAGTGATCGACATCCCGGCCAATATGACGGGTGCTTTCCTCAATGGCGACCCCTCACTTCCGCTCAACCCACTTCTGAGCCTGCTCGGGATAAATCTGGCCGGTTCGCTCGCCTCTACGAAAACCAACCTGGTGTTGGGAGGAGTTCTGAGCCAAGGCACCTCACTGTGGCAGGGGATCACCTTCTCGCCTCCGTTTGTCATCACCGGCACACCCCCCGGCGCCCTTGCCTCGGCCATGCACCTCAGCCAAGAAATCTCCGAAGCCATCAGGTCGATCCCACCGGCACGGCCGCCCCCGTCAACAACGCCTACGGCCTCCTAGGCAAACCAACTGCCAATCCCGTCGTCGTCGTCGACGGCACCACCTACTTGGTGACCGACCGGGGAGTCTGGGCGATCGGGGTGGCAGCGCCGAGCACCGGCATGTAGCTCGTCCCGCCGTCGATCAGCGCCACCCCATGCCAGCGCCGAGGATTCAGCCGTCCGCGCGCAGGATGGTGAAGCTGTCGAAACCCGGGCCCAAGGGGGCAACCACGCGAACGCCAACGAAGTTCGCACTCGGCTCAACGTCGCCCCTGCACCCGCAGGCGGCCAGACCGAGTGGCCAACCACTGCACGAACGCTCCACCAGGTACGCCTGCACGAACCCAGTCCTCGGGAAACGCGACACCACTGGCCGCTCGTGCAGTAGGTGGACGCTCGCCACGCCCGAGTCCCCCCCAGGACACGCCGCGGGGAAATGCGTCCCCGGATTCCGTTGCACTAGGCTGCAATCCGTTGTCGGAAGGAGTCTCGGGGTGCCGGCTGATCTAGCGCCCAGCACCCAGAGTTTGCGGGGCTGGCAGCGGCGAGCGTTGGTCAAGTACCTGGCCGCCAAGCCCCGCGATTTCCTGGCCGTGGCCACCCCCGGCGCCGGCAAAACCACCTTCGCCCTGCGGATCGCCGCCGAACTGCTGGCCGAACGGGCCGTCGAGCAGGTCACCGTCGTCGTCCCCACCGAGCACCTCAAGGTGCAGTGGGCCAACGCCGCCGCGCGGATGGGCATCGCCATCGACCCGCGGTTCTCCAACTCCGACTCCCAGACGTCGTCGGACTACCACGGCGTGGCCGTCACCTACGCCCAGGTCGCCAGCCACCCGACGCGGCACCGGGTGCGCACCGAGAACCGCAAGACGCTGGTCATCTTCGACGAGATCCACCACGGCGGCGACGCCAAGAGCTGGGGCGAGGCGATCCGCGAGGCGTTCGACGACGCCACCCGGCGCCTCGCGCTCACCGGCACCCCGTTCCGCAGCGACGACAGCCCCATCCCGTTCGTCACCTACGAACCGGACTCCGCCGGGTTCCAGCGCTCCAAGGCCGACCACGTCTACGGCTACTCCGACGCCCTGGCCGACGGCGTCGTGCGGCCGGTGGTCTTCCTGGCGTACTCCGGTGAGGCCCGCTGGCGCGACAGCGCGGGCGAGGAGTACTCCGCACGCCTGGGCGAACCGCTGAGCGCCGAGCACACCGCCCGCGCATGGCGCACCGCGCTGGATCCGACCGGCGAGTGGATGCCCGCCGTGATCGCCGCCGCCCACCGGCGGCTGACCCAGAAGCGCGAGCACGTCCCCGACGCCGCCGGCATGATCCTGGCCTCGGACCAGACCTCCGCCCGCGCCTACGCCGACCTGCTACGCAAAATCACCGGCGAGTCCCCGACCGTCGTGCTCTCCGACGACCCCACCGCCTCGGACCGGATCAGCGCGTTCTCCGAGTCGACGTCAACCTGGCTGGTGGCCGTGCGGATGGTCTCCGAGGGCGTCGACGTGCCCCGACTCGCCGTCGGCGTGTACGCCACCAGCGCGTCGACCCCGCTGTTCTTCGCCCAGGCCATCGGCCGGTTCGTCCGCTCCCGGCGGCCCGGGGAGACCGCCAGCATCTTCCTGCCCTCGGTGCCCAACCTGCTGCAACTGGCCAGCGAGCTGGAGGAGCAGCGCAACCACGTCCTGGGCAAGCCGCACCGCGAATCCACCGGCGACGAGGACCCGCTGGACGCCGAGCTGCGCGAACAGCGCAAGGACGAAAAGGGCGAGCAGGACAACGGTTTCGAGTCGCTGGGCGCCGACGCCGAACTGGACCAGGTGATCTTCGACGGCTCGTCGTTCGGCACCGCCACCCCGGCCGGCTCCGACGAGGAGGCCGACTACCTGGGTATCCCGGGCCTGCTCGACGCCGGGCAGATGCGCGACCTGCTGTCGCGCCGCCAGGACGAGCAACTGCAGAAGCGCACCGCCTCCGGCGAGTTGCCGAAGCTGGCGTCGACCCACGGGCAGCTGCGCGATCTGCGCCGCGAACCCAACGCCCTGGTGTCGGCAACCCACCACAAGTCCGGCAAGCCGCACGGCTGGATCCACAACGAGCTGCGCCGGCGCTGCGGCGGTCCGCCGGTCGCCGCCGCCAACCGCGACCAGCTGCGGGCCCGCATCGACGCGGTTCGGGTGCTCAACCGCGAGCTGTAGTCATTCGGCGGCCTCGATCGCCCGGGGCATCAACACCGGGAACAGCTCCTGCTCGCCGCTGATGCCCTTGAGCGTGACCGCACGCGGCGCGCCGAAGCGGAACTCTGGGTCGTCGGCGACGGCGTTGTGCACGTCGGCGCTGACCAGGATCTCGCCGCCGCGGGCCTGGGCGGCGACCCGCGCGGCCATCGCGACGTTGCGGCCGAACAGGTCGTCGCCGCGGCGCACCGACCGGCCGTGGTGGATGCCCATCCGCACCCGGATCGGGTGCTCGCCGGAGGCCAGCACCCGGTCACTGCCCAGGTCGGCCTGAATCTCCTCGGCGCACTCCAGCGCCTCACGCGGATCACCGAAGGCCATCATGAAGCCGTCGCCCTGGCTTTTGACGATGTGCCCGCCGTGGTCGTCGACGCACCGGCCGACCAGCTTGTTGTGCCGCTCCAGGATCTTGACCCACTCCCGGTCACCGAGGGCCTCGTTGAGCTGCGTGGATCCCTCGATGTCGGAGAACGCGATGGTCACATCGCCGTCGGCGGTGAGCCTGGCCAGGTCGGGCCGCTCCACCTGGGCCCAACCGGCCAGGTCCTCGATGGAGTTGCGGACGGTCGACACGATGCCCTTGTTCAGCAGCGAATCGGCCGTCTGCCAGACGGTGCGGACGGCCAGCGGCGCGACGCCGAGTTTGCGGCGCCGCTTGCCCTGCCTCTCACGCAGGTCGGCCAGGTCCCGACGGGTCGAGGTGAGCTGGCCGCGGGAAACGCTCAGCAGCACGGTCAAAGTGATGATCGCGGCCACCGCCGCGACGGCCAGTACCCCCGCCGCGATCAGCCAGCCCACCGGGACGTCCATGCGCTGCACCTTATGCGCCGAGCAACTCCGGTAGGTCGGCAACCGAGTCGATGACGTGGTTGGGGGCCATCGCGAACTGGTCGGCGGTCCACCGGTCCAGGGTCTGCTGGCGGAACTTGCCGGTGCGCACCAGCACCCCGGTCATCCCGACGACCTGGGCGGCCAGCACGTCGGTGTGCAGATCATCGCCGACGGCGACCATCTCGTCGGGCTCGACGCCGAGTCGCGCCGCCGCGGCCAGAAAGCCCTCCGGCGCCGGTTTGCCGACCGCGGTGGCCCGGTAGCCCGACGCCTGCTCCAGCCCGGACAGGTACAGGCCGGTGTCGATGCGCAGCCCGTCGGCGGTGGTCCACGCGGTGCTGCGGTGCATGGCCAGCACCGGGACGCCCTGGCTCATCCAGTCGTACACCCGACTCAGCGTCCGGTGGTCGTACTCGGGACCGGCACCGCCGAGCACGATCACGTCCGGACGCTCGGAATCTGCGGCGTCGGCGCCGGAGACGACGTCGATCCCGGCCAGGTCGCCGGCGATATCCCCGCTGTTGACCAGGAAGCACCGGGCACCCGGGTAGCGGTCGCGGATGTGGTCGGCGGTCAGCGCGGCGGCGGTGAGCACCTCGTCGGCACGCACCGGCAGCCCGGCCTCGGTGAGCCGCTGCGCGATCCGGGTGCGGGTGCCGGTGGTGGTGTTGGTCAGAAACACCCGCGGAATCCCGCGGTCGGCCACCGCGGCGAGCGTCGCCGCGGCGCCGGCGATCGGACGCCACGACGTCACCAGGACGCCGTCGATGTCGAACAGCACGCCACCGATCGCCATCTACCGACAGTAAGCCGCCGTGCGCGTCCCGCAACTCGACAACCGGCCGTATGTTGGGCGCCATGCGCAAATGGACCGAGGCCGATGTACCCCAGGAGACCGGATGCCTGGCGGTGGTCACCGGCGAGCGCAACTACGACCGGGTCGCGGCCTACGGCCAGTCGAAGCTGGCCAACCTGCTGTTCACCTATGAACTGGCCCGACGGCTGGCCGGCACCAACACCATCGCCGTGGCCGCCCACCCCGGGTTCTCCGACACCGAGCTGATGCGGCATCTGCCCGCGCTGATCAAGCCCGGGTGGCGCCTCGTCGCGCCGCTGGTGGCGCAGAACGCCGAGCGCGGTGCGCTGCCGACACTGCGGGCAGCCACCGACCCGGCGGTCGAAAACGGCCAGTACTACGGCCCCGGCGGGCCCGGCGAACTGCAGGGCCACCCCAAGCGAGTCAATTCCTCGGCGCAGTCCCACGACCGCGCCGCCGGGCAGCGGCTGTGGGAGGTCTCGGAGGAACTGACCGGGGTGACCTACCCGGTCTGACGGGCACGCGGGCCCACCGGCGCGGTGGCTTCTCTACACTGACGCGGTGGCCAGACGCCCCCGCACCGCCGAAGCAGCCCATCTGGCGGACCTGATCCGTAGCCAGATTCCCCCGATGCACCGCGCCGGGTGGCCGTTCGTCGGCGCCGGGCTCGCGGTGGCCGCGCTCGGCTACAAGCACCGCTGGGCCCGCACCACCGGTCTGGTCGCCGCGGCCGCCAACGCGGCGTTCTTCCGCAACCCCACCCGGGTCCCGCCGGCCCGACCCGGCGCCGTGGTCGCGCCGGCCGACGGCGAGATCTGCCTGATCGAGATGGCACCGCCGCCGGTGGAACTCGGCTTGTCCGACGAGCCGCGGCTGCGGGTGTCGATCTTCCTGTCGATCCTGGACGCCCACGTGCAGCGCGCCCCGATCGGCGGCCAGGTGGTCGCCGCCGTCCACCAGCCCGGCAGGTTCCTTTCGGCGGATCTGCCCGAGGCGTCCGAGGCCAATGAGCGCAACAGCATCGTCATCCACACCCCGGACGGCGCGGAGGTGATCGCCGTGCAGATCGCCGGCCTGGTCGCCCGGCGGATCGTGTGCGACGTGGCCGCCGGAGACCACGTCGGGCTCGGCGACACCTACGGGCTGATCCGGTTCGGCTCCCGGCTGGACACCTACCTGCCCGCCGGTACGCAGCTGCAGGTCGCCCTCGGGCAGCGGGCCGTCGGCGGCGAAACCATCCTGGCGGAGATCCGCCCGTGAAGCCGCGGCTCAAACCCCAGGACGGCCTGCGGATCCTGCCGTCGGCGATGACGGTCGCGGCGATCTGTTTCGGCCTGTCGGCGGTCAAGCTGTGCGTCGACGCGATCAACCGCGACCAGGCGTTCCAGGAGAGCCGTTACACGGTGGCGATGGCCTTCCTCGCGGTCGCCGCGATCCTGGACGCGCTCGACGGCCGGGCCGCCCGGATGCTGAACGCCACCTCGAAGATGGGCGAGGAGATCGACTCGCTGGCCGACGCGGTGAACTTCGGTGTGGCACCGGCGTTCATCGTCTACCTGGCGATCTTCAACGGCACCGGCCTGGCGCAGGTCGGCTGGGTGGTGGCGCTGCTGTACGCGGTGTGCATCGTGCTGCGGCTGGCCCGGTTCAACGCCCGGCTGCACGGCGACAAACCCGCCTACGAACAGCAGTTCTTCACCGGCATGCCGGCCCCGGCCGGCGCGATCGGTGCGATCGGGCCGCTGGCCGCCAAGCTGCAGTTCCCCGGCCACTGGTGGGCCAGCCCGACCGCGCAGTGGGTGGTGGCCGGCTGGATGATCGGCGTCTCGCTGCTGGTGGTCAGCGCCATCCCGATGCGCAAGATCCACACCTTCGCCGTGCCCCGGCAGATGGCGGTGCCGCTGTTGGCGCTGCTGGCGCTGTTCATCGCGGCCGCCATCCAGTACGGCTACCTGGTCATCCTGCTGATCATCGCGGCCTACGTCATCCACATCCCGTTCGCCGTGCGGTCCCGCGCCTGGCTGGCCGAGCACCCAGAGGTGTGGGACGACAAACCCAAGCAGCAGCGCCAGGCGCGCCGCGCCATCCGCCGCGCCCAGCACCCAAACCGCCGGGTGGTGCGCCGGTCGGCCGGGCGCCTCGGATTGCGCCGGCCGGGCGGCCAGTGACCGGGCTCAGCCTGACCGCACGGCTGAACACCGCGGCCCTGGACTCCCGTCGCGGGGTGATCCGGCTGCATCCGGAGGCCATCGCCGCCCTCGGCATCCGCGAGTGGGACGCCGTCTCGCTCACCGGGGGACGCACGACGGCCGCCGTCGTCGGCGTCGCGCCCGCCGGCGTCCCGGCCGGCACCGCGCTGCTCGACGACGTGACCCTGTCCAACGCCGGGCTGCGCGAGGACGCCACCGTCGTCGTGGCACCGGTGACGGTGTACGGGGCCCGGTCGGTGACGGTCACCGGCTCGAAGGTCGCCCAGGTGTCCTCCGGCGCGCTGCGCCAGGCACTGCTGGGCAAGGTATTGACCGTTGGCGACGCCGTGTCGCTGCTGCCGCGCGACCTGGGATCGGGCACCTCGGCGGCGAGTGCGGCGCTGGCCGCCGCGGTCGGGATCACCTGGACCTCGGAGCTGCTGACAGTGGCGGCGGTGGACCCCGCCGGGCCGGTCAGCGTCCAGCCGAACACCGCGGTGAACTGGGGAATCGCGGCCGCACCCGGCTCGGCACCCGCGCCGGCGGCACCCATCCCCGCGCACCCGCACCGCACGGTCAGCTTCGACGACCTCAAGGGCTGCCACATCCCGGCGGCCAAGCTCACCGAATGGCTCAAGCTGTCCCTCGACCAGCCGGAACTGCTGACCAGCCTGGGCGCGGGCAGCAACCTCGGTGTGCTGGTCGTGGGCCCGGCCGGGGTCGGCAAAACCACCCTGGTGCGTACCGTCTGCGCGGGGCGGCGCCTCGTCGAACTCGACGGTCCGGAGGTCGGTGCGCTGGCACCCGAGGCACGGCTGGCGGCGGTCCGCGACGCGGCGTCCTCGGTGCGCTCAGGCGGCGGGGTCCTGCTGATCGCCGATGTCGAGGCCCTGCTGCCCAGCCCCGGGGAACCGGTGTCGAATCTGATCCTGGCCGAGCTGCGGGATCTGGTGGCAACCCCGGGAGCGGCGTTCGTGGCGACCTCGGCGCTGCCGGACACCCTCGACCCGCGGCTGCGGGCCCCGGTTCTGTGCGACCGCAATCTCGGGGTGAGCCTGCCCGATGCCACCACCCGCCGCCAGCTGCTCGAGGTCATGCTGCGCGGGGTGCCGTGCGACGAGCTGGACCTCACGGCGATCGCCGAGCGGACCCCGGGTTTCGTCGCCGCCGATATCGCGGCGCTGATCCGGGAGGCCGCGCTGCGCGCCGCCGCCCGGGCCAGCGGCGACGGCGGTGTGCCGCGACTGTGCCAGGACGATCTGACCGGCGCGCTGACCGTCATCCGGCCGCTGTCGCGCTCGGCGACCGAGGAGGTCGCCGTCGGCTCGGTGACCCTCGACGACGTCGGCGACATGGTGGCGACCAAGCAGGCGCTGACCGAGGCGGTGCTGTGGCCGCTGCAGCACCCGGACACCTTCGCCCGGCTCGGCGTCGACCCGCCCCGCGGCGTACTGCTCTACGGGCCCCCGGGCTGCGGAAAGACCTTCGTGGTCCGGGCGTTGGCGTCGTCGGGTCGGCTGAGTGTGCACGCGGTCAAGGGGGCCGAGCTGATGGACAAGTGGGTCGGCGCCAGCGAGAAGGCGGTCCGCGAGCTGTTCCGGCGGGCCCGGGATTCCGCACCCTCGCTGGTGTTCCTCGACGAGTTGGACGCACTGGCGCCGCGGCGCGGGCAGTCGACGGATTCCGGGGTGACCGACCGGGTGGTGGCCGCGCTGCTGACCGAGCTCGACGGCATCGACCCGCTGCGCGATGTGGTGGTGCTCGGTGCCACCAACCGACCCGATCTGATCGATCCGGCGTTGCTGCGGCCGGGCCGACTGGAGAAGCTGGTGTTCGTCGAGCCGCCGGATACCGATGCCCGGCGCGACATCCTGCGGTCGGCGGCCCGCTCGGTGCCGCTGGCGCCCGACGTGGACCTCGACGCGCTGGCGGCGGACCTGGACGGGTATAGCGCGGCGGACTGCGTGGCCCTGCTGCGCGAGGCCGCGCTGACGGCGATGCGTCGCTCGATCGACGCCGCGGACGTGACGGCCGCCGACGTCGCCGCGGCCCGGGAGAAGGTGCGCCCGTCGCTGGACCCCGCTCAGGTGGAATCCCTGCGGGAGTTCTCCGCGAGCCGGTGACGGGAACGCCAGAACGAATATTTGGTTGGCCCGCCAGGAGATTCGATCCGTCGCAGCCAAACAGCGAGTAGACAGCCGCACTCCCGGGTGCGCTCCCGGTGGCCCAGAACCTAATATTTGTGCCGCACTATTGATTTCCGGATACCCCTCCCCTAGTTTCGGATCAACCACGCCGGTATCAACCCGCGGGTTCATCTTCAGCGACGAGTGGAGTAGGCATATGACGGGACGGCTCGAGGGCAAGGTCGCATTCATCACCGGCGCCGCACGCGGACAGGGCCGTGCACACGCCATCGCGATGGCCCGCGAGGGCGCGGACATCATCGCCGTCGACATCTGCCGCAACATCGAGTCGAACCCCTATCCGCTGGCCACGCCCGACGACCTGGCCGAAACCGAGCGGTCGGTCAAGGAACTGGGCCGCCGCGTACTGGCCCGCGTCGTCGACGTCCGGGAGCGCAACGAACTGCGCGACGCCGTCGAGGCCGGGATCGCCGACCTGGGCCGGATCGACATCGTGGTGGCCAACGCCGGCATCCTGCCGATGGCGATGGGCAAGCCGGACCCGATGCAGTTCGTCGACGCCTCCGACGTCGACCTGCTCGGCGTGATGAACACCGTCGCGGTCACCATCCCGCACCTGCCCGACGGCGCCTCGATCATCGTCACCGGCTCGACGGCCGGGATGATCCGCGGCACCACCGACAACCCGAACATGGGGCCCGGCGGCGCCGGCTACGGCTGGAGCAAGCGCATCGTGATGGAGTACGTCGACGAGATGTGTCTGCACCTGGCGCCCCGGATGATCCGGATCAACGCCATCCATCCGACCAACTGCAACACCGCCCTATTGCAGAACGACGGGATGTATTCGATGTTCCGGCCGGACCTCACCCAGGCCGGCAAGAAGGCCAACCGCGAGGACGCCGAGCCGCTGTTCACCCTGTTCCAGGCGATGCCGATTCCCTACGTCGAGCCCGAGGACATGGCCAACCTCGGTGTGTTCCTGGCCAGCGACGACGCCCGCTACATCACCGGGCAGCACATCCGGGTCGATGCGGGCTCGCTGCTGAAGTGGCCCAACGGCCCGGGGCGGTAACCCGCCGCGCTACTGCGCAGCCGGTTCGCCGCTGCGCCAGTTGACCACCCCGATCAGGATCATCCGCAGCTGACGCACCGCGGTACGGCGGATGTCCTCGATCGCCGCCGGGTCCGAGGCGTCCTCGGTGGCCTCGGCGATCGAGATCATCGAGTTCACCATCAGGCTGGACAGCACGCTGAGATCCTCGTGCGTCCAGGTGTTCAGCCCCGGGATGCGGGCCAGGTCGACGGCCAGCTCGGAGGTGATCACCCGGATCTCGCTGCGGATGGCGTGCCGCAGGGTGGACACACCGCTGTGCCGTTCCCGGGCGATGAACCGCCAGTGTTCGGGGTCGTCGCGCACCCCCTTGATCAGGATGTCGATGGAGGACTCGATGATCCGGCTCGGGTCGAGCTGGCCGGTGCGGGCGCTGCGCAGCATGTCGCGCAGGGTCCGGAAGGACTCGTCGATCAGCACCAGGCCCAGGGCGTCCATCGAATCGAAGTGCCGGTAGAACGCCGTCGGGGCGATGCCGGCCTCCCGGGCCACCTCGCGCAGGCTCAGCGCGGAAAAACTGCGCTCGGACAGCAGGTTCAGCGCGGCGTCGAGGATGGAGCGCCGGGTGGCCTCCTTGCGCTCATCGCGCGAGGTGGACGCCTTGGGCGTGCGGACGCGCGCATCCGACCGCGCACGCGCCTCTTTGAGGCGTACCGCG